>MDTC01180456.1_pt1 | contig 25864 bp, 24 predicted proteins | sample 811181 | NCBI WGS metagenome assembly MDTC01 (sample SAMN05326644, study PRJNA326480) | marine metagenome | isolation source: seawater | place: Pacific Ocean: North | collected 2011
CTAAGAGACACTTCTGCTAATTTAAACCGAAGCAGAGGAGTTTCAAATGAGCATGTCAAACACAGAAAAACACGTTAAGGACATACACGAGGATATTTGGAAACAAACCCACATCTATAGTATTTCTAACAGCACACTTTCATTGCAGACCATTTTTTCATAGACAAAATTGATATAGGATTATGGTATCACTGATATTAAGACACGATATTACGACTTACCTACAAAAGGCTAATTCCGTGAACCAGGAAGAACAACCAGAAGGCTACAAAGTTGCCAATGTTGAGAGTTGGGTATCCCAGAATATCGAGGGTCTCACGCCTCCTTTTAAGTGGACTCGACTTGAGGGCGGACATTCTAATCTTACGTACCAATTGGATGATTCAAACGGCAAGCAGGCCGTGATTCGGCGTCCACCACAGGGTGTTCTGCTTCCCAAGGCACACGATATGAGCCGCGAATGGGCGCTTATCAGCGCACTTGGACCCACATCCGTCCCTGTACCGGAAGCGATTGGTTTTTGTGAAAACCCTGAAGTAACGGGTGCTTGGTTTTACATCATGGGAATGGTAAATGGACGACCTCTTTACAATGCTGAGGACTCACGTGAATGGGTAACCGAGGAAAATCGCGGATTGGTTGGCGAATCTTTCATTGATGTACTTGCAGACTTGCATGCCCAAGACCCGGACGCGCTAGGACTAGGCGACCTGGGTAAGAGAGACAGCTATGTGGCAAGGCAGTTGAAGACTTGGTATCGCTCCTGGAATGCATCGATAGAGGGGGCAAAACTGGACGACCCCAGGGCACATGAATTACAGCAGTACTTCCTGGACCACCTACCGGATCAAGGTCCGATAAAAATTGTCCATGGAGACTACGGTTGTCACAATTGTCTGATTGGATCTGATGGCCGCGTGGCTGCAGTGGTTGATTGGGAAATTTCAACACTTGGAGACCCGCTTGCAGATCTCGCCTATGCACTTAACCAGTGGGCCGAGGCCGGTGATGAACTAGCCCCCGGCGCAGACCCGCCAACCGCCATGCCGGGATTTCGTACCCGCGATGAACTGGCGTCACGATACGCCGAAAGGACAAGCAGAGATCTTTCAAAACTCGACTACTATATTGGGTTTAACCGCTGGAAAAGTGCTGCAATCGTGCATGGGGTCTATGCCCGATACATGGACGGCAAAAAGAGCGCCGAAGGCGCTGACCTGGATGAATTACGAACGCGCATCGGCCTGTCACTTGACCGAGCGGAAGAAGCAGTCAACCGGATTCAATAAACTAGCGTTCCTGTATTCCGCGGACGAAGCTAAGCGTAGATTTGGAACTCACTGATTGCCTGAAACTCCTATGTCCCGACGTCAACATTCTGTACATTAGTCCACGCGAAGATGGCGCTGAGAGGAATCGAGAACACCCAATTCATGTGTCAGCCTCATAACACACACGAACGTTCAACCAGTAAACAGGCAATAATTTCCGCTCTTGAGCAGTTAGCGCCGAGAATCAATGGAAAAGATTGGTGTTGATGGACCGCTCTAACCAGCCAACTGCGGCTTAGGTACCACACGCGTGGAAATTGGAGATACGAGGAACCATTAAGCCCTTTTTTCAACCAAATCCTACTTACATTGTGAATTAGCAAAAGCCTTTTCCCCTGAATACTGCAAGGTGGCTGTTACAGTTTTTCTAAAATTTCGGTTGGATTTGGCTGATATTTGCCAGAGACAAAAAGCAGGCCCATAGCAGCTTCACTGATCTGACGAGAACCCTCGGTTTCGACCGATTTACAGGACAGCAAACACGGGTCGTCGAAAGCGCATGCGGACGATGGCCGTGTCTGCGAACTCCATGAGTTGCTGTTGCCCTGCTAGAGACAAGGGCGTCGTGGGATCACCGAGGATAAAGCTCGCAGATGTAACTCCCATATCCGCCATCCGAGGTAATGGTCAATAATGCCTAAATGGTACGAATGGGGTCCTTGCCATCCCAAGCTTCTGACGCAGTTTTCACCAGTTCGAAAAATTTGTAGATGGCGGTCGGAAACTCACCAACTTCAATGAGCGGCCATCTCTGCCCTGCGCCGCGCAGGTAGAGTACGTGTCCCTCAGGTTCGAGCGACAGTTCAGCAAGCGTTTCGAACTTGCTGCCACCAATGCTACGCCTGAAGTCGTCCATATTCTCAACGGTTACACACATATGGTGCAGCAGGCCTTCCAGACCCTCGTCCAGAAATTCTTTGTAGATGCTCGGGTTATCGGAAGTCGGTGCCACCAACTCAATCTGGGTGTCGCCCCAATATGAGAGGGCAACCGAATATTTTGGCGACGCGGGAGCATTGCGATATAGGGCCTCCCGGTAGGTTGCATTATCGACGCGATAAAACGGCCCCACGCCCATGACCTCTATCCAGTACGCCAGTGCAGCGTCCATGTCTCGCACGACGAATGCATGCTGTATAACTGGTCCGAATATAGATGAACTCATAATCGTTGTTCCTTGGTTGATTTCGACGAAAGTACATCGTCGCGGACTTCATGAGCGCCGCTCTAGCCAGCCAGTCATGGCTGTAAGCGGACGTCTACCGTTACACCTGTACTAAACCAGTATGTTCGCTCGGATAAGAAGCCAATCAATTTATATATCCTGCCCCGCTGCGCGGCTTGCGACGTGTGCTTCAAGGTCGAAGTGATAGGGGGCTCCTCTACTGAGCATAGCTTCGGTGTGTGCCCGTAGCATGTAATCCCATCCTGGGTGAGGGAAAATGTAGAACTGATCATTTTCTATACTTTCGAAAACGGCGGCGGCCAAGTCATGGGGTGACTTGCCACCAGCGAGCAACTTATCTGCTCCCAGCCCAATCCCGTCCGGATTGATGTCATTTTTCAATTCGCTTGGCCGGTTTCTTTCTGCATCGCTGATTCCCGTATCGACCCAGCCGGGACAGAGTACAGAAGCGCCGATTTTACTTTCCGCGGCTTCAAGGTCGAGGGCTAATTGTTCACTCACCACCACCACTCCGTATTTGCTGACATTATATGGGCCGCCCCCTGGCATAAAGCAGGCAATGGAAGCAGTGTTCACAATATGGCCTTCCTCGCCGTGACGAACCATATGCTGTGTAAAAGTCTGTATGCCATTCAATACTCCCTGGAAGTTCACACCATATACCCACTCCCAGTCCACATCCGGTAGTTCCCAGATAGGAACCTTTGGCCCACCGTTGACAACTCCTGCGTTATTAAAAAGCAGATGAACGTTGCCGAATTTATTAATTGCTTCGGTGTAAAGATTCTCGATCATGGCCTTTTGGCGGGAGTCGGTATTGACGCCAATGACGGGACATTGTCTGTTTTCAAGTTCACTAACTGCTGCCACCAGGGCATCTTCCTGAACATCAGCAAGCACAACATTCATCTGCCGATCGGCAGCCATGTGGGCAAGCGCTTTTCCTATGCCCCCGCCCCCTCCTGTAATGACAGCGGTCTTATTTGCGAAATTCTTCATCATAATCTCCTTCGTGATTTGATATTGAAACAAACAACTGGGTAGGTACCAAGTACTAATCCCACAATCTTATGAGCATGCACCACGTCATTTATAAGTTATGGAGGTTGATGTGCAGAGCGGCATGGTGTGTGACGTCAGCCCATATGGGACCACTGGTACTGTAGTCATCAAATCATACTTACAGATTTCTCCGAATAGGGCCTTAATGATTCCTCTGCTCAAAGGAGAGCCATGATGAGCAGAGAGAATCTAGAGTGATTTATGAATCAGGTAGCAGAGAGTGAAGAACTACAGGCGCGAATAGGCGAAGAGATAGACACTGAAGCGATGATGGCGCTGGGTGCTGAATGTGGTTGTGAGTTTACCGCAGAGGAGTTCAGGTGAGGCGGCATGCCCGGTTAGGTCGCTGGCATATTGCAAAACACACTTTATAATTTCTATTCTCGAGAGCGGAATTTAATATCTGGTTCTAAGGGCGCGCGGATTCAGATAATGACAAGGAGAAATCAATGAAGAGCATTATTGTTCTGTTACTCATACTTGCGGGAGGGGTTGCCATGTCGGTGTCGGCTGATAACGGGGTACTGGCGCTAAAGCCGGATGAACTGCGCCAGTTGGAACTGGAGAGTATCCCCCCCCTGGCCTTTGCAAGCGCCGGCAAAGAGTATTACCCGCCGACATTGACCGGTATGCGCGGCAGCCACACTGTCGATGACAAGCATGATTGACATCAGCAACAGACGGATAGGGCAGCGACGCAGTCTCCTTACTAACGCAACGAATTTGTGCGGGCAAAGACTAACCTTACTCGTCGTACTCGCCATCTTTGGAGGACTACCGCCCGATACCCTGGCGGAAGCGGACGCAGGGCCCCGGGTCGAAACCAGTGAAGGCACGCTGCTTGGGCTGAATAGAGAAGCTTCCCGGGTTTTTCTGGGCATACGCTATGCGGCCGCTCCCACCGGCGAACATCGCTGGCAGCCCCCACAGGGAATAACGCCCTGGTCGGGGGTGCGCCAGGCCAGGGCATTCGGTCCGGCCTGCCCGCAGCCTGTTGGGTTCGACTATATGATTCCCGATGATCAACCACCACGGGAAGACTGCTTGACCCTGAATGTCTCCACCCCAGTGGGAGCTACCGACCTTCCCGTGCTGGTAATGATCCACGGCGGCGGGTTCGCTTCAGGCAGTGGCGAATACATCTTCGCCACTGCCCCGGTCCTGAACGCCGAAGACGTTATCCTAGTGACGCTCAATTACCGCTTGGGGTCCCTCGGTATCTTTGCCCACCCTAAGCTCGACGGCGACCGGGGTGTCAACTTCGCCTTGATGGATATGGTTGCCGCGCTGCGCTGGGTGCAACGAAATATTGCCGCCTTTGGTGGCGATTCAGACAGAGTAACGATCATTGGCGTTTCGGCCGGCGCTATGGCGGTAAATCTGCTAATGGCGTCTCCCGACGCCGCGGGGCTGATTGCCGGCGGGATCGCCCAGAGCGGCTATGGCACCTGGCAGAGGCAGCCGCGCACACGTAACGTCCCGTCACTGGAAAATGCCCCCAGTGCTGAAGCCATGGCGATTGAACTGGGTGCGCGGATTACGGCCAAACCCGCAAACCAGGTAAGTCGCGAGGATCTGTACGCGGTGACGGCCGAGCAGTGGGCCAATTCCGTTGAGGGCTTTCACGCTCCTGCCGTGGACGGTATCAGCCTGCCCGAAGAAAGTGCGATCTTGTTCGCCCAGGGAAAACAGCATCCGGTGCCCTATATCAGCGGCGGCACCAGCTTCGACGGCAGCGTATTCGGTATCTCTGGCGTCAGCACGAAGACTCTATTGGAGATGACCGAAGGTCGTGAACAACAGATGCGTGAACTGTGGGCCGAAGATTTCGCGGTCAGTGAAGATCAGGGATTGAGCCGTTTTTTTGGCGACTTACGCTACGTCTACTCGGCCCGGAACATGACGCGGAGCATGGCGCAGCTGGGACGCGCCGGTTACCTCTACATGTTTGAATACCTAGCTCCAAAACAGCGAGGCAAGGTTCCCGGAGCGGCACATGGAGCGGACCAGGAAACGATGTGGACGAAATTCGATCTACCGGTCGCTGCAGCCATGCGAGACTACTGGATTAATTTCGTGAAGACGGGCGACCCAAATGGCGCGGGCTTACCGCTATGGCCGCGGGCGGGCGGGTCCGAGACTACCCACTGGATGGTATTTGCAGATGGGGTTGTGCAGAAAGATGATATCCAGGCTGAAAAAATGGCGTTTATCGATCAACTCTGGCGAGAACGTGTCGCTGGACTGCTCACGCCGATACCCGCCGATTATCGCAATTAGTCAAAACGGGCGGGGGCCAAAAGTCTTAAAACAGAGTACCCGGGACATCTTAGGTAATCTGAACAGACGCGAGCTATAGAAGCACGCATTACATTATATTGCTTCTGGCTATGCCTTAGGTGATGGCGGAGCGGCTCGAAAACTATTAGCTGTCGCTGCAAAGTGCCAGATAACCTTTATCAGCAGCATATTTCTCAACCGTTGCCCACACACGCATAAGATTTTTGCCGAGTATCTTTTCGATATCCTCATCAGCATAGCCCCTGGCTCTTAAACCCAGCACCAGGTTGGGATAACTACTCGCATCCTTTAGATCAACCGGCAGTGTCTTGCCAACACCATCATAATCAGAGCCAATACCCACATGATCAATACCGGCAAGATCCACCACACGGTCGATGTGATCGAGCACGTCAGCGAGGCCAGCGAAAGGGAATGGGTGTTGTTCTACCCACTGTTTGCCGAAATCAGTGAGCGCCGAGTCTTTATCATCCAATTGGTTTTTCTCTTTGTACTCTATGCTCTTCGCTTTAAGTTCGTTAGCCCAGTTTCTTGCTTTTACAGTGACAAAGCTGCTACCAAAATTAATCTGCACAACGCCACCATTATTGCCGACAGCCTTTACCATCTCGTCAGTCATATTACGGTGGAACCCAGGTACGAAATGCCGCAGTGATGAGTGAGAGGCGATGATTGGTGTCTTTGAGATCTCAAGTACCTGCCACGCGGCAGCATCAGACAAATGCGAGATATCCACCATAATGCCCTGGTCGTTCATGACGGGAACCAGTTGTTTGCCAAAGTCGGACAGGCCGCCCCATTGCTCATTGGTGTCATAGGAAGAATCAGAAATATGATTGGATTTGGAGTGGGCGAGGGTGATGTAGCGAATGCCTTTTTTCCTGAAATAGCTGACATTGTCCAGGCTCCCCTCAAGGGGTGCGCCATTCTCAATGCCCATGGGTAGTGATGCCAGCCCTGCTTTCTGATGCCGGTAGATATCGGTGGTACAGGTGGCGATGGCCACTTTGTCAGGGGCTTTGGCGACAATGCCGTGTACCAGGTTGATGAGCTCGTCGGCCAATGCTTTTGCGCCACCGGCCTCATCAACGGAAGCAGGAATGAAAATCGACATAAAGGCGGCGTTGAGTCCGCCTGCCTGCATTCTGGGCAGGTCAAAGTCACCAGTTTCATCTGAGCCGACCACATCAATTTCAGGATGCCTGTAGACGCGGAAGGGGACATCAATGTGGGTGTCGACTATCAGGACATCTCTGGCAAATTCGACTGATTCACTGGCACTGGTCGTCATACTGGCGCATGTGACCATGGTTGTGAGGAGGAGTACCTGAAGATCAGTTCGCTGCATCAATAGAGCCTGAAGAAAAAGAAGCATTCTCTCAGGTTGCTGTGAAAAAGCCATCACTGAATCGGGTGCTACTTTGTTTCGATGGCCTCCCGCATTTGCTGTACATAGCCTTCAGCAGGCCCGCCCAGTTCCAGACTTCGTTCGGCGTGTTCCAGTGCCTTCGCTTCCTCACCAATAGAATAGTAGGCGCCAGCCAGGTTCCGGTGTGCCAGGGCTGATGTTGGATGCAACTGGATGACACGACTCCACAGGGAAAGTGGGTTGTTCCAGTAGCTGACCTGCTGATAGGTGATCAGCAGCAGGAACAGGCAATAAAATGCCATCAGGCCGGCTATGGCGGCTCTGATTCGCTTTAAACGACTTATTGCGAAAGTAAGACCAATACCTGTTAGCAGGTTAAGCGGTAGGGTCGAGAGGTAAGTATAGTGATCAGTCGCCTTCGCAGGCCCGACATGAATGATCCCCGATACCGGCAACAGGGTTATCAGGTAGAAAAGGAACAGGAGAGCAGGCCAGCGGATACTTCGCTGCCAGAGCCAAACACAAATGGCTGTAGACGACACCAGGAAGATTGCGCCACGCATCCAGAAAGTGGGTGAAACTATTTCTGTAGCATCAGGGTAGGGGTAGAGGGGCGATAACTGGGTTGGAATCAGGTAATGAGCGATATAAAACCATGAGTTGTCCAGGGCATTCAGGGACCTGGCCCATAGGGGTAGCTGTTCCATACTTGGCATAGCCATGGTCTGGGTGTTCAACGTGATGAGTACTACACATGCAGAGATGATGAAGTAATGCCATTTCTCGATGATTGCCCTCAGCATATCCTTGCCGTTGAGGTTGCATCGTTGCAGTGGGTAGAAATCCAGTAGCAGTAAAACGATCGGAAGCGTGACTGTCATGGGCTTGGAAGTAATAGCTAAGACAAACAACACAAATGGTAAGGCCTTGTCACTTCTTAAGGGCGAGGCAAGCCTGTGCAGCCGCAGGTAGGTCAGCAGGGATAGCAGGGCAAACAGGCTGTAGAGCACATCCTTGCGTTCAACCACCCAGGCGACGGATTCAACATGTTGCGGGTGGATGGCGAATACCAGTGCACCGGCAAAGGCAGCCCACTGTCTTTCTGCGAGGTTTAGTGTTTTGGCCTGTGTTGTCAGGGAAAAAATCAGCAGGTAGACCAGGATACTGTTTGCGCTGTGCAGGGCCAGGTTGACCAGGTGATGTTTGCCGGAATCCAGTGAGAACAACTGAAAATCCAGGCTGTGCGACAGCCACACCATGGGTTGCCAGTTGGCGCGATGGGCCTCAGTAAAGATGGAAACCAGATTGCTCCAGTTCATTTCCTGAAGCCAGGGGTTCTGAAGCACGAAGGGAATTGTGTCCCAGACGAAGTGATGGTCGCTGACCTGATGGTAAGCGCCAAGTGTTAACAGGATGAGTACAGTTAATTGTAATTGCGTAAGGTGGCTTTGAAGGACAGGAACAGCCGCTGGCCTGGTCTCTTTCATTCCTGGGGTTGCTTGAATGTGAAACGGCTATGACCGAAATAGCTGACAATGACCGTTGCGACGATGACGAGAAACTGGCCAAGAATTGGGTGCAGGCCTGCTACCTCGACCAACAGGGCGAGCAACAGGATGCTGAGCACACCAGAAACGGCATACACCAAATAGGTTTTGAGGTATTCGTGGATGATGTTGCCACTGGATTTAAATACAAGGTAACGATAGACAAGAAATGCATTAGTGATGGCAATAACCTGGGTGAGTATCGCGATGAAAATGTAGTGAAGCTGGTGCTCAAATAGCAGAAAGAGACCGGAGAAAACGGCAAACCCAAATATCGTGTTGTAGCCCCCGGCAATAACATATCGGATGACAACCCAGTGTTTGGAAATCTGCTCAGTTAGGATCATGGTGCAGATTCCTGGACTGGCGGCATCATGATGATTGCTCTACACCAGGAATTTGCTTTGACGCCTTGAAAGAACTCAATCGAAGTTGATCCTCTCTTTTTCTATGACCAACGGCCGGTTCTTGATTTCCGTGAGAATAGCACCGACATACTCACCGATAATACCAATGAATATGAGTTGTATTGCGCCGAGGAAAAACATGCCGATAACAAGTGGTGCAGCCCCAAGCTGGAAACTGTCCCAGTAAACGAGCTTGTAGATGAGGTAGCCAAAGGCAATCAACAAACTCGCGAATGCGACTCCAAAGCCAAGAAAATTTGCCAAGCGAAGGGGAACCTTGGAGTTGGCGACAAAGCCACCCATGGCGGAATCGTACAGAGTATAAAAGTTGTTTTTTGTTTTTTCCTTTTTCCGTGTTCTTTGGGTATAGGGAATTTCGATTCTATTTTCCCCGTATTCCACAACAAGACCCCTAAAATATGGATATGGCTCCCTCAGGGTTCTTAGAATATCCATAAGGGATTTGTCATATAGGCCAAATCCGGTGAAATTCTTGATGTGGTCAGTTTCCGAAATTCGATCCATGATTGCATAAAATATTTTTCGAATGAGGAACATGAATGGATTTTCCTCACTCGTATTTTTTACACCAACGACCAGTTTGTGGCCTTCTTCCCATTTCTTGACAAAATCAGTAATGAGTTCGGGTGGATCCTGCAGGTCACACATATACACAATGACCGCATCTCCCTCGGCACTCAGGTATCCGTGGTAGGGGGATCGTATGATGCCGAAGTTCTTGATGTTCACAATGACTCTGACATCTTTATCCTGGGCGGCAATTTCTTTCAAAAGCGGTACGGTTTGGTCTATGGAAGCATTGTCGATGAAAAGGTGCTCCCAGTCGTATTGGGGGTGCAGGTCCCTTATTTCTTTAATCGCGCGATGTACATCAACAATGTTGGCTTCCTCATTGAAACAGGGGGTTACAACACTGACCTTTTTCCTCTTTTCTGAGTTGTCCATCTTGGTATTAAGCCCATTGAGATATCGAATCAATAGACCATACTTCAAACGGAATCGTCAATAGCGCATGCATGCGTTGTATATGGCAGGAGTCGGCTTTGTCGCAGTCATGGCGAGATATCCATGTTGTTGAGTTTTTGTCCCGGCGCACTATAATTTTCCAAATAGAGGTGAAAGGGTATGATGGAACTGAATCTTCACGAAAAATGCCCGCTTTGTGGCTCGACGGATATCCGGAAAAAATTCAAGAAAGCCAGCTTCACTCTGGATCGTTGCGACAACTGCACCATCCTATTTGTTAAAAATATCCTCACCAAAGAAGAAATCAACCGGGTTTATGAAGAAGTATTCGATCACGGTGCTTACGATGAATCGAATGTTGAAGGCCTCAACTTTTACTATGAAAGGCTTAAAAAGGAGATTGATCAGCAGTGCCAGAATGGGGGTAGTATTTTGGATATTGGCTGCTCCGCAGGACAGTTCCTTGACGTCATGCAAGGGTGGGATAGACACGGCGTTGAAATATCGGATCGTTACGCAGCGATAGCAAGAGACAAGTATGGTGAGAATATCTTTAGTGGGAACATCGAAGACTACCCCCTTGAGAGCGGCCCTTTTGATGTTATTACGCTGCAGGATGTTTTCGACCACTTCACTGATCCCGTCAGTGTTCTTGCAAAATGCCGGCACCTGCTCAAGCCCAATGGCCATATCTTTATTAAGGTCCACAACATAGGGTGTCTCTTTGCAAAATTAACACAAAGCAACTTCTATGCGATTATTCCACCGGTGCATCTCTTTTTCTTTAATGTAAAGTCGCTTAGTCATCTCTTGGAAAATTCCGGTTTCAGTGTTGGTGGGCACAAGTTCATTCCTCACATCCTCAAGTTGCGAACCGTTTTTTATCGCCTTGCGGGTGAAAGTCAGGAAAGCTTCTATTTCAAGATATACAAGGCACTAAGGGGCACCTTTATTGGGGATAAGATTTATATTAGAAAGAACCTTCATGACATCGTTACAATGTATGCCCAGAAAAACGATGCGGCTTTGACAATGTCTGGTAGTGGTGAGCCAACAAATAGTAGGGATCAACTATCTCCGTCCCGATCGGTGGGGACCTAGATGCAAGACCTTGCCTACTATTTGGAGATGGCCAAGCAAGTCCGTCCTATCAAATCCGTGCCCAGGATTTGGAACTATCTGAAGTATCGCTATTCAAGGAAAGAAGCCCAGGCACCGATTAGCCGATTCACCCCTCAGATCGGATCACTGTTCCTTTCTAAGCGTTGCAATCTAAAATGTGATTATTGCAGTGTAGAACATGTTCTGAGTGAAGGCAGGAAGCAGTGGCGGGAGGAGGAGGCGACCCTTGAGATTGTTCAAAAAATATTTTTAAGCCCGCTCTATCAGAATTGCCTGCTGATCGACCTCCTCGGTGGTGAGCCTCTCCTGGTAAAGGATCTGGAAAAGATTGTCTCATTCCTGTCCGGGCGGGGGCATTTGATCAATATGGTAACTAACGGCATCCTTTTAAGGAAAAGGCTTCCTGAACTGAAGAAAGCGGGAATTAGCCGCATCAATATCTCCCTGTATGATGAAAGCAGAAAATATATTGAAGCCGACCTGAAAGCTATTAATGAAATTTTCCCTGTTCATACCAGCATGGTCCTGCAAAGGAGTATGGTCGAAAACGGTGACGAAGATATTATTTCCTGGGCTCACTTTGTCCGTGATGCCGGATCAAAAAGCCTTCGGTTCTTTTTCTACCGCCCGGTTGGCGCAAGTAACAAGCCGGAAGAGGTGATCTCAGGTGTTGATCTGGACTATCAAAATCTGCAGCAAAAACTTGAGCAACTAATGCCAGGATTCTGTGTCTGGCCCGCGCCTATCAAACGCGGGGCAATTGAAAAGCGCTGTTCGCAGCTGTGGCAGAGAATTGATGTGGACATGAAGGGGAGGGTTTTTATCTGCTGTGGTACTGACGAGATGCTTCAGGGCGAAAACAGCAACCTGTTTGAGGCTGAACCAGCAGCTCTCTTTAACCACCCTACCTGGCAGGCATTGCGGGGAAATCTAATAGACCCGACCCTTGACCCGCCAGACCTCTGCAAGGACTGTAATTTGCTGGGTGATCCTGGCTGGTAGCTCGAATGAGTAGCTTGAATGGCAGCTCGAGTTGGTAGCTTGAATTAAAAGAATAGCGCTAGGATTGCCTGGCAATATACTTGTTTGCTTCCTTGTGCCACGCTTCTTGATTAACCCCTAGTAGATAGGATGGAAATCCGTATTCAATGCATTTTGTACACAGTGGATGCGTCAGTTTCCGCTTTGAGATTTCCTCCAGTGAAACCGTCAGGTAGTCTTTTGCGATGGTGGATGTGTCGTGTTCAAAACAAACACAACAAAGGGGTACACTTTTATCCCAATTGATATTCAACTGGTTCGTCATAAACCGGCAGGGCAGTTTCCCAAAGGGCCCTCCAATCTCAACGCCTTTTTCAACACTGACCAGGAGTAACTTTGCGATGTCCCTCGTGGCGTTGCTCATCTTTCCTTCACGATAATCGATTAGCCTTTCCACGGGCGTCAAATTTGCGTAACTGGGTGAAAATGCAAACCCTAGCTCATCACATAGTTCCTTCATTTTGACCTGATCAATGCCGGTATTATTCTTGTACAGGTGATAGTTCACGTCGACGAAAATGGAAGCCTTGTATTTCTCCATAAGGTATTTCAGGCGATACAAATTTGATTTCACCAGGTTTACGTCACCCCCCGTATGGGTAGAGTTGTATACATCATGGTAGTAGCCGGATACAGATATTTTGAGGTAGTCGGGTGCCGCCTTTACAATTGCGTCTACCTGCTTGGCGGACCTGATCGAGAGGTTTGAAGATACGGCCGCTGCAATTCCAAGGGAATGGGTATGCCTGATAATCTTATTCAAATTAGGGTGCAGGAACGGTTCGCCCCAGCTATACAGGCTAAAGTGAGTAACTAGATCAACCTCACTTACTATCTTTTTGGTTATCTCCTTAAAGTCTTCAAGGCTCATGAAGCCTTTTGACTTGCTGAGTTCATCCATGCTTTGGGCACAGGAAGGGCAACTCAGATTGCAGGTTCCAGCAACATCGATGGTAAAGATTGTTCCGCACAGGCTGTTGAAGTTTATGTAGTCGGCCGTCGACAATCCGAAACCCTCGAGGGTGTGGATAATCTCATCTTCTTTGATCGAGACAGCGACCACCACCACCAGGTTCTCGTGTTTTTCCTTTAACTCTATGATAGATTCGGGGCCCCCAATTTCAACGCCATCAATGAATTTTCCGTAGAGTGATGGGTCAGAGTCTACAAAGCCGATGAGATTGAGATCATTTTTCCTTGAGAATCGAGAAAAGCCGATGCCAGTCATCCGGGCGCCCCAGACGACCAGGGGTTTGCCCTTGAGCTTTTCTAACAGTGATGTGATTGTTTCGTTCACAGAGCGGGCCTGTCAGAAATCCATTTCTTCAAATGCAATCTCGCTCGAGTTTTTGTACCAGTCGTACAACTCTGCAATTGCAATTTTTGGATCTGTAAAATCAAAATTTCCAAATTCCTGCAGAAACTGGGAGTTATCACCAGAATATTCCGTGTTCATTCCCTCCTGTTTGACATCAATGGTTAGATCACCGCCGTCCACGTCCCTGATTATTGCGGCATAGGTCAGAAAATCAATTGGGTCGCTGGTGCAAATATTGTAGGATTTTTGTTGAGAGTCATTATTTACGAAGATCTCCAACATTCTGGAAAAGTCATCAACATAGAGATAGTCAAACAACATATTTTTATTGATGGAAATCCCTTTTCCTGCCAGAACCCGGCAGATATTATTTGAAATGAAGCGGCGCGTATAATCTTCATACTTGCCGTAGATCCCAAACACCCTGAGGTTGATGATGTTCTTAGGGTCATCCTCAACATTTTTTGCAATAACGTATTTTGAAAAGCCGTAAATATCCGCTGGTACATAGCCTCCAAAGAAATCCTCCCTCACCAGGGGAGGGATAAGGTTTTTTGGCCCATAGTCAGATCCAGATCCAACACAGATCAATTTGCCGAAGGATTTTGAACATCGCTCGAGGTTGAAATACATCTTCAGGTTCAGCTCAACCGACGTGAGCGTCACGCCACAGTGAATGACCACATCAAACTGACCTTGATCGAGGTAGTGTTCAACGGCATCGGTGTCTACCAGGTCAAGATCGCCTCTCTTCGGACAGGAGACATTTTCATATCGCTCCTGATAATACTCGGCTAGATTGTATCCAACAAAGCCATTTGTACCGGTGATGAGAATCTTCATTTGCTATACTCACAATTCATAATTTTCCTATACTCGTATCAGTTCCAATAGTCTTTCACGATCATCATCCAGGTCATCCACGGTGCATACCATTGGTGCCATGCAGGTATCGCAAATGTTGATTTCCTTGCGCCTTTTCTCCAGCAACTTTATTTGTAGTGCCCGCAACCGCCCTCCATACCAGATCTCTCTGGCAGATTCCTTGCTGACATCACCAATGAGTACTTCCCTGCTCCAATCGAGTGTACAACCACTTGTTGTGCCATCCAGATTGAAATGTAGGTACATAAACGGAAAGGGGCACACATGCTTGTATCCGTGCACTTTTTGACCGTACATGCCAGCCGTTTCCACATCGAACATGTTCGACTCCGGCCATTGGGGAACAACATTTTCGATAAAGATCTCATCACAGATATCGCCAAAGCGATCATAGAACAATTGTTTGTCCTGCTCGCTCATGTCGACATCGACAATCTTCACATAAATGCGAAGTTGCTGGCGGTTTTCGTACAGGTGCCTGATATTTTCGACAAACTCTTTGATGTCAATTTTTGCCCCCGCTGTCTTCTGGTAGTCTTCTTCCGTCAAACCCTCAACTGAGATGTTGATTCGCGTAAGGCCGGCCTCGACGATGGCCAGATTGAGTTCTGGGTTCAGTTTGGCGCCATGGGTAAACATCTCTATTTCTTCAGCTACATTCGCCGAACTGGCATAGGCGATCATTTCCGGTAAATTCGAATGCAGGGTAGGCTCGCCATGATTACCAATTTTGATCTTTCTGATTTTGTCCTCAAATTCAGTGAGGTCATCAACAATTTTTTTGAACAGGGTAACGTCCATCAGTCCAAGTTTGATCCCCTTTTCCTTCAGTACTGCCTGGTTTGACTGGAAGCAGAAACTGCACCTGAAATTGCACACACTGCAAACATCGATATGTACTGAATAGGGGGTTCGCAGCGGTACAGCGTCCTGCAGCGCCGTCTTGGTTGAAGAAAATATCCTGGCCTGGTTTTTTGCTTTCATGAGACTAAAAGTACCTTTTGAGCATGACGTGACACGAGCCCTGATTACACTCCTGTACCTGGGGATCTGGACGAGTTTCTATTTCTTCGCGATGAAATCAATCTGGTTTCCGCGAAGTATAGCCACATCAATATCGATTTCCATTTCTCGAACCGTCTGCAGAACTTCATCGGGATAAAGCCCGGGCACCATGATCATGATCAGGTCAATCTCACCTTCCAGCAGTCGCGCTGGTGGGACGATATCCAGGTGCAGGACCGGTGTGCGTTTCCCATGTTTGAATTCTGCGGAATCGACGACGAAAGTGAGGTTATCAAGCTCGCTCAGGGCCAGCAATGCGAGCGTTCTATGGCCAGCGCCCCATACCGCGACCTGCTTGCCTTGGTCGACGTAGTCAGACACTGTTTTTCGAAGATTCTGAGATAACTTCGAAATCTCGGAATACCGGTCCGTGAGGGCCAGTTGCGCTCTTTTTTGGACGGTTATCGCTATATCATTTTTTTCGTTGATGAGTTCACATTCAAGAACATCGAACCCGTGTGCTTCAAAGGCATGGGACAATGTCTGCTGAGTAAAGTAGGAGAGGTGATCGGCCACAAATTCATATAAACAGTTACTCTCCAGCAGGTATTCCAGATTGGGCACGGTGACAAAACCCACGCCTTCAGCAGTCGTGTTTGCATAGATCTTTTCAATAATGGTGCCTGGGTCCGGCAGGTGCTCAAAATAGTTGAGTGAAACAAATGCATCGTAGGGTCCACCTTCCACGAGATCCAGGTCCTCGATATAGCCCTGGATCATTGTTCTTCCAGCTGCTCTGCCAATCCCAACCGATTCCGCAGAAAATTCGATTCCAACGGCCTGCAAACCTGCCTCTGACATGATGTCCAGCATGTGCCCCTTGGCGCTGCCCACCTCCAGTGTTTTCTTTCCCCGTAAGTTGAAAGTCTCAACCAGGTGATTCATCTGTTCCAAGCGGGTTAGCCTGGTCTTTTCAGAAAACGAGGTCGCGGTGATTACTTCCTTATAATAGGAGACGGGCTCAAGGCAGTGTTGAACTAAGCCACAATTACCGCACTGGTAGATATCCAGCGCTATCCCCTTGTCAGATGACAGCTCCTCATCGGTTGGATAAAACTGAGCGGCTCTGGGCATACCGTGAAGCGCCAGAATCGGTTCTGCCGTGAGGGTTCGCCTACACAACCTGCACTCGGTGCGCTCCACTCAGGTGTTCTCCCCAATTCTTGTTTCGAGCATGGTTATTCTCTTCTCATCTTCGCCCTTAATTCTGTGGTAGTAACGCCTTTTGCTTTTCAGCCATAGGAGCTCAAACAGAATTCCTGCTTTCAGGCCCTCATCGATGGTATGGATGGCACTTGCTTCATAAACCGTCTTCCTGGTCTCGTACTTGTCGATGAGTTTCTCGGAGACCAGCGTCGTCAGGAAATCCTTTGATTCAGGAGACACTGCACCACCGATTGCAGTCCGCAGCTCCTTTTCTTTGCATTTCCTGAATATATCAGTGCACATTTCCAGCATCTCATCACTGTTGGCGAAGGTGCGATCCTTGCCCATTGAAGCGGTGAAGTCGACTCGACCAATGGTAATGCTCTTGAGGATGTCCAGCTTTTCCAGGGCCAGTATCTCGTCGATATTCTGATAAGCCGTTATGGTCTCGATATTAATCGCGAACTCTATGTCTTTTTGATTGTCTTCGGCGATGAAGGTGTTTATTGCATCCAGAAATTTGCTGGCGGCAAATGCCGTCTCTGCCATCGGTGCGACAATACCCTTGGTGCCTAATGTCAGCGCGCTATACATATCGGTAACCGCTTCGACGCCACCTATCTTGAGGATGATGGGCAAATCAACCCGACTGGCAATATCCTTCAGCCTCATCAACTCCGTATCACGGCTTCCCTCGTTTTCATACTCTGCCTTGATTTCAAAAACACCAAATTCATCTCTTAACTTCTTTAGAACTTCAATCATTTCATATTCAAGAATATTCATTTAGTCCTCAGCTATTTGTCCGTAGAGTTCCTTTAGGTTCCTGACGATCAAAACATTTTTGCTTTCATGGTCACTACTTTTGGCAATGAGAACAGATTTACTCTTGTTTCGGATCGCCATCAAGATATCGCTTTCATAAGAATCACCGATCACCAGTGTCTGCTGCGCTGTCACATCGTGGTCGCTCATTATTTTTTCCACTATATAGGTCGTCGGTTTTCCAACAATATCGTCTGGCTCTCTGTAGGCCGCGCCAGAAACGGCACCTACCATAGCGCCATTGGCGGGTCTCATCTGCGCGTCCTGGTCAGGAAAGCTGGCGTCCATATTACAAGCGATAAATCGTCCACCCCTGTCCAGGATAGTGAGAGCGACTGAGATCTTCTCATAGTTGAAATTAACATCAAATCCAACAACAAGGTTCTCAGCTGACTCGTCGCCTAGCACAGTGGTGCCGGCCTTTTCGATTTCACTTTTTAAGCTTTCCGAACCGATCACATACACATTATCGATCCCGTTCTCCCGCAGAAAGGCGCCGGTCATGACTGAGTTGACATAAACGGCCCTGGGTTCGGCTGGTATCTTCATTTCAGTTAACTTCGTGCAAATTTCCTCACGTGTTTTGGAAGAATTATTGGTAATGAAAGCGACCTCGTAGTTTTTCATTAAGGACTGGATAAGATCCGATGCGCCATCAGTGGGTCTATCACCAAAGTAGAGTGTCCCATCGAGATCAAAGACGAGTAATTTTATGCCATCTGTGATTTTGGCAACTATTTTGATTCTTCTTTGAAAATCATATTGGCATCGAATTCATCTCGATCCAGAAGAGGGGACAAATCCTCAAGCGGCTTTGAAAGCATACTGCCATCGGGCAACCTCTCTGAAGAAAGTTTCGGTGAAAACACATATTCTTCATCGAGTACGACTTCGCAAATCAGAGACCCCTCCTCAGAAAGCGCAGTGCGAATACGCTCTTTCATGGTCGCGGTAGAGTCCACCCTGATGTACTTCATGCCATACAGGTCTGCCAGCTTTGAAACATCAGGAAAAGAGACCCCGGATTCGTCATCACAACCGATGAAGTCACTATCAAAAAAGGCTGCCTGGGTTTGCCTTATAGACTGGTATCCACCATTGCAAAGCAGGAAGATCTTAATCGGCAGGTTGTACTTCCTGATCGTTTGTAATTCCTGCAGGTTGAGCTGGATGCTGCCATCTCCCGTCAGGCAGATAACATCACCCTTCTTTGCGAATGCTGCACCGATGGATGCAGGCAGCGCATATCCCATTGCAGCGCAGCCGGAATTCCAGAAAATCCGCTGCTTTGACTTTACGATTGCCGCCTGAAACAGAACGACACAGGCCGAGCCATTGCCGGCAACAACAGTCGCATCGTCAGCCAGTTCTTCAGTGAGTGATTCAACAAATGGGTAGGGGTGAACAGCGCCTTCATTGGGCTTTCGATATTCATCCAGAACAACCGGGTATTTTTCTTTCCGTTCGGCGCACCAGTTGAGCCAGTCCCCCTTGACTGAAAACTCAGCGGGTAATGTCTTGTCAATCTGGGTAAGAAAAGCGCCAACGTCAGCATGAATTCTCAGGTTACTGGCAATCGTTTTCTTGTCCAGTTCAGCTTGATCAATATCGACTATGACGACCTTTGCGAAACGGGCATAACAATCCCAGTCATAGCTTACCTGCCTGATGTTGTTTCTAGTCCCCAGGCAGATCACCAGATCTGCATTTTGCAGTGCAAAGTTGCCTGCCCGACTCCCCAGTGTGCCAATCCGACCGACAAAGTAGTCTGAGTCAGAGGCCATCAAATCCATTCCATTGAAGGTTGTAACGACGGGAATTTTGAGTTGCTCAACCAGCTTTAGGAATACAGACTCACTCTTGGATATCCTGATTCCATGTCCTGCCACAAGCAGGGGCCGTTCTGCCTTTTGCAGTTCATCAACCACTTCAGACAACTGAGCCAGATCCAGTGAAGGTGCATTTTCAATCGAAGCTGCCGTTGGCAGGTTGGTCTCATCAATCATGGCGCCCTGCACATCCGCCGGAATATCCAGCCAGACTGGTCCTGGCCTGCCGGACGTTGCGATTTTTAGTACCTTCTCGAGTTCAATCCCTATCTCCTCAGGCTTGAGGATCATTTTGGCGTATTTTGTGATCGGTTTTACGATATCGACAATATTGATCTCCTGATCACCCAATTGACGAAGTGGGTTTTCAGGGTCGGACGCCTTGGTTGTTTCAAACTTTACCTGCCCGGAGAGATAGAGTGCAGGTGCTGAGTCAAGCCATTGACCCAGGATCCCTGTGATCGCGTTTGTACCACCAGGACCGGAGGTTACATTGACTACAGCAAGTTGCCCGCTTGCTCTGGAATAACCTTCTGCGGCGACCGCGCAAGCTTGCTCATGGTGATTACACACAAACCGAATGCGATCTTCCTTCTTGATGGCGTCGTTCAAGTGCATTGCACCGCCACCCGTGAGAAGGAATATGTGTTTGACCCCGTAGTCGGCCAGATAGCCAAGAATATAATCCGCTACTCTTATCAGATCTCCACCCTCATATTTGGAACGCCAGCCAGCAAGTTATTATATCTCATATAGATCTAATAGATTATCCTAGATATGGCTCCCATACCTGGCTCTTTTCCCGTGACACGCATTCCTGGAATTCGCATAGTAAGCGCATGATAAAATTGCCAACAAGCAAGCTAAGGGATCTGGAATACGAAGATCTGCTTGACCTGTTTGTTTCCATCGTCGTCATTTACGCTACCTGGACGCTCCTCCTGGGCTGGAACAGCGCCTATTTTCCCTCCGGCAACGATGCTGTTTTTCTTGCTGTTCCCCTTACCAGAGATTTTTTGAGCATCCCCGGCGGGTGGGAGAGTTTTGGATTTCGGTCTACGATCATGGGTGGCGCAAAAATTCTTGGTCAGCATGGAACATCCCCCGCAATGGAAATAGGCAAGCTCCTGAACCTGACCCCGGTCGGTGTCTGGACCTTGACGGTCTTTACCCTGCAGGTTCTGCAGGCCGCCATTGGCCTTCACATCATAAAAGATCTCACCCTGCTGCTTTTGAAAAGAGACGGGATAGAAATTCCCCTCACATTCAAGGTTGCCCTAATCCTCACTATTTCGTTTTCTCCCTTCCTCGGCTGGAAACTCGCCTATGGTCATACGGCTATTATTCTCGGAACCCATGCCTTCTACGTGGCGGTTGCGCTCGTGCTTGCCAACAAGACAAAGCGATTGAGTATGACGTTGCTGTTCCTGTCTTTTGTCTCTCTGTTTCAGGCCTACGCATCCATCGCCCAGCAGGTCGTGGTTTACGCTGCCGTATTCGGCGTGCCGATCATACTTGGTGCTGCAGCGATTAATTTTCAGGGATGGAAAAACTACATCAAGGAACTTGTTTTTCCCTTCCTCATCGTCGTGAGCGTCTTTCTTATTTCAATGCCTCGATTCGTTGAAATGATACAGCATGCGCTCAGTAGCGATGCCGCAAGGGTGATTGGTGGCAAGTCCATGATTTTCAGCTACACCACTGCTTCCGCAATGGATTGGATAAGTTCCATACCCTGGGAGCGGGAGCTCATTCACGCAAGGGAGAACTACTATTTTCTTCACGAGACCAATTTTGCATTCGGACCACTCCTGCTTTTACTTGCACTGATTCCCTTCCGCAGGGTTGTCCCACTTTGCATCGGTGTTATCTTCAGCTTCTTCCTGGCAATCACTTTTAGCATGAACATTACTCCGGTTCCGGAAATATTGACTTTCCTGGTACCCCTGATCGATAGCTTTCGAGTGCCCGAGAGATCGATGATCTCGTTCTCGATATTTTTTCCGTTACTGGCGGTCTCAGCGTTGTTTTATCGGTCGGAACATCTGCTCGGCAAAAAATCTGTCAACATTGTTGATGCAAGAATCCTGCTGCTGGGTTTTGGATTACTTGCGGTTTTCTTGTGCATGACTATTGCCCCGGTTCGACTGAGGGAATTCATAATATGGCCGGTCACTCTCCTTTCTGTACTGGTCATTATTCTAAAACCAAACCGATTTGAACCGGTTGCCTTTTACTTCTTCCTGGCGGTTATCGCCGGCAGCAGCATCTCCGCCTTTAATGAGCGCCTCCTCCCCTGGCCAAATGGAGACGTGATGGAGCGGAATATCTCGCAGGTGAGGGCAGAGATAGTCAGCCAGCAACCCCAGCTGAGTTCTTCTCTGACGCGCGCGAAGGTTAATGTTCATATCAGGGATACTGGAAGCAACACAGGCATCCATCTGGGTATCTCGACACTAGAGGGTTATTGGTTCCCCGTCGCACGCTATTCGAAACTCGTATCCAGCCTGCGCGGAACCGCATTCAACCCGGCGGTCAACAGTTTCGCGTTTCAGAAAGACGGTCCAGCCTTTACTTCGATGAAACAACTCTACAATGTATGTTGCTCCGTCAATGTCGTGGACAACCGACTAGCGGTAAGCAAGGGCAATCAAACCGCCGGTGAAGCCTGGTTCAGTTCCAAACTCGTCTGGTTGTCATCATTCCAGGAATTGGGGAAAACCATACTGCAGCATGGTGCTCAACTTCACCTGGTGCTTCCACAAACAATGTGGCTGCTAAGCGATGATGTCGATATCAGGTTTGATGACCTTACATTATCTGAGCCTGAGGTCTGTGATCGCTCCAGGGTGATCAGCGTGAGCGCGCCACTGGATTCTCAGGCCATCATGCTGGAGGTCGAAAGTGAGGGTGACTGCCCGCTAACGGTTTCATTGAACTACCTGACTACCCTTGAGGCTACCCTCTCAAGCGCTGCAACAGGAGAAGTTCATGTAAAACCCTTTCCAGCCTATGGGGCGCTCACCGGGCTGATGGTACCAAAGGGAACGTGGGAGGTCCGTATCGATGCGAGGGTAAAGACGCCTCTTTTCGCAAGCATCCTGTTCTATCTGGGGGTCCTTCTATTCGTAGGGGTTATTGCTTATGTGTTTCAGCGCAACAGAAAACTGAAGCCGGATAGGCGCTGAATTCTATTTGCGGCGATAAAAGTCGTGAAAGGCCTCGATGATGTAGTCGAGCATGGCTGGCTCTAAGCCGGGATAAACACCGACCCAGAAGGCGCGCTGCATAACACTATCTGTGTTCGTCAGGTTACCGTGAACCCGGTACTCCCTGCCTTCAAAATAGGGTTGGCGGGTGAGATTGCCGCCAAACAGGAGACGGGTTCCAATCTTCCTCTGCTCCAGGAAGTCTATAAGCGCCGGTCGCTCATCTTCTTTCAGGGAGAGCGGAAAGCCGAACCAGGATGGCTCAGATCCAGGTGTCGGTTCCGGGAGCAGGAGACGCTCTGATAAATCGAGCAAGCCATTCTTTAAACGTTCAAAATTCTCTTTTCTTTGCTCAATGAAACCAGGGAGCCTCTCCAGTTGTGCAGCGCCAAGAGCCGCCTGCATGTCAGATATCTTCAGGTTAAATCCCAGGTGCGAATAGGTATATTTGTGATCGTAACCCTGGGGCAGGTCACCAAGCTGCCACTCGAATCGCTTTTTGCAGGTATTGTCCTGACCGGGTTCACAGTAACAATCTCTGCCCCAGTCGCGTATGGATTGCATGATGCGATCAAGCCTGGAGGACGCGGTAAAAACGGCGCCACCCTCGCCCATGGTGATGTGATGGGCCGGATAAAAACTCAGTGTGCCTATGTCGCCAAAATTGCCGACCAGTTTCCCATCGTATCGGGAACCCAGTGCATCGCAGCAGTCCTCGATGAGCCAGAGGTTGTGGCGTTTGGCGATCTCCTGCACGACACCGAGGTCAAATGGATTGCCGAGGGTATGGGCCAGCATGATGGCTTTTGTCTTGTCGGTTATAGCTGACTCGATTTGGCTGACATCAATATTGAAGGTATTGATATTGACGTCGATAAAGACCGGGACCAGTCCATACAGCAATATGGGGTTTACGGTGGTTGGGAATCCGGCAGCCACGGTAATGACTTCATCACCCGGTTTAAGTTTTCGCTCGGCGAGTTGGGGCGAGGTCAGGGCGGCAAATGCGACCAGGTTTGCGGAGGAGCCGGAATTAGTTGTGAGTACATGCCTTGGGCCAAGACACGAAGCCAGGCTTGATTCGAAAGCATCGTTATAGCGGCCAGTTGTCAACCAGCCATCAAGGCAGGCATCGACCATGGAAACCATTTCCTGGCTGCCGATGACTTTTCCGGAAGGTGGGATCGGCGTCTCACCGGGAATGAAAACCTGGCCGCTTGAATATTTTGCTTCGGCAAATCTTGCAACGAGGTCCAGGATGTCTTTTCGAGTGGAATCTTCCATGATCAGACCTGACAATAATCATCTGTCTGGGCGGAGGTGAAAGCCTTCATATCACCGCCCTCGCGCCAGGCCCTGTACCATTCAAAGGTATGGTGCACTGCCTCCCTGGCGGACCATTTTGGTAACCAGCCAAGCGCTGATTTTGCAGCGCCGGCATCCAGCATGAGCAGCTTGGCCTCATGGGGGTCTTCGTCACTGGAATATTCCAGTTCTATTTTCGGGTAGGATTCGGCGGCAAGGTTAAGCAGTTCTCCTACCTCAAGGACTTCATCTTTACCCGGGCCAAAATTGAATGGCCTGCATAGGTCCCTGTTTGATCGCATCTTCTGGGCGAGCTGCAAGTAGCCGGAGAGCGGTTCCAGGACATGCTGCCAGGGTCGAATTGACTTTGGATTGCGCACCACTACAGGAGTGTTAGCAGAACAGGCTCTTATCGTATCTGGAATTAGCCTATCCTCGGCCCAGTCGCCACCGCCTATAACATTCCCGGCCCGGGCCGTGGCAATTCGAATGTTTGCCCCGGACTCACGGCAATAGCTGTCGCGAAAACTCGCGGTGACTATTTCCGCACAGGCTTTGCTGGCGCTGTAGGGGTCGATTCCGCCAAGTGGATCGTCTTCAACATAGAAGTGGTGCTGTTCCCTGTTGAGGTAACACTTGTCACTGGTTACGACAACGACATCGCAAGGGTTGTTCAGTTCACGACAGGCCTGGAGCAGGTTTGCAGTACCCGTGACGTTTGTTTCAAAAGTCAAAAGCGGATCCTGGTAGGCGGGCCTGACAAGCGCCTGGGCAGCCAGGTGGAAAATGACGTCCGGTGCTGTTCGTGTGATTAGCTGTTGTAGGCTTTTCAGATCGGCAATATCACCGATCGTTGATTTAATGTGGTCGTCCAATCCAATGAGGTTGTACATTGAAGGATTTGAGACGGGCTCCAGCGCATATCCCGTTACCTGAGCACCCATGCGGGTGAGCCAGTGGCATAACCAGCTTCCCTTGAAACCGGTGTGTCCGGTCACAAGGACTCGCTTGTTGGCCCAATATGCTGAATCTACCAAACCTTCCATGGCGCTTCACCGGATTGCCAGTATTCCTCGAGAAATTGCCGCTCCCTTATGGTGTCCATGGGTTGCCAGTAACCCTCGTGGCGGAAGGCGATTAGATTGCCCTCGGAGGATAGTTTGTTCACTGGTTTATCTTCCCAGATGGTCAAGTCATCTTCCAGGTAATCAAAAACCCCCGTGGATAGGACGAAATAGCCGCCATTGATATAGCTCCCGGGTGCAACTTGTTTTTCCATAAACTCGCTGACCGTATCGCCATCAAGGGACATGGTGCCGAATCGGCCGGGTGGGCGCACCGCGCTCACTGTCGCGAGTTTTCCGTGAGCCTGGTGGAAGGCGATCAGGGCGCTGATATCAATGTCTCCAACACCATCTCCATAGGTAAAACAGAAGGTATCATCGTCATCAAGGTACTTCTTTATCCGCAACAACCTGCCACCCGTTTGAGATTCCAGGCCCGTATCGACGAGGGTGACTTTCCAGGGCTCCGATTTATTTTCGTGCACCTGCATTTCGTTGGTTCTCATATCGAAGGTCACGTTGGAGGTGTGCAGGAAATAGTTCGCAAAGTACTCCTTGATCATGTAACCCTTGTAGCCAAGGCAGATGATGAAATCATTGACGCCATGGGCACTGAAAATTTTCATGATATGCCAGAGAATAGGCATACCGCCGACGGTCACCATGGGTTTTGGACGGATCTCTGTCTCCTCCGCCAGTCGTGACCCACGGCCGCCTGCTAGTATTACTGCTTTCACCTGCTTTTCATCCTGTTCAGCAACCCTGTCGAATGTGGCGTGAGACCAACATTATAGTGTAAACAACCTGGATGATAGATATTCACCATTTATCGTATCAATGTAACCGTCCGGCAGGCTCCTGGGCC
>MDTC01178784.1_pt1 | contig 25861 bp, 25 predicted proteins | sample 811181 | NCBI WGS metagenome assembly MDTC01 (sample SAMN05326644, study PRJNA326480) | marine metagenome | isolation source: seawater | place: Pacific Ocean: North | collected 2011
AACAAATGGGCAAAAAAAAATAAGAAAAACTTAGTGATAATATCTTTTGACCATAACCTGCGAAGAGAATCTGTTGATGAAGTAAAATACGTTGAGACAATTAGCAATCAAATGGGCTGGGATCATAAAACTCTTAAGTGGGAAAAACCCCCTACTAAAAATATTTTAGAAAAAGCTAGATTAGCAAGATATAAGGCTATATCAAATTTTTGTAAAAATGAAAAAATTGATGTTCTTCTACTTGGGCACCATCTAGATGACTTAGTAGAAACCTTTTTTATAAGACTTTTAAAAAAGAGTAGAATAGATGGTTTATGTCCTATGAATTCTAGCAGAAAAATTTTTGGTATTACTTTTATAAGACCTTTTTTAAGTACTTTTAAAAAAGACCTTTATTCTTACGCAAGGCTTAACAATATTAAATTTTTTGAAGATCCTACGAATGTTAATTATAAATTTTTAAGAACTAAAATAAGAATGTGCTTAGAAAACGATAATTCTTTAAAATTAGATCTAATAAAATCTGTAAATCTATTTTGTAAAATAAGGGCTTATTTTGAAAAGCATACTTTAGATTTTTTTCTTAATAACGTTATTATAAAAAAGGAAGGGTATATAGTTATCGAAAGAGAAAAACTTATAAAATTTCCTATTTTTTTTATTCAAAAAATTTTAATAAAAGGAGTCTCAGCTATTGGCAACAAGAAGTATCCTCTAAGAAGTAAAGCTTTAACTAAATTAACTGAGATTATCATTAATCAAAAAAAAACCCAAATGACAGTGGGAGGATGTTTAGTTGAAAGCAAGAAAAATATAATTTCAATTATAAGAGAGTTTAATGAGATAAAAAGACTTTGCTTTGAGTTAAGGCCTGGAAAAGAGATTTTATGGGATAATAAATTTTTAATTTCTAACAAGTCAAAAAATACGTCTTTATTTATTAATACACTTGGAAAGGAATTAGAAAATTTAAAGTTTTTAAAGTTTTATATATCAAAAAAAAAATTTTTTAAAAAGCTTTCGTTTAACCTGAAAAAAACACTTCCTATAATTAAAACACTTGAAGGATTTGTATATATACCCCATGTTAATGTATATAATAATATACAACTAAAAGATATTGTTAAAATAGTTACTATAGATTATTGTATAAAGCATAAATAAATTATAATGAGTTTAGGAGTTTTGTTTGAATAATTCAGGAAAAAATTTTGCAGTTTGGGTAATAGTTGCATTAGTATTAGTGCTACTTTTTAACATGTTTGAAGGAAGTAAAAATTCTGAGACTACTTCAAAAATTCCTTATTCTGAGTTTCTTAAATTAGTAGAAACTGATAAAGTGAATGATGTCTCAATGGTAGGCAGAAATATCGTTGGTCATTTAGACGATGGATCAAAGTTTGCGACATATACACCTCCTAATGATCCTAAACTTATTGAGAATTTGTCAGCTCACAACATAGTTATCAACGCCGCACCAGAAGAAGAAGCAGTATCACCTTTATTAGGTCTTTTTCTGAATTGGTTACCAATGCTTTTATTTATAGGCATTTGGATCTTTTTTATGCGCCAAATGCAAGGAGGAAGAGGTGGTGCACTCGGCTTTGGGAAGTCCAAAGCAAAACTTCTAACAGAAAAACAAGGAAAAGTTACGTTTAGTGACGTAGCTGGTGTTGATGAAGCTAAAGAGGAATTGGAGGAGGTTGTAGAATATTTGAAAAGTCCTATTAAATTTCAAAGACTAGGAGGTAAAATACCTAAAGGGGTACTTTTAGTTGGTCCTCCAGGTACTGGTAAAACTCTTATTGCTAGAGCAGTAGCTGGGGAGGCAAATGTTCCATTTTTTACTATTTCAGGATCTGATTTTGTTGAAATGTTTGTCGGGGTTGGTGCATCACGGGTAAGAGATATGTTTGAGCAAGGAAAAAAAAATGCACCTTGTATTATTTTCGTTGATGAAATAGATGCAGTAGGAAGGCACAGAGGAGCTGGCTTAGGAGGTGGAAATGATGAAAGAGAACAAACACTTAATCAGTTGTTAGTAGAAATGGATGGATTTGAAACAAATGAAGGAGTTATTCTAATTGCTGCAACAAACCGCCCTGATGTTCTTGATCCTGCATTACTAAGACCAGGAAGATTTGATAGACAGGTAGTTGTACCAAACCCTGATATTTTAGGAAGAGAAAAAATCTTAAAAGTTCACATGAAAAAAGTGCCTCTAGCTCCAGATGTTAAGGCTAGAGTTATTGCAAGAGGTACACCCGGGTTTTCTGGAGCAGATTTGGCCAATATTGTTAATGAAGCAGCTTTACTTGCAGCAAGAAAAGGAAAGAAGAATGTCTCAATGAGTGAGTTTGAGGACGCAAAAGATAAAGTAATGATGGGCTCAGAAAGAAGGTCTATGATAATGACAGAAGATGAAAAAGAAAAAACAGCCTATCACGAAGCAGGGCACGCATTAGTGATGTTGAATGCTAAAGGTCATGAGCCTTTGCATAAAGTTACTATTATTCCTAGAGGAAGAGCTTTAGGGGTAACTATGTGGTTGCCTGAAAGAGATAAGCTGGCTCACACTTTTAATGAGTTAAATGCGCAACTTTCATCTTTATTTGGTGGAAGAATTGCTGAAGAAATAATTTATGGTAAGGATAATATTACAACAGGCGCTGGAAATGATATTCAACAGGCAACTAATCTTGCAAGAAGAATGGTGAAAGAGTTTGGATTTTCAGATAAGTTAGGACCTCTTAGATATGAAAGTAATCAAGAAGAGGTGTTTTTAGGGCATTCAGTATCTCAACAAACTAATATTTCTGATGAGACAGCTAAACTTATAGATTTAGAAATCAAGAGACTTGTAGTTAACGGTGAATCAAGCGCCAGAAAAATTATTTCTTCTAATATTAAGGATCTGCATACTATTGCTAAAGGTCTTTTAGAATATGAAACCTTGACTGCAGATGACATAGATCTCTTATTAAAAGGTAAAAAACCCAAAAGGCCTAAAGACGACGATGATAATGAGAAAAAGGTAAGTGAGAACTCTGAGGAAAAGATAAATAAAACTAAAAATAATCCTAAACCAATTGGATCTGTTCCGGTAACTGCTAAAAATATTACCTAAATCTTAAGTAATGATTTATAACTACTTTTTATTGCCTTGCGATATAAAGATAGAAAAAAAAAATATTCTCGAGAAAAACAGATTGAAGTTTAACAAAGAGCTAACTATAAACTTTGTTAAATTATTAGTTTTAGGATCTAATAATAAAATTATACAATCTACTATAATTGATTTAAATAATAAAAAATTATTGAAAAAAATGTTTTCAAGCTATCACAATTTGGAAAGTAGGATCAATAAAATTTTATATAGAAAAGAAAAAGAAGTGCAACTATTCAAGGGTAAAAAGCCTAAAATAATCGGAATTTTAAATATTACTAAAGATAGTTTCTACGATGGTGGAAAGTTTTTTAAACCCTCCAAAGCTATAAACCAAGCCTACAAGTTGATAGATGAAGGTGCCGATATTATAGATGTCGGTGGAGAGTCAACAAGACCTGGAGCAAAAGCTATACCTCAAGATGAAGAGCTTAAAAGGATAATGCCAGTAATAAAGGAACTTTGTAAAAACAATATTACAGTTTCATGTGATACTAGAAATTCATTTACTATGGAAAGGGTTTTAAGTGAGGGTGTAAATATTATTAATGATGTATCAGGCCTAAATTATGACAAAAACACCTTAAATGTGATAAAGAAATATAATTGTTTCTATATACTAATGCATTCTATTAAAACTCCAATAAACATGCAAAATAGTCCTTCTTATAAAAATGTTATTAAGGAGCTGTATGAATTTTTTTTAACAAAGGTATCAAAAATAAAAGAAAAAAATATTAATATAAATAAAATTATTATAGACCCTGGGATTGGGTTTGGAAAAAAAGATATTCATAATTTTCAAATTTTAAAAAATTTTTCAATATTTCTTGATTTAGGTTTCCCAATTTTAATAGGCTTGTCTAGAAAAAGTTTTATTGGTAGGTTTATTAAAAATGAAAAAGAAGATAGGTTAGCTTGTTCCTTGTCTCTAGCTTTAGACTCTTATTTAAAAGGAGCTAGTTTTATAAGGGTACACGATGTAAGATCTACCAAAAATGCAATTGATATATTTAAAAAGGCAAACTGTTGATAAAAAACAAAATTTATTTTAAAAAATACTTTGGTACCGATGGTATTCGAGGCAGAGCAAATTCTCCTGGAATGAATGCTGAACTCGCACTTAAAATAGGGATGGCCTCAGCTAAGTTATTTACCAGAGGAAAGCATAAACATTTTGTTTTAATAGGAAAAGATACTAGGCTCTCCAATTATACTATTGAACCTGCCCTTACCTCTGGTTTCTTAAGTATGGGAATGAATGTTTACCTAACAGGACCCTTGCCAACTCCAGGAGTAGCATCACTAGTATCATCTATGCGCTGTGATGTTGGAGTTATGATTTCAGCATCTCACAATGAGTACAATGATAACGGAATAAAAATTTTCAGTCCTGATGGAGAAAAATTATCTGATGAACAAGAAATAGAATTAGAAAAATTAATTGATAATAGTAATCTAGAATTAGTAAAATCTGAGAAATTAGGAAGAGCAAAAAGAATAGATGATGCTGGAGGAAGATATATAGAATACTTAAAATCAAGAATGTCATCCGCACTTAGGTTGGATGGATTGAAAATAGTAATTGACTGTGCAAATGGTGCAGCCTATAAAGTGGGTCCAACTATATTATGGGAGTTAGGAGCTGAAGTCATACCTATTAATGTCAATCCGGATGGTACTAATGTGAATAAAAATAGTGGATCTACTAATACTAAGAAACTAGTAGCTACAGTAAAAAAAAGCAAATCTGATTTAGGAATAGCATTAGATGGAGATGCGGACAGATGTATTTTAGTAGATGAGAAAGGTAATTTAATTAGCGGTGATCTAATTTTAGGAATAATAGCTACTAGTTGGAAAAAGAAAAATATTTTAAAAAATAATTCAGTAGTTGGCACTTCTATGAGTAATTCTGGGCTAGAGGAGTATTTTAGAAAGATAAATATTAAGTTTATTAGAACTGACGTTGGTGATAGAAATATAATAAGTGAAATGAAAAAAAGAGGTTTTGTTTTAGGAGGGGAACCTTCTGGTCACATTATCCTAAGTAATTTATCCTCATCTGGGGATGGGTTGCTTGCATCATTAGAGGTCTTAAACATATTAAAGGAAACAAAAAAAAAACTATCTTATTATAATAAATTATTTAAAGCTTATCCCCAGGTTATAAATAATTTTCACATCAATAAAAACAGTTCAGCAGAGCATATACTTAAAGTAGCTAGAAAAGATATAATTGAATTGAATGAGTCATTAAAATCTCATGGAAGGCTTTTAGTAAGAAAATCAGGTACAGAAAATAAAATAAGAATTATGGTAGAGTCAAAAAATAAGAATGCTACTGATAATACTATAGAAAAAGTAAAAAATATTTTACAAGACATTAATCAATGACTAAACCTGTTGCCTTAATTATTGCAGGATCTGATTCAGGTGCTGGGGCTGGCGTTCAGGCAGATTTAAAAACCTTTACAGCTCACAAGATTTATGCAGCTACTACAATAACCGCAATTACTGCCCAGAATACCCTAGGCGTAGATGAAGTAATGGATGTACCAACAAATATGATAGAAGCTCAAACGAAATCACTAAGCAAAGACCTTAATATTTCTATTATAAAAATTGGAATGCTATCAAATACTAAAACTATAGAAGTTATTAGTTCTTGTTTAACTAAATATTTTGAAAATATACCAGTAGTACTGGATCCTGTTATGGTGGCAAAAGGAGGCCATAGTTTATTAGATCCAGATTCTGTAACATGTTTGATAAAAGAATTATTTCCAAAAAGCTATTTAATAACCCCAAATCTTCCTGAAGCTGAAAGACTTCTAAATATTGAGATTAAGAAAATTGAAGATATGAAAGTTAATATGGAAAAATTCTACGCACTTAATGTTAAAAATGTTCTATTGAAAGGCGGCCATCTTAGTGGAAACGAAATAATAGATTTGTTGCTGGAAAAAAAAACTATTCATAAATTTTTATCTAAAAAGATAAAAACCAGAAATACGCACGGTACAGGATGTACTCTATCATCAGCTATTGCCTGCAATTTATTTAAGGGACATGATCTTTATAATAGTGTAAAAAATGCTAGAAATTTTGTGATTAAAGGCATTATGGAGTCAAATAATATCGGTAAAGGCCATAACCCCTTAAATCATTTTTTATAATTTATTAACTAATTATTTGACCGATGAAATTAAGATAGTTATCCTGTTATTTTAATTTATTATCATTAAAATTTAATCATGACCGTAAAACCTATTGAAAAACCCAATAATCCATTATTTTCTTCAGGTCCATGCCCTAAACATCCTGGATGGGAACTATCTGTGTTGTCTGACGCAGTTCTAGGGAGGTCACATAGGTCGAAAAAAGCTTTGGATAGAATAAATCAAGCTATCACATTAATTAGAGAAACCTTAAAAGTACCTTCTAATTATCTAATAGGGATAGTACCAGCTTCTGATACAGGAGCAATTGAAATGTTATTATGGAATTTACTAGGCTCTAAACCAGTAGATGTTCTAGCTTGGGAAAGCTTTGGAAATGATTGGGTAAAAGATATTATAGATCAATTGAAAGTTGCTAATACTAGAGTATTAAAGGCAGACTACGGCGATATAATAAATCTAGAAAGCGTAAACTTTAACAATGATGTAGTCTTTACCTGGAATGGAACTACTTCTGGAGTATGCGTTCCAAATGCTAATTGGATTAAGGATGATAGAGAAGGTTTAACTTTGTGTGATGCTACTTCTGCGGTTTACTCTATGAAGTTGCCCTGGAGTAAATTAGACGCCACAACTTTTTCTTGGCAAAAAGTATTAGGAGGAGAAGCTCAGCACGGAGTTATTATTATAAGTCCTAGAGTAATTCATAGATTAGAAAGCTATCAGCCAGTTAGACCAATACCAAAAATATTTCAATTATTGAGCAAGACTAAAGTGAATGAAAAACTTTTTTTAGGCAGTACTATAAATACTCCATCAATGCTATGTGTTGAAGATGTTATTAGTTCCCTAAAGTGGGTAAAGAATATTGGAGGTTTGGAAAAAACTATTGAAATTAGTAGAATGAACCTTGATATAGTAGAAAAGAAATTAGAAAATTCCTCTTGGCTTGAATTTCTTGCTTCTCAAAAAGAAATTAGATCATGTACATCTATTTGTCTTAAAGTAAAGTCCTCTGTCCTTCAATTAATAGGAGTCGATAGACTAAAAAATAATTTGTCTAATTTATTAGACTATTTTGAAAAACAAAATGTGGCTTTTGATATTGGGTCTTACAGAGATGCTCCCTTGGGTATAAGAATATGGGGAGGAGCTACAGTTAACCACAGAGACGTAGATGTTTTATTAGATTGGTTAGAATGGGGTTACCACGAGTTTATTACTAATGAAGGTTCAAATGAATAAGGTTCTAATTGCTGACAAACTTAGTTCAGAAGCAGAAAAAATATTTGCCTCAAATAATATAGCTTGTGATATTAAGGTAGGTCTATCAGAAAATGAACTAGTTGATATAGTTAAAGAATATAGTGCAATAGTTGTAAGGTCTGCTACAAAAATTACTAAAAATATTATTGATGCTGGAACTAATCTAAAAGTATTAGGTAGAGCTGGTATCGGTGTAGACAATATTGATATAGCTTCAGCTACAGATAAAGGAATAGTTGTTATGAATACACCTTATGGTAATTCAATAACTACGGCAGAACATACAATCAGTTTAATGATGTCATTAGCTAGAAATATTCCTCAAGCAAATGACTCGACAAGGCTTGGAAAATGGGAGAAGACTAAGTTTATGGGGACGGAGCTATTCGGAAAAGTTTTAGGAATGATTGGATGTGGGAATATAGGATCCCTAGTAGTAGAAAGAAGTATTGGACTAAAAATGAATGTTTTAGTTTATGATCCATTTGTTTCTGAAAAACAACTAAACGAGATTGGAGCTAAAAAGGTTGAATTAGAAGAAATTTTTAAATTTGCTGATTTTATAACCTTGCATACTCCTTTAACCAATGAAACAAAAGGAATATTAAATAAAAAAACAATGTTAAAATGTAAAAAGGGAGTAAGAATTGTAAATTGTGCTAGAGGAGGATTAGTTGATGAAGAAAACCTGCTAGAAATGTTAAGTCAGGGACATGTTGCAGGAGCGGCATTAGATGTGTTTAATGAAGAGCCTCCAAAAAATGATAATTTATTAAAGGCAGATAATTTAATTTTAACACCTCATTTAGGAGCGTCTACTCAAGAAGCACAAGAAAATGTTGCTATACAGATTTCTCAACAAATATCAGATTATCTTCTAAATGATGTGATTGTTAATTCTATTAATGTGTCACCTATAAGCATAGAAGAAGCCCCTGTTTTAAAACCTTATCTAAGTTTATGTCAAGACCTAGGAAGGTTCGGAGGACAAATACTAGAAAGTAATATAAAAACTATAAATATAACATTTAAAGGTAAAGTATCTAAAATAAAAACAAAACCATTAATTTCTACCCTTATTTCAAGTATTTTGTCAGTAAAAATGGAAAGCATCAATTTAATAAACGCTGAGGTTGTAGCAAAACAAAAAAGTATAGAAGTAATAACTTCCTTTCAAGAGAAAACTGAAACCCATGAGTCTGAAATTTCTATAAAGCTTTCTACAGAAAAAGAAGTTTTTAATTTTGCTGGAGCCATATTTGCTGGTTGCTCTAGGATAATTTCTATAGACGGAATGCGTATAGAAGCAGAAATTTCTAAAAATATGTTATATACCTATAATAAAGATAAACCAGGGTTTATAGGAGCACTAGGAACAGAATTAGGAAATGCTAATGTCAATATTGCAACTTTCAACCTAGGAAGAAAAGGATCAGGAGAAGCGGTATCTTTGATAGAAATAGACGGTAAAATTGACCCTCAATTAATTAAGAAGCTAGAAAATATATCTAATGTGAAAAAAATCAAGAAACTTTCTTTTTAGTCAGATGCAGAAAAATACAAATAATCAACTTTTACCAGAAGGTTTTAAAGTATTACTCCCAGAAGAAGCGCATAAGGAAGAATTAGTATCTAGAAAAATACTTGATATCTTAATTAATAATGATTATTCACTTGTTAAAACTCCTTTAATTGAATATGAGCCTATTAGTCTTTCTAATAAAAATTCTAGTTTACATAATATTGACCATCAGCCATTTATTTTAGTAGAGCCTGACACTAAAAAGATTTTAGTTATTAGGCCTGACATTACACCTCAAATTGCAAAACTAGCATCCACTAAATTAAGTCACTTTAAGAGACCACTCAAATTGATGTATTCGGGGGAAGTATTGAGAAACATTAAAAATCTTTATCAATCTGATAGACAGTTTAAACAAATAGGCGCTGAATTAATTGGTACTGACTATAAAAAAGGTTTATTAGAAATAATTAAGCTTACTAATAATATTATTAATAATCTTAAAATAAAAAATACTATTATAGATTTTTCAGTACCTACTTTAATGAAATATTTAGAAGATATTATAGATTTTAACAGAACTGATGGATTAATTATTAAAGAAGCTATAAAAAATAAAGATGCTAGTCTTATAAATAAAAAAAAGTATAATTATATAAAGCAGATTATAGAATGCACGGGTGAATTACAATATGCAAAGAAAAATTTCAAAAAATCAACTTTTCCTGTAAAGATAAAAAAAATACTACAGAAATTTTTTCTAACTTTGGACTATTTAAAGAAACACAATTCTAAAATCACTATCACAGTTGATATATCAGAAGGCAACAATTTTCTTAATTATCAAAATTTAGGTTTCAAAATTTATAATAAAGATGACTCAAATGTTATAGGAATTGGCGGCGATTATATCCTTGACAATAATGAATTAGGTATTGGTATAACATTAATTACAAAGAATATTTGCAAAGCCTTTAAATATAAAAAGAAGAAAAGAAGATTATAAATGAGTAATGTTATAGTTATAGGCTCCCAGTGGGGAGATGAGGGAAAGGGAAAGATAGTAGATTGGCTTTCCTTCAACGCTGATGCAGTTGTAAGATTTCAAGGAGGTCATAATGCAGGACACACTCTTGTAGTAGATGGAGAAGTCTATAAATTAAGTCTTCTCCCTTCTGGTGTTATTAGAGGAAAAAAATCTTTTATAGGAAATGGTGTTGTATTAGATTTACAAGCTTTAATGAAAGAAATAAAAATCCTAGAGAAAAAAAAAATAAAAATTGACGAAAATATCTTAGGGATTTCTCAAAGCGCGCCATTAATAATGTCCTATCACCAGGAATTAGACAAAGCTAGAGAGAGCAAAATAAATGGTATAAAGATAGGAACAACTGGAAGAGGTATCGGTCCTGCGTATGAAGACCATGTTGGAAGAAGAGCCTTGAGGGTTTGCGACCTATTAAATAAAGATAAACTAAAGGATAAAATTGATAGTGCTTTATCTCATCATAATCCAATTAGAAAAGGTCTTGGTATTACAGAATTGAAGACAGAATTTATTTTTAATGAAATAGAAAGTTATTCTGATTTTATTAAGCCATTTATAAAAAATGTTTGGAAAGAGTTATTAGAATTACAGAATGAGAATAAAAATATTCTTTTTGAAGGCGCACAAGGAACATTGCTTGACATAGATCACGGTACTTATCCATTTGTAACCTCATCCAATACTATATCAGCTCAAGCCTCAATAGGAACAGGAGTGGGTTTAATAAAAAATTGTTTTAATCTAGGCATTACTAAATCTTATTTAACTAGAGTTGGTGAAGGACCATTTCCTACTGAACAAAGTAATGAAATAGGAGAAAAGTTAGGCCTGCTTGGTAAAGAATTTGGAACAGTTACCGGAAGAAAAAGACGCTGTGGATGGTTAGATCTCGTTTTACTTAGACAATCAGTAAATATCTCTGGTTTGAATGGATTAGCCTTAACAAAACTTGACGTATTAGATAGTTTTGAAAAAATTAAAGTTTGTACATCATACACTTACAAAAATAAACTGTATGATTACCTTCCTTTAGGAATAGATAACTCTGACTCAATTAAAACTAATTATGTAGAATTGGATGGTTGGAATGAGAAAACAATGGGTGTAAAAGATAAATCAAATTTACCTACTAATGCAATAAAATACATATCTTTTATAGAAGAATTTATTGGTATTCCAGTTACTATGCTATCCACAAGCCCGGAAAGAGAGGATACAATATTGTTTCAAAATCCTTTTAAAACTAACTAGTACTTCTTTCTAAATACTTTATTTTGTTTTTGTCTTTAGTTAGTTGTTTTATACAGTTTTGTATCTTTTCAAAGGCTCTTACCTCTATCTGTCTTACCCTTTCCCTACTGATATCAAATTTTCTGCTTAATTCATCCAATGTAGATTGTTTTTCATTAAGCCTACGTGACTCAAATATAAATCTTTCTCTTTCATTTAAAATTGATAAGGCATTAATTAATATAGTTTTTCTAAAATTATATTCTTGGCTTTCTTCTAGTAGATCCTCTTGACTCCTACCAGCGTCTACCAACCAATCTTGCCATTCTGAGCTACTATCATCTTTTAAGGGAGAGTTTAAAGAGTGATCATGGCCTGCCATCCTGTTGTTCATATCTATTACTTCTCTTTCCTCAACATTTAGTTGTTCAGAAATTTTTTTAACTTCATCGGGTTTTAGACCGCCATCATGTATCAGTTTAAGCTCATTTTTTATTTTTCTTAAATTAAAAAAAAGTTTTTTTTGTGCTGCTGTTGTTCCAATCTTAACTAATGACCAAGAATGTAAAATATATTCCTGTATTGCAGCTTTTATCCACCACATGGCATAGGTAGCTAAACGAAAACCTCTGTCTGGATCAAATCTTTTGACTGCCTGCATTAATCCTATATTACCTTCTGAAATAAGATCAGGAATAGGAAGTCCATAACCTCTATACTTTAAAGCTATTTTGGCAACAAGCCTTAAATGTGATGTTACAAGTTTATGAGCAGCATCTATATCTTTTTTTTCTTGCCAAGACTTAGCCAAAGTATACTCTTCCTCATGCTTTAGCATGGGAAATTTTCGAATTTCTTGTAAATATTTAGATAAACTACCCTGAGAAGATAAGCTAGGTAATGTAATATTAGACATACATAAAAATAACAAAAAATATGCTAATTCTCAAATAAAACTTTTTCTAATTTTAAAAAATCGGAAGGTTTTTTTCCTACCAGCTCCAACTGATTTTTTTTTACGGGATGATTAAATATTATTTTCTTGGAATGCAGCGCTTGTCTATTAAAGCCATTTAAGAAGTTAGAGACATTCTTTGATATATTTTTAGGTAAATTTCTACCTTTCGAATATAATTTATCTCCTACAAGAGGGCACCCTTTTGATAGCATATGAACTCTTATTTGGTGGGTTCTTCCAGTAAGAATTTGGCATTCAATTAATGAAAAATTATTATTATAATTTTTTTTTACTTTATATAATGTAACAGCTTCTTTAGCTTGTGCAGAATAACTAATTTTCTTCTTTCCCAAGTGACCGGATATTGGGATATTAATTTTACCTGCAATTGGGTTTGGAACTCCCCAGACTAATGCTTCATAATACTTTTCAACCTTTCTTAAATAAAATTGTTGTTTGAGAGAAATGTAAGCATTTTTTGTTTTAGCGAATACTATAAGCCCAGAAGTCTCTCTGTCTAATCTATGTACTACCCCAGGTCTAAGGAAATTCTCTCCACTACTTAAAGAAATATTATTTTTTTTTAGTAATTTTACTAAGCTATTTTCTGAACTATTAAGATTACAGTGAGTTAAAATTCCTGCTTTCTTATTAATCACTATTAAAGCTTTATCCTCATATATCACATCTAGGTTTTTATAATTTTTTTTTATTTTCATTTTTACTAAAATTAAATATGAGTAATATAAATATAATAAATTATATTTAATATAAACTTATAATATGAATTGGTAAAAACATGAATCTTAAACTTTTAAAATTTGTAGTAATATTTATGGGCATAATTATAATTTTTGGAGTATTGTCATTAGGTGTTGCAATTTACTATAAATTTAAGAATCTGACCAATAATACTAATGAAAAAACTTTATTAATTACTTCACCAAAACAAATGCAATATCTTAAGCATAAAATTACTTCAGACCAAATTTTTATATCTTATGAAAATGCTGAAAAAATTATAATAAAAATATTTAATATAAATAATGGAAAATTTACTAAACAAATTGAGATATTGAAATAAAAGATTGTTATGATACCTTGAATTTCAATGATAAAGATAATTAAATATTTAATAATATTAAAAATTTTTATAGTTCTAAATTTGAATTCTTCTTTTTCTCAGGAAACAAGAAAAAAATGTAGAATAAATTCCAATAAACAGGTCTTAGACTTCGTGAAAAAAGAACTATCTCCTTTTAAACAAGCATCCAATGAAGAAGGACCAAGATTAACAAATGCAGACTTAAAACAACTTGAGATTAAACATTATTCTGAGCAGTTGAAAGACTCACGAGAGATGCGAATGGATATTTTAAGTTTCTCTACATTAAATCAAAATGACTTAGAAATATTTAAAAAATTTACTTCTAAAATAAAGCTAATTTTAAGTGATTGTTCAGAAGTAGTTTTTTTTGGAGATACTCTTCTAGGAGCTTATGAATTACCTTATGAAGATATGTTAAAAGCTTTCACACTAGCTTCCAAGAATCAAAACGATATAATATTAAATTTTATTAAAAATCAGGTCACGCCAAAACCAATAAACCTATATGACGGAATAAATATCTTAATGAATGATTTTGCTACACAACAAAACGTAATTATGGAGTTATTATCAGAAGAAGTAAAAAAAGTTTTCTTTGGTGATAACAACACAGTTGCAACAACTGATATTGCAGAGGCAAGACTCTTAAGCTTTTCTTTATTAGGTGGGAAAATTTTAGATGCACAAAATAAACTTTTATTTTTTATACTTCCAAAGACATATAAGGAGGTGAAGTCATCTATTGGGACATTAGTTTTGGATATTGATGGAAATCTTTATGAAATTCCTAACCTTAACTACCTTTTAAGTGTTAATATACTTAGCGGATTAGGAGTTAATACAAGAACTTTAACCTTGTCAGAAATTGTCAGCAACTCTAGCTCTTGTAAAATAGATATTGCTGGTAATTGGATGCATAAGATAAATGGAATAGAAAAAAGAGGTTGCCCATTTAATTCTGTAGCAAAAAAAATGCTTCTTGAAGCTAATCACAAGAACTCACGAGACTATGATACTTATAGGGCTGTATTTGAAGAAATAGAAAATATAAACTTTAGTCCTAAAAGCCAAAACGATACCGATAGTTCAGAGATAGGTGGTCCTGCACTAGGAAAGTCTCCTAATTAAATATTTAACCTAGTTTTAGCGTAATCATCAATTGCCTCTGACAGGGCTTTTAATACTCTAGCTCTTGATTTCTTATCACTCAAATATCTCGCATCTTTAGGGTTAGACAAAAAACCTAATTCAATCAATACAGAGGGAATATCAGGAGATTTAAGAACCGCAAAGCCCGCGTGTCTATGTGGTCTTTTTAATGCTCTGTAACCATTCTTTCTAATTTTTCGTACATATATCTCAGCAAACGAGGAGGATGCATTTTTTGTATCTCTTCTTTGCAGATCCAATAAAATTGAAAAAACCTCATTATCTACGTTAGCAGTATCTATACCTGCTATTAAATCTACTTTATTTTCCCTCTCTGCAAGCATAGCAGTTACCTTATCTGATGCTTTATCAGACAAAGTGTATATAGAAGTTCCTCTTGTAGCTTTTTTCTTAACACTATCCACGTGTAAGGAAATAAATAAATCGCTTTTGTATTTTTTAGCGATTTGTCTTCTTTCTTTCAACGAAATAAATATATCTTTTTCCCTAGTTAAAAAGACTTTGTAACCTTTTTTTAATAAAAGAGTTTTTAATTCTATAGCAGCTAATAGAGTAATATCTTTTTCTCTGTAATTATATCTAACAGCTCCTGGATCAAGACCTCCATGTCCCGCATCTATGGTTATTACAAAATATTTTTTTTCTTTTTTTTTCTTTTTAGAGATTGTAGTAACTTTATTTTGATATTTTAAATCTATTACCAACCTATGAATATTATTATTATTTTTTTTTAAGTAGAAGTTTTTTTGTATAAATGCAGTACTTTTTAAATCAAACACTAATCTAATAACCCCTTTTCCGTTGTTATTTACTCTAATATTTTTTATAAGTTTACTTTTAAATTTATCAAACCTTTTGTAAGCTGATGCTTCTAAATCAATGACCAGTCTTGGTTCGTTATCCAGAGTAAAAACAGAGTAGGCTGTCTTATTAGATAGATCTAAAACTATTCTAGTAGAAGGGATATCAACTTTGTCAGAAATTCTTACATTTTTAACAATATTTTCTTTAGAAAAAGCATTATTTAAAAATATAAATATTAGAAAAAAATATAAATATTTATAAACTTGTTTCATCAAATTAAAATAATAATATATATTATGTTTTGTAAATAGTCTTTATTTAGTATAATCTCAAATTATAAATTGGTTTTATCAATTTAATTTAAAATTTTTATATAATTATGAATTTATTTATTTGGAGTTTAGTTAAAAATGAAAAAAAGCATTTTAGTAGATGCTGTTCATTCAGAGGAAACAAGGGTATTAGTTTTATTAGAAAATTCAATAGAGGAATTAGATTTTGAAAGCGCTACAAAAGCACAGCATAAAGGAAATATTTATCTAGCTAAAGTTTCAAGAGTAGAACCTTCTCTGAGAGCAGCTTTCGTGGATTATGGAAATGATAGACATGGGTTTTTACCCTTTAGTGAAATTCACCCTGACTATTTTCAAATACCAATTTCTGATAAAGAAAAGCTTATAGAGAGCACACTAAAGCAAAATCAAAATAGTAAGGAAGAAACTGAAGGTTTATTAAAGAATAAAAAGTCTAAATCAACAAAAACTAATGTTGATGAAGAAGAAATTTCTTTTAATGAAAGTTTAAACCTAAAACAAGCGAGTATTAGAAGAAGCAAACTGTACTCTAAATATAAAATACAAGAGGTTATCAAAAGAAGACAAATACTATTAATACAAGTAACCAAAGAAGAAAGAGGTAATAAAGGAGCAGCACTTACTACTTTTTTATCTTTAGCGGGAAGATATTGTGTTCTCATGCCAAACTCTTCGAATTCTGGAGGTATTAGTAAAAAAATTCCATTTAAAACTAGAAAAAAAATGAAAGATGTTCTTCATTCAATAAATATTCCTAAAGAAATGTCAGTTATTTTAAGAACCGCTGGCTCACTAAGAACCAAATCTGAAATAAAAAGAGATTATGAAAACTTGTTAAAGTTGTGGGTAGACATTAAAAGTAAAACCCTTAAATCAATAGCGCCTGTTCTTGTTCATCAAGAAAATCATATAATAAAAAGGGTAATCAGAGACTATATTTCTAATGATCTTTCTGAAGTTGTTATAGAAGGTGAAAATGCATACAAAATAGGAAGATCATTTATGAAAACTCTAATGCCTAGCAAGGTAAAACTTATAAAAAAGTTTAAGGAAAGTCTTCCTATTTTTAATTATTATAATGTAGAAAAGCAAATCGATTTTGTTTTTAGGCCTGAAGTACAATTGAAGTCAGGCGGGTCTATTGTTATTACTCCCACCGAAGCTCTTGTTTCCATAGATGTGAATTCAGGTAGATCAACTACAGAAAGAGATATTGAGCCAACTGCTGTAAAAACCAATGTAGAGGCTGCAAAAGAAATAGCAAGACAATTAAAACTTAGAGACTTAGGAGGTTTAATAGTAATAGACTTTATTGACATGAACATAAGAAAAAACAATTTTTTGGTAGAAAATGTTTTAAAAAATTCAGTAAAGAACGATAGGGCTAAAATTCAAATAGGAAGAATTTCTCCGTTTGGTTTAATAGAAATGTCACGTCAAAGAATGAGACCTAGCCTTTTTGAATTAAACTTTAAAAATTGTCCTACTTGCGACGGACTTGGTATAATTAGATCTACCGAGTCTCAGAGCCTTCAAATAATTCGTAAATTAGATTTGTTAATGAAAGGACCAATTAAGAAAAATATAATATTAGAGTTAGATTCAAAATTAGCAGAATACCTGTTAAATTATAAATATAAGCTTATTAATGAGAATACCGCTTTAAAAGGCCACATCTTAAAAATAGTTGTAAATAATGATTTAAAAGGAAATAAATTTTCAATAATAACAAAAGACATTGTTGAGAAAACTACTGAGGAAACAGAAAGCCCTAGAATATCAAATAAAGAAAATATTACAAAGACCGTTAAAAAGAAAATTAATAAAAAAGAAATTAATGACAGTAAAACCAATTCACAAAAAGTAAGTTTATTGAAAAAGACCAGTAACCCAAAAAAAATACAAAAAAAAGTTGAAAAGGTTAAAACAGCTACTTTAAAAAATCAAAAAAAGAAGAAAAAATTATTGGAACCTAAGAAGAATATTACTTCTTTATCAAACTCAAAAAAGAAGCCCTCACAAAGAAAAAAAAGTGAAAAAAATATAAAAGAGGAAAATAAAGAAGAAGTGTTGAAAAGTGCTAAAGAGATTAAAAAAGGATGGTGGAAAAAATAATTATATCCACTTTTGTATTTTATTCATTGCAGTAAATATTTCATCTTTTTTGCCTGCAAATGATATTCTTATGAATGATTTTCCATTTTTATTATCAAAGTCAATACCAGGAGCCACTGTTATGTTGATATCCTTTACCATTTCCATACAAAAGTTGTATGAGTCTTGTGTAATGTCAGATACGTCAATATAAAAATAAAAAGCTCCATCTGGCTTATAAAATTTACTAAATCCCATTTCTATAAGTTTTTTCGCTAAAAAATCCCTGTTAGTGTTATATTCCTCCACAATATTATCAAAATATTTATAATATTTAAATGTTTCTAAGGCCGCATATTGAGATATTGAAGAAGGACTTAAGTAAATATTCATAGCAATCTTCGCTATCTTATTTATGTGGTTTCTATTACTGATTATCCAACCTAATCTCCATCCTGTCATCAGAAAGTACTTGGAAAAGCTATTAATTATTATGCCATTTGGATTTATAGATAATAAAGTCTCTTCTTTAGCAGTGTAATTGTAATTAATGCCCTGATAAATCTCATCCGAAATTATTATAATATTTTTTTTTATGCAAATTTTATTTATTTCTTTCAAAAATTCTTTATGTATAATTACACCTGTCGGATTTGATGGGCTAGCTAAGATTATGCCCTTTATATTTGATGGTAGATTTATAATTTGATCTATATCTAGTTGAAATTGATTATTCAAAGTTGTTTGGATATTAAATACTTTAAGTCTCAAAGATTTTAAAATATTTATGTAGCAAGGATAGCCTGGAGAAACCACAGCCACAGTATCACCAGGATTAAAAAGAGACATTAAAGATAGTAAAATTGAAGCAGAGGCGCCAGATGTAATTGCTACTTGATCAGCTTTTATTTCTACTTTATATCTTTTTTTATAATGATTTACTATTGCTTTTCTTAAATCTAATAAGCCAATAGACTCAGTATAGCCTATTTTCCATTCTAAAACCCTTTTTCCTACCTCCTTCAATAAATTGTTAGGCAAGTTTGCAGAAGGTTCTCCTAAAGATAAATGAATAGTTTTTTTGTTCTCAGGGTCGAAAGCTTTACCCTTTTCAAATATTTTTATAGCATAAAAAGGTTTAATTCTATCTTTGTTTTCAGAAATTGTGTTATCCTCCATAATTAATTATGATATATATTTTAGTAAAATATAAGTTTTTATTACTGCATTTAACTATCGTAATATTTTTTATAAAAAATAATATAGCTAATAGCAACTATATCAGAGATACAGAAATAGAGTTTGCTATTGAAAGCTGGGCGACCCCAATATTTAAAGCAGCAAAAATAAATCCCGAAAACATAAATATTCATATAATTCAAGATAAAAAAATAAATGCTTTTGTTATTGATGGCAGTAATATGTTTTTGAATACAGGGCTGATTACAACAGCTGGAAGTGCAAGTGGAGTGATTGGCGTCATAGCTCATGAAACCGGGCATATTGCAGCTGGACATATTTTGAAGTTAAAAGAGAAAATGCGAAACCTGTCAAATAATCAGTTTTATACCAGCCTTCTAGGTATGGGAATGCTATTGGCAGGCACAAAAAGTAAAATTATTTCTAATGAGGATACTGCTGAAATCGCACAAGGTATTCTTGCTATTGGACCAGATATATCCAGAAGAACATTTTTTGCTTTTAGCAGAGCTAATGAATTTACTGCTGACTCTTTAGGTGTAAAATACTTAAAAATGGCAAATAGAGATCCTGGTGCTTTGGGTATAATATTAGAAAAACTTTCTGGTCAAGAATTATTGATTGCAAAAAGACAAGATCCGTTTCTGAGAACACACCCACTGTCTAGAGATAGGCTTAAATTTATAAGGAGACATAAGCTAAATGATAAGGTACGTGAGTCAGAAAAAGACAAAATTATTTATAAAAGAATACAACTTAAAATCAATGCATTTACAGAGCCTCCAGGAAAAACTCTGCTTATAAACAAAAAAAATAATATGTTTGAGAGATATGCTAGAGCAATAGCTTATTTTAGGATTCCTATGTACGAAGAAGCTATAACAGCTATTAACCGTTTATTAGAAGATTACCCTAAAGATCCTTATTTTCTTGAGCTAAAAGGTCAAATATATGCAGAAAACGGTAAAATTGAAAAAGCTATTGAAGCATATGAGAAATCTTTAAATGAAATTAAAAAACCTGCCCCACTAATAATGTTGGCCTTATCCAATATGTTATTAGAAAGAAAAAATAATCCTCAGTCGTATGAATACGCTTTAGAGCTATTGCAAAAAACTATACTTATAGAGCCAAAAAATATAATGGCTTGGCATCTTAAAGGAATAGCTCATAGCAAGCTTAATCAGTCGAATTTAGCAGATTTGTCAGCAGCAGAAGAGTTTCTAATTAGAAAAGATTTTAGCAGAAGCAAGTATTTTGCTAAGAAGGTTTTAAAGACAAGTCAAAATAAAAGCTCGGAAAGTATTAGAGCATTAGATATTCTTAATATTGTAAATTAGTAAAAACTACTATATTAATTATCTATGAACTTTTTATTATTTATTCTTACTTTTTTTGTTTTTTTAAGCAGCCAAGCTAATGAAAACATTAAATCTGATAATTTTATCAAAGATATAATTAAAGAATATTTGTTACAAAATCCTGAAGTAATAATAGAGTCCTTGGAGCGTTATAGAAACAACCAGGAAATCCAAATGGAAGAAAACAAAAAAGCCATCTTAGACTCTTATTATGACAATAAAAAATATGAAGTTTTACCATTTACAGGAAATTACAAAGGAAAAATTATTGTTACAGAATTTATTGATTATAATTGTGGATATTGTAAGAAAACCTTACTAACAATCAATAAGCTTTTAGAGAAATACAAGGACGTTAAAGTGGTATTTGTTGATTTCCCAATACTATCTGAAACCTCTTACTCCGCAGCTAAAGCAGCTGTTGCAGCAAGCAAACAAAATGCTTATTTTCAGTTTCATTCAGAGTTATTAAACAACAGAAAAGATATAAATGAGTCATATCTTTTAGAATTAGCAAAAAGTTTTAATTTAGATCTCGTAAAATTTAAAAAAGATATGGAGTCGGACGACACAAAGAACCTTATTGACGAGAATATCAAGTTAGCTAGAGATTTAAATATTAGAGGAACACCTACATTTATAATTGATAAGAAGATTTATCCTGGGGCCTACAGTATAGAAAAATTAGAAGAAATATTGAATAAAATATAATTAAAATGAAATTATTACTTGTAAATAATTTGGGAACTGTTTTATATACTCTAGTTTATGGTAAAAAAGTTGGTGAAGACAATTTAGGTAACACGTATTATATTTCAAAGAAAAAAGATAAAAGAAAATGGGTAATTTATAAAGATAAAAAAGATCCCACAATAATTCCAGTTAACTGGCAAATTTGGTTAACAAATAAAGACGAAGAAATCATTCAAAATAAAGTAAAATATAGTTGGGTAAAAGATAGAGAAAGAAATCTCACAGGTACAGATAAAGCATACTATCCAGCGAATGATACATTTATGAAGCTAAAAACAAAAAAAAAATATAAAAAATGGGATCCTAATTAAAATGATAAGTGAGAAATTGGTTCCTAAATTCTGGATAGGAAAAGATAAAAAAAAAATATCATGTAAAGAAAAAGTCAGGTTGATGCATGCGAATCTAGAAGATTTTCAAGAAATACTAAACGATATTGTTGATGAGGCTGTTTTAATAGGAGTAGATGAAGATCAATTAAAAGAAGTGCTATTAGATATTGTAAAAAATACAAAAAATAAACTTAATAATGTTTAAAAAATTTATTTTTATTTTCATGTTTTTTATTCATGTAGAAATGGTATTTGCTGAAGTAAAAGCCAAACTTAGAGCTATAGATAGAACAACAGGAAGATCATTTATATTAAGTACAAATTTGAATGAACCAATAGTTTTTTCCAAATTATCAATAAATGTAAAATACTGTTATAAGAATCCTATCAATATGGAAATTGAAAATTACGCTTACATTATTGTAAAAGATTTACAGCAAGATAGTTATATATTTGAGGGTTGGATGTTCTCTTCAAGCCCCAGTATTAATAGTTTAGAGCATCCTATAAATGATATATGGTTGTTAGAATGTGAATAATAAGAATTAAATTATTTCATTTTTAAGTGGTAATAATTTTTCAGGAATAAAGCCTTTTGAAGAAAACTTAAAAAAATTACTATTTTTTTTTATGCTTTTTTTTAAAATTTTCTTAAAATCTGTATTAGGTATTTCTACAGCCCCAAATTGAGATAAGTGATCATTTATAAATTGTGTATCTATAAAGTCATAGTCTCCAAATTTTAGTCTCTCAATTAGATGAAATAATGCAAACTTTGAAGCATTACTTACTGAGCTAAACATGCTTTCACCAAAAAAAACACCTCCAATGGACAGGCCGTATAACCCGCCTACCAATTTTTTATTAATATAACATTCTATGCTATGAGCATAGCCTTGCTCATATAATTCAAAGTAAATTAATTTTATTGTATCATTTATCCAAGTATCATTTCTTGTTGATGTTAGCTTCGAGCAATTTTCTATAACTTTACTGAATTGTAAATCTACTGATATCTCAAAAGGATTATTTTTCGCAATTTTTCGCAATTTTTTTGGAATTTTAATCTTATCAAAATAAAATATTCCTCTTTTTTTAGGCTCAATCCAATAAATTTCTTTGCTATTTGCAGTTTCGGCCATAGGAAACAATCCACTCTTATAGGCTTGCAAAACAGTATCTAGTGGAACTTTATAATTTGGAAAATCTAGATTATTTTTTAGCAAGGTACTCTTCTAACCACTTTATATTATAACTATTTGATTTAAATTCTTTTGAGGAAATTATTTCTTTGTGTAAGTCTATAGTTGTATCTATTCCTTCGATAATAAATTCATTTAAGGCACTAAGCATTCTTGATATTGCTAAATCTCTACTTGCAGCATGTACTACTAGCTTTCCTATTAGACTATCATAGTAAGGTAATACTCTATATTTTTCAAATGCTGCAGAGTCAATTCTGACTCCTGGTCCACCAGGAGTATGATAGGATGATATTTCTCCAGGAGAGGGTTGAAATGACTTTGAGTGTTCTGCGTTAATTCTACACTCAATAGAGTGTCCTGTAAAATTAATGTCTTCTTGTTTTAAATCTAATTTTTCTCCACTCGCAACTTTTATTTGCTCAGCTACAATGTCAAAACCTGTAATCATCTCAGTTACTGGATGCTCTACTTGTATTCTGGTATTCATTTCAATGAAATAAAATTTATTATTTTCATATAACATTTCAATGGTTCCTGCCCCAATATATCCAATTTTTTTCATTGCATCTGTAATTGCATTTAATACTTTTTTTTTTTCCTTAAGATTAATATTTTCAGCAGGAGCTTCTTCAATTATTTTTTGATGTCTTCTCTGTATAGAACAGTCCCTTTCTCCAAGGTGTATTACATTTCCGTATTTGTCTGCAAATATTTGAAATTCAATATGCTTCGGATATTTTAGAAATTTTTCAATATAAACTTCATCATTTCCAAAATTCGCTTTAGCTTCAGCCTTAGCAAGTTCATATTGCTCAATTAAAACTTTTTCATCATTTACAACCTTCATTCCTTTTCCACCACCTCCTGAAGAGGCTTTAATAATTAAAGGATAACCAATTTCTTTTGCGGTCTTCTTTAAATTATTAGTATTAGAAATATTTCCTTTTGACCCAGGCACCAAAGGAATGCTTGTTTTAGAAATAGTTTCTCTAGCCTTAATTTTGTCACCCATTATCTCTATATGCTCTGACTTTGGGCCAATAAATGTTATATTGTGATGTTCTAGTATGCTTACAAATCTTGCATTCTCTGAAAGAAAACCATACCCTGGATGAATAGCCTCTGCACCTGTTAACTCAGCTGCTGTAATTATTGCAGGAATATTTAAATAGCTCTCATTAGAATGATTGCCTCCTACACAAATACTTTCTTCTGCCATCTTCACGTGCATTGCCTCCTCATCTGCTTTAGAGTGAATTGCTACACTTGCTATTCCTAAGTATTTGCAGGCTCTAATTATTCTTACTGCTATTTCTCCTCTATTAGCTATAAGGATTTTTTTAAACATTAATTATTCAACTACAATTAGGTCTTGATCAAATTCGACTGGCATCGCATTTTCTACAAGTATTTTTTTTACAATACCAGTTTTATCGCTTTTAACTTGGTTCATAGTCTTCATAGCTTCTATAATAAAAATTACATCTCCAGATTTTACCTTAGACCCTACTTTTATAAATGGTTTTGCATTTGGTGAAGGAGAATGATAAAGAGTTCCTAACATAGGCGCCTTGACAGTATTTTCTAAATTAAGAGTTGTTCCCTGACTTGCATTATCTGTTTTATTTTCTTTTTCATTTGAAATATTTTCTTGTGCTGCACTAATAATAGTATTCTTATAAGAATTTTTTGAGAGCTTTATGCTGTTATTTCCATTTTTAATCTCAATTTCAGTTAAATTATTTTTTTCTAAAAGTTCACAAAGTAATTCAATTTCCTTTTTATAAATATTAAACTTAAACATATTTTTCCTTTGCTAATTATGATTGACTAACGCTAAATCTATTGCAAGCTCATACCCCAAAAATCCTAAACCACATATTACTACACTACTTATGTCAGATAAATAAGAGTATCGTCTAAACTTTTCTCTATTATAAATATTACTGATGTGCACTTCATATATCAAGCCTTGAAATACACTTAGACAATCTCTAATTGCAATAGAGGTATGGCTATATCCACCTGCATTAATAATTATTGCTGAACAATTGCTGAAGTTTTTGTGGATAATATTAATAATTTCTGCTTCTGAGTTTGACTGAAACATTGTTAATTTAAATTTTTTATTTTTAGAATATTCTTTAAGTTTTTTTTCTAAAGATTTAAGACTATCTTTTCCATATATTTCGAGTTCTCTTTTGCCTAATAAATTAAGATTAGGACCGTTTATAATTAATATTTTTTTTTTTGTCATTTTTTTAAATAATCTTATATTATAATAGAAATGTCTCAAAAAAAAATACAAGTATTTATTAATGGCAAAAAAAAAGCTTTGAAAGAGAATAAAAGTCTATCAGACCTTTTAAAAAATTTAGCAATAGTAAAGAATGGTATAGCAATAGAAATAAATTCTACAGTAATTCCTAAATCACAATATCAAAATACTTTAATTAAAAATAATGACAATATTGAAATAGTTCAATTTATAGGTGGGGGATGATTGAATAATTATTTAGATAGTAAAATAAAGATTGCTAATAAAGAATTTGCTTCTAGATTGATAGTAGGAACAGGAAAATATTCCAGCTATAAATTAAATCAAGAGTCCCTAGAAGCTAGTGGAGCAGAAATTGTTACTGTTGCAATAAGAAGGGTTAACCTAACAGATACAAATATTCCTAAATTAACCGATTTTATAAGTCCAAAAAAATATACTTTTTTGCCTAATACTGCAGGATGCTTTACTGCAGCAGAAGCGCTAAGGACTCTCAGACTAGCCAAAGAATTAGGAGGTTGGACGATAGTTAAATTAGAAGTGTTAGCAGATGAAAAAACGCTATATCCAAATATGATAGAAACTATTAATGCAGCCGAAAAATTAATATCAGATGGATTTAAAGTTATGGCTTATTGTAATGACGACCCAATTCTTTGTAAAATTTTAGAAGAGGTGGGCTGTTCAGCAATAATGCCTCTTGGATCTCCAATAGGATCTGGGTTAGGAATTTTAAATCCATTAAATATAAAACTGATAATTGAACAGTCTAAACTGCCAGTTATTCTAGACGCTGGCCTTGGAACAGCATCAGATGCTTCATTAGCTATGGAGCTTGGATGTGAAGCAGTACTTGTAAATTCAGCAATT
>MDTC01041969.1_pt1 | contig 25851 bp, 23 predicted proteins | sample 811181 | NCBI WGS metagenome assembly MDTC01 (sample SAMN05326644, study PRJNA326480) | marine metagenome | isolation source: seawater | place: Pacific Ocean: North | collected 2011
CGTTTAGCATAGAGTCAGCAAGATTCAGTCTTTTCCTCAAACTTGCTAAATCATTTTGATCCATAGAGTGATAATGATCATTTCCAGGGAGATTTTTGTCATGAGTGAAATGCTTTTCGTAAATTTTGACCCCCAATGCTCTTGATAGTATGATCTGGTCGTCCCCTGCAGAAGTGGGCGAGATATGGTCAGAGTATCCAATTATATATTTTTCACCATATCTTTCCTGAAGAACATTTATCCTGTGAAGAAAAGCGTTATTTGGCTTTGTCGGATAATTTAAAACACAATGCATTAACACAATTTCATCAGATCCACTCGACAGGATTTCTAATGCTCTGTCTACTTCATCGAAAGTGGAAGCACCTAATGATAAAATAATTGGTTTTTTGTATTCAGAAACAGCCTCTAGTAATATATCATTTGTTAAATCAGCAGAGGCAATTTTTATAAACGGCATAAGCTTTACAAGCCAAGGTAAACACTCTGTATCGAAGGGAGTTGATGAGAAATCTATTTTTAAATTTTTACAGTGTAGTGCAAGTTTTTCATAGTCTGCTTGATCGAATGAATCATATTTTTTGAAAAGTTCGTACTGAGATGTTGTTGGCTCAGATGCAAGATCCCAGTAATAAGGGCTTTTTTTGGCTGCTAATTTATTTGCTTTGTATGCCTGAAACTTAACTGCCGATGCACCCGCGTTTTTTGCCTGTTCAATCTGTTTGAGAGCAACATCAATGAAACCCTCATGATTAACACCAACTTCTGCTATTATGTAGGAATCTTCAAGCTTTTTGAACATATGTAATTAAATTAAATTTCGAATTAAACTTATAACAGATTTATTATTTTGCATTGGATCCAGTGAAACCTTGTAATCAGAAAATAATGATTCACAATTCCCATCAATGAGAGAAATTGAATCATATATTTCATCGTCCGAAACTTCGGAATGTACGCCCATATTTATGATGCCATTCACCTCAGAATAATACATATGAGTAAGCTCTCTACTATTTTGACACAAAACAAAAGTTTTAACATCACATGCTGCGAACTCATAAACCGTTCGCCCTCCTCCACATATTCCAATTTTTGACTTCATCCATTCTTTGGATACTCCAGATTGCAATTCTGAATCATCAATTTGGTGCTTTGAATTTATGCAATGGGAGTGTAGATCATTTTTCAATCTTTTAGCACCTAAGCCCAAAACTACTCTGATTTTGAATATTGAATTACATCTTTCTAATATTTTAAGTAATCTTAAAGTAAGATTGTTGGGATCTGTTCCGCCAAAAGATATAATAATATCAAATGTTCGATCTTCCATAGTAACATTTGAAAGATTCAAAAATTCTTCTCTAAAAAAGCAATAATCCGGACCGTTATACACGTGTTCTTTTTGGCAAACAGAAGGATATAGATCATTAATAGTTAGATCAGTTTGGTTAACTCCACGACCAAGGTCTTCAAAAGAAACTACTTTAACATTATCAACGGATTTAATTTGTTCTATATCAATTAAGTCTGTACTAAGAATGTCTAATATTACAATACTTGGCTGTATTTGTTTTAGACCTTTGATTGCTTCAGACTTTGATTCAAAAACGCGGTAACTATAATGAGATTTACTTACTAAGTCTAACCACTCGGTGTCCGTCTCATAAAGCACTATTTCTATTTGAAAATCTGGGAAGTAATGAGCAATAGATAGCACTCTTTGCAAATGGCCAGAACCAATTTTTTTATTCGCAAATGTTAGAAATACTAATTTTCTGCCTTTTGCCATAGATTCCGCCAAAAACCAATCGTAGTAATTATCAATATCTATGCTCTCAGAATTTTGAACTGATATACAACCAACTTTTTCTCCAAATCGGGAACCAGACTCAGTAATTGTGCTTGAACAACACATAACTACTGCACCCGTCTCTTCAAATACTGGTTCTAATTCTTGACGGTTTAGTCGCAGTTTATATCTTTTTCTAAAACTGCCATCAATTTGTTTGTACCATTCTAATTTTCTTTTTTCAGTAACTGTAACTAATGTATCACAATCAGATTCGAAAAATTCTGATACAATATTGTTCAGTGTTCGAATACTTAACAAAGGAGAAGTCGGTTGAATAGTAATAAGGTTTTCTCCTGAATGTAATACATTCTCAACAAAATCTAAGGCAAGTTCATCTAATGTAATATCGTCGAAGCCAAGTTCTGCTGGACGGTTGTATATTTTAACTTTATTACCAAACTTTTGAGTTACAATGCTGGATACTTTACTTGAATCGGTGTTTACAAAAACCATTGTATTTTCTAAGCATAATGCAGTTTTAATTACTCTAAAAATTAATGGTTCACCATCAAATGGCCGAATTGCTTTCTCAGGTATGCCCTTAGAACCAATCCTTGCTGGTATCATAACAACTGATTTATTATTTTTCAATACAGCTAGAAGTACAAAAGTATTGTTTCAAATAACTCCACTTTGCTGAGTAAAGCATATGATAAGAAGTTTGTTGTACTACTCTTTATTAAGGTGTTCTCTAAGTTTATTGGCAATTGGAACCTCCGCATCTATGATACGCTTCTGTCCGTCGCCCATAGCCATCTCAATTGCCCTAACTCCACGAACCAATGATCTTAAGTTACCAGGTTCCAATGATGCAGATTGGTCAGATCCATACATGGCTTTGTCCATAGTTATATGTCTTTCAAGAGATGTAATTCCTAAAGCTGCGGCACCATATGAAACTGCTAGACCAGTCTCATGACCACTGTATCCAACATTACACTTAAATTCTTCTCGCAATGTTTTAATGACATTCAAATTAGCGTCTTCAACCTTCATAGGATATGTAGAAACAGTGTGCATTAATTCATACGAACAACCTTCAGATTTAAATATATCTATCGCTTTTTGTATATCTTCAAAATTAGTCATGCCGGTCGAAATAAAAGTATGTTTTTTTTCTTCGGCAACAGACTTTAGCAGATCTTCATCTACGATCATGGCAGATGCAACTTTATTGAATTTACAATCAAACTGACGCAAGAATTCTTGACTATTAGTATCCCATGCCGAAGCAAACCATTCAATTTCTTTCTCCCGACAAATGGAATCTATCTTTTGATACTCATCAGCTCCAAACTCCAATCCCTGTTTTTGTTCGCGCTGAGTCGTCCCCCAAGGGCTTTCCCTTGGCGAATCCAACAGCTCTTGGGTGTAAACTTTGTCAAGATCGCGTTTTTGGAATTTGACAGCGTCGCAACCTGCTCTTGCTGCGACATCTATCAATTCCTCACAGATTGACATGTCTCCGTTATGGTTAATACCTATTTCGGCAATTATGAATATGCTCATTTTTTACTTTTTTTGGATTAATATAAAATCTTTAAAAGATTTATCGATAAAATGTCTTCCAATAGTTCCCTGACAATCCCATCACCACCTTTTACAGAAAGAACATAATTTGAGATTTCCTTAATTGATGGATGTGAGTCATTCGGACATGCAGAATATCCACAAGCCTGCATTACTTGAAAATCATTCAGGTCATTTCCAACGAACATTAACCTATCTATGTTGTAATTATTCTCAATACAGTAAAGATTGAGGGACTCTAATTTATTATTGGCACCTTGAATTACTTTAACCTTAAGTTTACTAGCCCGTGATGTAACAACAGGATTAGATTCAGTAGACAAAATGCAAACTGGTGTTCCTAACTTTCTTAATGCATCAAATGCAAGTCCATCCGACCGGTTACAGCAAACCGACTCTTTACCATCTTGATCAACATAAACTTTATTATCAGTTAGAACCCCATCAAAATCAAAAATAAGGGCATCTAATTTATTTATATTCATTATTGGAGGCTCATGTATTTTTTTTCAATTAGTTGATCTTCAATATACTCCATCAAAGCATGTCCAGCCGTAATATGACACTCCTGCACCCGTCCTGTTTCATCTCCAGGAACCAAAAACACTTCATCGCATAATTCAAGGACTTTGCCACCGCCTGCCCCCACAAAACCAAGTGCTTTGATATTCATTTTTTTTGCAAGGTCCAAAGCGTTAAAAATATTTTGAGAATTACCTGAAGTGGTTATTCCTAAAAGGCAATCGCCAGAGTTACCGATTGATTCAAGAGTTCTCGTAAAAAGCATATCGTAACTGTAATCGTTACCACAGGCTGTAATGGTAGAAGTATCCATGGCAAGAGCAATTGCAGGAAGACCTCTACGATTGTATTTAGGTCTCAGGCGAACAACTAACTCAGCAGCCAAGTGCTGTGCATCCGCTGCGGACCCACCATTACCACAAAACATGAGCTTTCCTCCATTGATAATTGAATTAACAACGAAATCACCCATCCTAGACAAAAAATCAAACCCTTTATCTATACACTTACTTTTTAAGGCTATTGATTCTTCAAATAGCGATGTAATCTTATTATCATTCATAAATTTAATGATTTCAATACATCCGAGATAACATTTTTTTGATCTTCAGGATTCAAATAAGGACTCATAGGAAAACTTAAACTTTGATTCGCAACTTTTTCAGAAATAGGAAAGTCGCCAAGTTTATATCCCAAGTCCTTGAATACTGGTTGAAGATGCAAAGGAACAGAATAATAGGATACTGAGGGAATATCTTTTGTTTTTAGGAATTGTTGGATCTGTACTCTATAATCTGAGAGAATTGTATACTGCGCGTAGACCGAGGTGTTATTTGCTCCAATACTTGGAGTTTTCAATCCATCCACTTCCGCTAATCCTAAAGAGTAATTTTGACCCAGATACTCTCGCTTCTGCACTTCGTCGGGAAAGACTTCCAGAATTTCTAAAAGTATAGCTGCCTGTATGGTATCCATACGGCCATTTATTCCTAAAATTGAGTGATGATGCTTGCGTTCCTGGCCATGCACACGGATCCATCGAAACTTTTCAGCTAGTTCATCATCGTTTGTAAAAAGTGCACCACCATCGCCATAACAACCGAGAGGTTTAGATGGGAAAAAGGAAGTACTGCCAATGGTTGATAATTTGCATGATTTTTTACCTTTGTAAGTTGCTCCGAAGCTTTGTGCGGCATCTTCGATGACGGGCAAATTATATTTTTGAGCAACCGCATTAATAGCATCCATATCTGAGCATTGACCGTAGATAGATACAGGCATGATTGCTTTGGTCTTATCTGTAATGGCAGCCTCCAATTGAAACTCATCTATATTCCAGGTATCAGGACGAATATCCACAAATGCAGGCTTGGCTCCAAGGAGTGAAATGACTTCGGCGGTGGATATCCAAGTGTAGGGAACAGTGATGACTTCATCCCCTGCCCCTACTCCAAGTGCCATAAGTGCAATAAGCAGAGAATCTGTACCACTGGAAACAGTAACGCAGTGATTAGAACCAGTATACTCAGCGAGTCTTTGTTCAAGCTCTTGGACTTCCGGACCAAGAATGAATTGACCATGACCCATAACCTTTTGTATGCGAGCATTGATCTTATCACCAATTAATTGGTGACGGGTTTTTAGATCAATGAATTGCATGTAAGCATTAACTGATAGATTCTAATAGTAAATTCGATACTCGAGAAAACTCATGAATACTAAATCTGAATTCATCAAAATATTTTTTGGCTAAACGAGACTTTCTACACGCTTGTTCAGAATAATACACTAAACCTTCTTCATCCTGTGCAGAAGTGTAATGACCATATTTTTTTGCAACATCTAACATTTTACCTGCATCACAAGTCGGAAGTATTTTTGTGAAAAACCATACCGCACGGAAGGCTGTTTATTTATAATGAAGTACTTTCTGGTCACATATTAAAACTTTATGCCCTTCAGCAACTAAATTAATTACAAAAACAACAAGTGTCGGTAATGTTCTTATTCATTTTCTATAGGAAAGTAAAACAACAACTCAAACAAACAAATGCAAAACTTTGTTAATATATGAAAAATATTGTTTACTCATTAGTGCATTAATTTCGGATGTATTATTCTCGTAAGAACCTTTTAAGTGAATTTTTGATGAAAATTCTTTCGCAAAGCCATGGTTTTTGACGCTAAGCAATTTTTCTTTCATACCTAATTCCTCATATAAGTTAGTAATTTGGACATAATTTTCTATGGCAACAACTGTTCCGCATGCCTTCAATGCTGAGATGTTGGAATGAAAGCGATTTGCTATAACCATATTCGCCTCTTCATAATATTTTTTATACCTACTGATATCATTACCGAGATTTAATTCTGCAACACGACATTTTTCTCTTACAATTTTATCTGGCAACAATTCTAAAAGTGACGATATAACTGCTATATCTTTGTAAATGTGAGGAATAAATGTTAATTCATCAAAGTCTTTATCTTTGCATAAATGCTCAATTAGTAAGACAAATTCTTTTAAAAAACTCTTTGGCGTATGCATGTTACCTCCTGGATAACGAGTTTCTAACATATCTCCAGATAAGTTTATTAGACAAGATTTTGTTTTTTGCATTTCTGAGGAGAAATCTGCATAAAATCCTGCATCAGGTGTATGTAAAAAGTTTTTTGTAAAGTTATTTCCATACAGAAATTCTAAATTCTTTAATGCACCATCATTTCTAACAGAAATAATATGTTTAGGGTTACTAAATACCGCATCCAAAAACTCCTTAAATTTAAGTACATTTGATTTTGTTACCCCTTGACCCAAATCTACTCCTAATGCGTTGAATAAAATAGGAACTTTGATTTTAGATAAAATTTCCGGTTCTATCATTATCGATGTGCCTGTTGGAGAATGGTCAACCCACAGTTCAAAATAATTTCCTCCACCAATTATCAAACTATCGTATTGGTTAACTAGATTAACGAAAGAATCGTCGAACTTGAATATACCTCGATAAAAATCCCGTATTTCAAGATGATCAATTTCAGGTATCAACCCAGTTACATCTTCAATTCCTTTATAAAATCCTTGGTGATTAAGGACATCTCCTACATTTCCGTTAAAACTAGCTAGATGAAGTATTCGCTTTTTCAAAAGATAAATTGTTTACATGTATCAATCTTTGCAGCCAGTTTTAGCAACATTGTGATTTATATACCACTTACCATTAAAATTTTTCCACAAGTGAGGTGACCGAAATTTATCTACAGTTTGATGAAAGTCTGCTTCGGAGATTCCGATGTATTCAAGAAAATCATCGAAAAACTTTGCTGGAAATTCATGATCGTATTTTTCTACCAAGTGAACACCTTCATCTCTTGTAATCTTTCCGTTTCTAATTTCTTGAGAGGCATCATAAGTCGCGCGCCCTATTCCAAATTTTATGTAGGTAGTATAATAATGGAACATGTCAATTTTATCATCAATACTAGAGTACTTAGAATATGTACCAGGAGTTCTTTCAGGATTAGCCTCAAAACCTGTATTTTCTACTGCATAGTAATAACACTCTTGTGGGTCCCAAGGAAGATAATACCCGAGATAGTGAACCTGTACCCCTGCACTCTCTAATTCTGCTGCCGCCGGTGGTATATACGGTGCAAAGTCATTTAAATTGAATTTTGTTTCATCTCTTATTTGTCTAATTGATGATCCTCCTAACTTCATTTTTAATGGGTCCAAAGTTGAAAAAAACTTATAGTCCATAGTTGGTATATAATTTTCATCAGGACTATTGCCATATTCTGCCTGATTTTCACCATACATGACTAGTTGAATGTTGTACTTTTGGGCAATAGCCGGGCCGATAATCCTTTGACCTACTATAAAAGGTTGAAATGGATGTAGAAGGTTTATGAATGCAAGTCGGGTAAGATATCTGTGAAGTCTACCATTTGGGGTAAATAAAATATTATCATGACCGCCTTCGTGTATCCAATTGGTAAAGTTTTTCCACCCGATGTTAGTATGCAAGTGCGGAGCCCATGTCACAGTCAATGGGTTCATTCCATATCTGTATTTTAGTACATGTGAAGTATATGCACTATCCTTACCCCCACTGCCAGGAACTACAACATCGTGAGAACCGTCATTTCGACGAAATTTATCAAGAGTTGCTACTAGCTGATCTTCTCTTTTTTTCCAATCTATATTATCTGCTTTGATTTTGTGATAATGACAAGCATCACAGACTCCATCATCTTGAAAACCAATTGTTTTCTTTTTCTCTTTGATATCATGCTTAAACTCTACGGTGGAACTAGGCCTTTGATTAGAAATAACACAACTTTTACAAAACACTACACCACTTGGTGTACCAAAAAGACTTTTTATTACTGAATTTTCTTTGATAGTGTTTTTATGTTTTTTTAATAAAATTATTAAGCATCTTAAGTCCAACAATGCCGCTTTTTTCTGGATGAAATTGAGTTCCTATAACATTTTCGTTTTCTATAATTGAAGCAAATTTGACATTACAATATTGTGAAAGTGCGAGGATGTTACTCTGAGATTGTTTCACAGCAAATGAATGTATGAAATAAAATTTATCTTTTTCATTAATTCCCTTAAAAATCCAATGTGTTTTAAACTCTTTGCTTTCGATAGCTTTCCAAGCAACATGAGGTAATCGAATGTTTTTACTTTGGCTAGATTCACCAAGTTCAGTCACATTACATTCACATAAACCAAGACCTTTCGTTAAAGAAAATTCTGTACTTGACAAGCCAAGCATTTGCATGCCTAAGCAGATTCCTAGAACTGGCCTACCTGTTGAAGCAAAACTATATATTGTATCATCTAAGCTTTGTCTCTTCAACTCCTGCATGGCCTGAAAATATGCACCCACTCCTGGCAAGATTAGTTGATCGCATTCCATTAGTTCGTTGTGAGAAAAACTAACTTTAGGATTACCACCAATATGCTGAACAGCACGAGCAACACTTCGTAAGTTCCCTACGCCATAATTAATAATACCAACTTTGTTAACTTTAATTAGAAAATTTGCTGTTATTGATAAATATGATTTCTAATTTTACTTATGTCTTCTATTTCATAGTGAAGAACGGAAGCAAATGCTAATGCTGCAGGTTGAACTATTTTTAATAGATCTTTTACATGAAGAGGAATTCCATATCCACCGGACGCTATAATAGGCCGGTTAGCGATTGAATCTACATAATGAACTAAATTTACATCAAAACCTTTCTTTGTCCCCTCTTGATCAACTGAAGTTAGTAAGATCTCTCCAACTCCAGCATCTTGCAATTTAACAACCCATTCTCCAACTTCAAAGTCAGTAGGTTCTCTCCCATTATCTGTATAACAATACCATTTAGATCCATTCCTCTTTGCTTCGATCGATCCAACCAAGCACTGTGAACCAAATTTATTTGCAATATCATAAATTAAATCAATTTTACGAAATGCACCAGTGTTTATAATTACTTTGTCAGCACCAACTTCGAGAGCTTTGGAAACATCATCACAACTCCTAATACCTCCACCAACTGCAATTGGAACAAAGACATCATTACTAGCTTTTTCAATTACATCAAACAATTGATTCCTGTCATACAGGCTTGCAACTGCATCCATAAAGACAATCTCATCAACTCCTTGACTGTAATATTTTAATGCAAATTCATTTGGGTCCCCCATTTTTCTCAAACCTTCAAGATGGATTCCCTTTATAACATAATTATTTTTAATATCGATTCTTGCTATTATTCTAGGAAGATTCATTTGATCATAATATTTATGTAATATTTGAAGATGAAGGAAAATTAAATATTACTTTTTTCATTTAATTGCCTTACTATTCTCTCTGCTTCTTTGAAGCTATTTTGATTATCAATATCCATTGATCTTTTTGAAGACATTATAATAGTTCCAATGTTTTCGGTTGGAAAATCTTCATTTTTCAAAAAATCTTTTGCGTGAAATAAATATACTGCACCATTATGGCCATAAACCACAGGCAAAGATTGTCTATTTTCGAAAAGAAACTTTGACTGAGATATAGGGCAGTAAATGGTATTCTCAATAATACCATATTTTAAGGCTTCTCTCTTCTGCTCTTTCACAGTAAAAACTAGATCATAATCATTACTTTGAAATAATTCTATTGAAGAAAGAATGTCTTTATCTGACCTCAGCGGCGAGGTAGCTTGTAGCAACAAGATTATTTTATCTTCTAATTTATTCTTATTTATAATGTAAGATATAACAGATGACATTTTAACATCATCCTTAGATAAATGTTTTGGTCTTCTATCTATCTGACATCCATTCGGAAGAGTTGCTTTAATGATTTCAGCAATATCAGTAGAGATTAGGACTTTCTTAGTTACTCGTAATGCTTGATGAACAGTTCGCATGTAAAGTGGAAGACCATTGAATTCTATTATATTTTTCTTTGGTAGCCCTTTTGAACCTGCTCTTAATGGAACTACAGCTATAATTTCAGGGGAACTCAACATGAATTAATCAGCAAAATATTTTTGAGGAGGGGTTTCCCAGAATTTACCGGATTCTAAAATTTTAATGAACGCCTCACACGCTTCTCCATTCCCAAATTGACTGGAGCGAGGATGTAAAACACCCCAAGATTTGTCTAGTATTTCGTTTATCTTATCTGAATCATTTGAATTTACATTGTGGATCGAGGACGCAACCGAGCGATTTGATTGACGACTTCCAATATTTAATGAAGGAATTCCTAAAAACGGTGCCTCGCGTACTCCCACACTAGAATTTCCCACAACAATACTGGCGTTTTTCATTAATTCTGAAAAATAAAGAAATCGTATAGATGGAAGTACGCGAAATTGATCTTTTGGTAACTCCTTAATCTCTTTTAAAATTCCCTCAGAACCTGGATCATTATTAGGTAAAATAACTACAAAGTAACGACCAGAAGTTCTCAAACACTCAAAAAGTTTAATCGCCTGCAAATTAATAGTGTCAACCTCTGATGTTACTGGGTGAAAAATACAAATACCATAATCTTCTTCACGAATACTGTACCTTTTTCTAACTTGATTCATTGAGACACCAGAATCTCGAGCATGAATATCTAACTCTGGTGAACCAATTACATGTACAGAATTTTGGTTTTCACCCAATCTTAGAATCCTTGCTTTGGCTCTACTCGAGCTTACTAAATGATCAGAAGCAAGTTTAGTATTACAGTGCCTAAATTGCTCGTCAATGGTACCCGATACTTCTCCTCCCTCAATGTGAACACAACGGATGTAATTGGTAGTGCAAACTATGCAGGATGCTAGAGATTCAATCCTATCACCATGGACCAATACTAAGTCTGGCTGGAATTCTTTAACGAAATCTGAAAATCCAATGATTGTTTTTGATAAAATAATATCAAGTGGATCATCTGTCCTTTGATTAATAAATTCAACTACATCAAACACCTTGCTTCGATGAACTTCCTCTTTAGTGAGCCCATACCTCTCCATCATGTGCATTCCTGTCACAAAGAATGTAACAGAAAAACCACTTTTTATTGCAGCAGAAGCAAGAGGTTCTAACTTGCCATAGTCAGCTCTTGTCCCCGTTACAAAAAGTAGTTTCTTCAATTTCTTAACAAAAATTTACTCTTTGATTATTTCTAGGTCAGACCACTTTAGTTGAGTATTTCGCACGACATCTCTTAACAATTTTTTCCCTATCACCTTGTCAAAATCGAATGCTGGAATTTCTCCATTTCCTGGCCGGCGAGCCCATATATCTTGTGTACCTATGACCGTGTCAGCAGATAGGTCACGATCAGCAACAATTGATCCTCTAGCAAAGGCATAAACACTTTCTTCAGGTACGGTACGAGATTTACGATTAGCACAAGCTTTATGGACATCGATTGAACGATCGATCAAGTATTTTAATTCAGTCGGATCCATTGAGCAAGAAATGTCTGGACCTTTCCTATATCTCGAATCAGTAAAATGCCTCTCTATAATTGAAGCACCTAAAGGTATTGAGGCTAAGGCTATCTCTGGACCAATTGAATGATCTGAGAATCCAATAACTGTGCTTGGAAAAGTATTCTTTAATTCAGTAACCCCTTGCAAGGAAACAATTTCGGGGGGGGATGGATAAAGGTTAGTACACTCTAAAAGAGCAAAATCAATATGTGCTTCCTCTAAAATTTGGACAGAAGGTTTTATGGTCTCAAGGCTTTGCATACCAGTTGATAAAATTACTGGTTTACCAAATTCTGCAATATGCCGAATCAATGGAAGATTATCAGCCTCTCCAGAACCAATTTTAAACGCTGGTAGATTTATTTCATCAAGAAAGTCTGCGGCTTTACGGGAAAAAGGAGTCGAAAGATAAATAAGACCCAAATTTTCAGCGAAATCCTTAAGCTCAATTTCGTCATCTGCAGATAAAGCATTTGAAGAAATCACATCCCATATTGATAGTTTAGCATTGGGGGGGGTAATATTTTTTGCTTCTTCGGTCATTTCATCTTCTACAAAATGCGTTTGATGTTTTACACATTCAGCACCTGCCTTAGAAGCGGAGTTAACCATCATTTTGGCAGTTTCAATACAACCACCATGGTTAATTCCGATTTCGGCAATAACTAACGGAGGATGTTGCAAACCAATTTTTCTAGAAGCAATAGTTATTTCCATAAATATTTGAATAAAATAATTTTACTCGGATTATTCTCTTTATACTGTGAGAAAAATTATAATGATTTCAATCATATCCCAAAAAATTCTTTGTCAAATATTTTGGGTCAGATATTGCTTTACCAACAACGATACTATTGAGATTATATGCACATAAATCACCAAAAATTGATGGAGAGCTAATTCTTCCTTCAGCGACAATTTTATTGGGACTAATTTCGCTACAGATTTTATCTAAAAAGTTAAAATCAAAGTTATCGTAACTATTATGACTAGTCCATGGAGTGTATCCTCTGAGAGTTGTAGCAACATAATTGGCACCAGCATAGAGTGAAGATACCGCTTCTTCTAAGGTGGATACATCAGCAATTATTGATACTTCAGGGAAATTATTTTTAATAAAAGTAATAAACATAGAACCAGTCATACTATCAATAATTCTGTTAGTACCATCTACTGCTATGGTTTTACATCCAACTTCAACTAATTTGTTAATTTGAGAGATCTTTCTTGTTATGCAAACACTACCATCTTGATATTTAGACTTAACCAAGGAAATTATTGGAACCTTCAGGTTTTCATGCATTAATTTAAGGTTTGAAATACCTTCTGCTCTGATACCAAAAGCTCCGGCAGATACTACATCTTTTGCAACACATAGAAGAAGTTCTGGATTATTGAGATGAGAACATATGCTAGCTTGGCAAGAAACATATAGACGAGTCTTAGAAAAAGACATTGATCTTAAACAACCCTGGTTTGTATAATTTGCTCCTTTATTATTGCACTTAGTAGAATGCCAGATTCTTTTTTGCTCCATGAATCTAACTGCTTCTACCGCAAATAAATCAGATTGAATAGATGGTGCTTCTTAATTCATAACCTCCCCTACAGTAACTTTTGGGAGGTTTATATTTGCATCAATCGTTCTTCTTAATTCACCATCTGTAAATACACCCTCAATTTCCATCTTATCGTTGGTGATAATACCAAAACCAAGACCTTTCTTATTAATTTCCAACAAAACATCTTTAATTTTAAGTTGAAGCCCAAAGTATGGAATATCTTCTCCTATAACCATGATATCCTCGACCTTAAGAAGAAGCTTACGGACTTCAGGACAAAGGATGAATTGACCATGACCCATAATCTTTTGTATGCGGGCATTGATCTTATCACCAATTAGTTGGTGACGGGTTTTTAGATCAATGAATTGAATAGTTTTAAATTTGAATAGAAGATTTAGCTGCTTCGCACATTTCACTAACTATTTCCGCAAAACCTATTGATGTTTTCCATCCAAGTTTGTTATAAGCTTTTGTGGAATCTCCACAAAGTCTTGAAGGTTCGTTGGGCCGAATAAACTTTGGATTTATCCGAACATATTTCTCGTGATTTAAACCAAAGTTTTCAAAGGAAAATTTGAGGAAATCCAACAATTTATGAGTTTTTCCTGTTGCGAGAATAAAATCATCAGCCTGCTCCTGCTGGAGCATCATCCACATACCTTGTACATAATCTGGTGCATATCCCCAATCTCGTTCAATCTCGAGATTTCCAAGTTCTAAAAATTTAGTTTTTCCTTGAGAAATCGATGCTGCACCCTGGACGATTTTTTGGGTTACAAAGTTTTCTCCCCGGCGGGGAGATTCATGATTGTAAAGAATACCATTGGAAACATGCATGCCATATCCAGTTCGGTAGACCTTACCCATTTGCAAACAGAATGCTTTACAGACACCATAGGGAGAGGTTGGGTTAAACTGAGTCTCTTCTGTCTGAATGGATTCTTGTGCATGACCAAAGATTTCTGAGGAAGCCGCTAGATAGATTTTGGGCGGTAATGTTTGATCTCTACAAATCTCTAAAAGCTTGAGTGTAGCGTTTGCAATTTCTTGGGTGGTCACTTCCGGAATTTCAAAACTTAAAGACACATGACTTTGGCCAGCCAAATGATAGACTTCATCTAGTCTTACTTTATCAAAAATTCTGCGTAAGGACGCATCGTCGGATAAATCGGCATAATGTAAAAAGAGTGACTTTCCGTAAATGTTTTCATCTTTAACTAAGTGATCGATCCGCCAACGGTTCATCGAACTGGACCTGCGAACAATACCATGGACAGAGTACCCTTTATCCAAGAGCAATTCCGTGAGGTAGGAACCGTCCTGTCCGGTAATTCCAGTGATGAGAGCTACGGGCATAAAGATAATCTGAAGATATTCATTATTGTTGTAAAAGTAAGTTTAGGATTAAAGAGAAATTTTAGATGGCCAATGAGCATTTCAGTAAGATTTTACAGTCTAAATGCTTCCTCAAACTAAGTATTTAAAATTCATTTCCGGACAAATGGCATTAACCAACTCAACATATTCCTTATTATGTCCACGAAGAAAGCATATGATTTCATTGAATTTCCGGAAATTAAGTGATTCTTAGGTACTGCACTCAGACTTTCACTTTTTTTAGCCAATAACGATTTTCTAAATACCACTGAACTGATTTTTTAAGCCCTTCTTCCAGCGAAACTTGTGGTTCCCAGCCCAATAAACCTTTCGCCTTGGAAATATCAGCCCAAGTTTCAATCAGATCCGCTGTATGAAATTGCTCATGATCAATGGTCGCTTTTTTACCAATCAAAATCTCTAACTTTTCAATTATGGTATTTAAGGAAACTGGGTTTTGCCCACCGCCCAAATTAATGATTTCGTACCCGACATCTTGAATCGCAGCAATTGTTCCACGGACAATATCATCAACATAGGTAAAATCCCGTGATTGAGATCCATCACCATACATTTGAATCGTTTCTTCCTCGACAATCCACCTAATGAATCGATAAGGCGACATATCGGGTCGTCCCGCGGGTCCAAAAACAGTAAAATAACGAACCACTGAAATATCCATGTTGTAAAGCTTATGATAACTGTATGCCAAAAGCTCTCCTGCTTTCTTGGAAGCAGCATAGGGAGAGAGAGGTTCATTGACTGCCAAATCTTCAGTAAAGGGTATTTTTTGACCCGCATAAAGAGATGAGGTCGATGCCAGTACGAGTTTTGGGCAACCTTGTGCACGCATGCACTCAAGTAAGTTGAGCGTACCTCCGGCATTGGTGGAAAGGTAAACATGAGGGTTTTCCATGCTGTAGCGAACGCCAGCACGTGCCGCAAGGTTGAGCACGGCATCAAAGGGTTCATTTGCATGGAATAAATCGTTAAGTTCTGATTGACATTCGATATCGATTTTAAAAAAAGTAAAATTATGCACCATTGGGTGTTTTTGCAGTTGCATGAACCGCCAATTCTTTAATCGTACATCGTAGTAGTCGTTAAGGTTATCCACTCCAACAACTTGGTCACCCTGATCAAGTAATCTTTGGCAAACTTGGGAGGCAACAAATCCTGCAGCACCCGTTACAAAGTATCTTTTAATCAAGCGTGAAAATACTTTTTTGGTTTTTTAACAATACAGTTTCGAGAATCAACGATAGGACAACTGTAGGAAGTGAAATCGAAATATGCATAAGCCTTATGATCTTTAGAAACGAGAAGCAGGTTGTATGCGTCTTCAATTTTAACCGCTTTTTTTAAGTAAGCCTGCTCACGAGTTGGTGGAGTGACAGAGACAAGAGGATCATGATATTACAAAGTTGCAATTTTGACTTCGAATTTTTTAAAAACTCAAAAGAAGGGGATTTGCTACAATCATCTACATTGGCTTTGTGAGCGAGCCTGAGTACTAGATTTTTATACCTTAAATGGGTTTGCTTTAATCGTTTAGAAAATCAGCAACTTTGGAAATTACATAATCAAGCATGGTGGTATTGATCTCACCAGCCATTCTTTAAACCGTGTAATTTTTCCAAACCCCGTGCTTTCCATGAAAGGTAGAATTGATCAATCGGTATGCAGTGTATATCCAAACCAGGACCATGACGAAAAGATATGAAACCAAAAGGCTTGGTAGCTTCAGCGGCACGGCAGGAAGACACCACCTTTATTTTGTACAAGACTTGCCCATATAATGCCTGAGCCAATTCCGCGCATTTTTCAGTGTATCTACCGACTACTTTGGGAATGGTTTTCACCGAGGCATCCTCACGACCCGGATTTTTGCGCTCTTGGGAATAGGCCAAGTGAAAATCGACGCCCACCTACATTCCTGATCCCGTCTCCAAAACTGTGCGGAGTTTGTCTTCGGTTGTTCCCGGATAGGTTGTAGACTCCAGAGTAACCAGAACATCTTCTGAGAGATGAGGAGCAATGGTTCTTGCGGTATCCAAAACGAAACAGAGATCAGGTTCGCGATGATTATCTAGAGGAATGGGCACGCAGATAAGAATAGCTTCCACTTCGGACAAGCGGGATGATTCGGTGGTTGCTTCCAAGCGATCAGCATACACCTGTTCGGCAATGCTTTACGAGGGAAATGCTTCAGATAAGTTCTACTGGCATTGATCGAATCGACTTTTTGTTGATCGAGGTCGAACCCAAGAACCGAACCCCCCGAACGGGCGAACTGCAGAGACAAAGGAAGTCCCACATAACCATGGCCAATATCAGAAATTTTGGAAAAGTTTTTACTCAATTATCTTAATTTTAGAAGTTCCAGAAAGTTTTAATTTCCTTAAGAATTGAGAAAAGAAGACTGCAAAAACACCGAGAAATCCTCCGCATACTCCTCCGATGGCGACGATTAATTTTCGCTTGGGCTTTTCGCGGGTTTCAGGGGCAACTGCAGGATCGATCACTTCCAGGGCAAAATCCTCATTTACATTGGCAAGCATGGCTTTTTGCTTCTCGGATTCGAGTAGTTTGTAGAGTACGGCTCGCATATCCTGTAATGTAGTTTTGGCTAATTCCTGCTCGAGATACCCCACCCGTTTCTTGGAATCGGAGATCGCTTTTTGCCGAAGTTGTTCATTTAATTGCTTAACCAAATAATTTGCCCATTGAGCGGCGATAACTGGATCTTTCCAAGAAATGGAAAGAGTAATAAGACCGGATTTTCCTAGGTCCACTTCAATCGCACCCTGAAGAGGAAGAATTCCATCTTCTACAGTTAGCTCTTCTTGCCCCTCAATAAGTCTCCATGAATTTGAAGACTCATCCCATAAGTCATCGAAAATAATCGGTAGAAGTTTTTGGCTAGAAATAAATTTCTTTAGAAATTCTCTTGTCTCCAAAGTAGCCAAAACCCGTTCAATGTTTGAACTGGACGGGATGGATATTCCAGCCATTGCCGCCAATCCTCCAAATTGCCCGAGAGAGGATGATGATGCAGATTTCTCTTCTTCTGCTGGAGCCAATAAACTTTCTGCTTTGAAGACCTCGGGGACGATCAGGGCATAAGCTATTGCTAGACCTGTGCAAAGTAAAGTTATGCTCACTATAACCTTCCATGCTTGTAGAAGAGTACGGATGAGTTCGAGTAAATCGATCTCGTCCTCTTCAACCGAAGGACTTGACTCGACCATTATATATTTAGTTGATGCTTTAGGATCTTCGCTCATATTATTTACTGAAACATGCTACCGCCCTTGGCCATTTGTGAATCACAAAGCCAATTTGGGCGGAATAATTTATCATGTTGTTTAATCTTTATTTTTGGAAGGCAAGCGATCGCTCTTTCCAACAATCATTTTTACCAAGGGAAGCAAACGACCCAATTGCCGATGCCATCCCAACAAAATACTTTCTCTCCTTAAACCACGCTGGACAGATTCAATATCATTTTCACTTTCCAATAACTCCCTCAAACTATCTAGGCGTGCAATCCCTTTATCTAAATGAGGTTCTGCCTGTTCTTTTATAAAGCCAGAAACCAATTTACGTAAGCGAATTTCAGCAACAAATCTTTCTTTTCTATCATTTCTTTCGAAAACAGAGTTTACCGCTCCCAATTTTTTGAGTGCTCGCAAACCTTGACTTGCAGAACCTTTACTGATGTTTAAGAACATCATTATTTGAGACATCGACAAGGACTCCTCACGACAAAATAATAATCCATATATTTGACCAAAAGATTTAGGTAAGCCAACTGAAATTGCTGCGTTCAAAAAGAGGTCTATAATTGATTCTTCCCAAATATCTAAACTAACCTCTTCGATTTGAGTTTTATTGGATAAAGAAACAGCTTTCATGCTTTTATTTAACAAAATAAAATAATAGGTTCAAGTTTTATTGAACAAAATGACTAGATTGCCATTTGTCACAAAATGATGAATGGCGTGTATCTAGTCGTCCGAAAATTAAAGTTAACCTCTGGTATTTATATGAAATTTAAGATTTTCTATACGACCGGATGACTCTACAATACCAGATATGGTAATCACTAATTTATTTTGACTCAATTTTCCGATACTCTAATTTTTCTAACTTTAATGCAAAAAGGTAAATGATTATTTTTTTAAAAATCATTTCTGAATGACAAGTCAAAGAAGAGAACGAATGTTATGTGACAATCCTGGTTTATCGGAAGGAAAAGAACTTTTTGAATATAATAATTCGTGAAGACGTAATAAGGAATTTACAACAATGATTCTGTCGTCACTTGAATTTTGTAACTTGTTAAGAACTTTTCGAACCGCTGGCAAGGAGTCATAGTCATTCTCAAGCATTTCAGAAAGAATATGTGCGTCATGCAAGGCATCACGCCACTGCCATAAATCAAAAGCGTAACCAAATGAAGGGAACCGTCTTTTTCCATATCTCCATATTCGCAGAAAAAAGCGCGATAATCGACTTTTATAACCTAATTCGAATTTACCGAACTTGTTAGAAACTGTTATCGTGCAGTCGAGAAAATTATAGGATAACCAGCGAAAGCCATTAATGGCATTTTCGAGACGCCAGCCATCAGCTAAGGCAAGGTTAATATTTGAGTAGTACTCAGTTTCACTGCGACCAGTGTAATGAATATCAGATGGATAGGAGGGCAAATTTGAGTCGTAGGTTACGACAGGTAACCCAAGGACTAGTGCTTCTATTGCTGTTACTGACCATCCTGTTAAGATAACATCTGCATCTTCGAATAATTCATACAGCGAAACATTTTCCGTTGGCCAGTTCACAAATACATTAGACGGCACAATATTTAACAAACTCTCAAGCATGAAAGATTGTTCAGATCGAATTTTGTCTCTTTTATTTGGAAAATCGCGTGGATGGACACGAATGATTAGAAATAGATTAGGGCGACTTGAGACCCATTTAATAGTCGCTTTAATCCATTCAGCTTGGGTTCGGAACACATCACTAAATACTTTATTATGAGGAAAGCATTCAATCAGAAAGGCAGCATAAGCTTCGTCGTAACTCGAGAGGGTCATGAGTAGAATCTTCTGTCCCTTTTTCACATTCCACCTCTCACGAATACCACATTTACTGGTATGTGGAGTTGAAAAGACAGCAAAATGTCGACCAGATAACAACTGCTCGTAATGCTGTAACACCCTATCTGCTGAGTGAACTGTGATCGGATTTAAACAACTACTTTTCCAATAGGTAAGAGCCGGATTTACTAACTTATGAACTTTCCAGTCCCAGATTCGCATACTTCCCAGACGGTGTGCTAGATTAGTACCGCTTTCTATAAACAACACGCGTATACCTTTGCTAACCGCAAATTGCATCGAAGAGTTGATATTTGAATACTGAGGACTGAAGGTTAAAATAGTATCAGGGTTGTTTTGTTGCAAGTAGTTAGCAAAACCATGCAGTGAGCGTAGTGAATTAACGAGGTAAAAGTAGTATTCTTTCCATTGAGATTCATTTAGCTTAGTTGACATTTTCTTATTAGCTAAGGTAAACTCATAAAGTGCTATTCTGCCTACCTTAACACCGAAGTATTCAATGTCCAAAGATTGTTCTGCTACAGCATTTGTAGCAACGCGCTTAATTTTTGCGTCATCTTCAACAGTTATATGATCTGAAAGGGCGTCAATCGGGAAATCATACGCATGGGCGATGGCATTTGCACTGGCTGAACAATTAGCACAAATGTGGGCTGAGTCCGTTGATGAAATTCCAGGCATAAGCCTATTGGCAGTCATGGCTGCACAGTAGCTAAATGCTTTACCACAGGTAAGATATGAAATGCTGTGACCGAGTTCAGCCTGGGCTCGGGCTAGGTAAGCTTCAGGTGCAGTGTGTGCCCAAATAGCGGCGTGCGGGGTAAAAAAGAGCAAATTCATTGTATACTCTTAGATTTTTAACAAGTAATTAACGAATGTAGCACACAAGTTGATGTACAAAGTCATTTAAATCTATTATATTCACTTTCACCCAAAACTTCTTGTGGTGTTCCGCTTTCTATAATTCTGCCTTCTTGCAGACGATAAATTCGATGACAATTCTTCACGGTTGATAGTCGATGGGCAATGACAATCATGGATACTTTTCCTTTCAAATGCTCGATCTCGGCTATAATTTGGCTCTCCGTTTCCGCATCAAGGGCACTAGTTGCTTCGTCCAAAACTAATAAGCTTCGATTATGATAAAATGCTCTAGCCAGAGCAACTCGCTGTTTTTGACCACCAGAAATGCGTATGCCATTCTCTCCAAGTTCGGTATTTAATCCTTTAGGAAGCTTTTCAACAAGTTGAGTTAACCGTGCCTTTTCGACGGAACTCTTTATTTTTAAATCGTTAATGTCATCTTTGTTAACACCTAAAGCGATATTGTTTTTCAAAGTATCATCAGTCAAAAAAACTTCTTGGGGTAGGTATGCGACATTTGATTGCAAGTCATAAGCATTTTTTTCGAGAATCTCTCCGTTGAATGCAATTTTTCCTTTTGTGGGAGTTAAAAAACCTAATAACAAATCCACTAGAGTGGTCTTGCCGCTTCCCGATGGACCGATCAATCCAATTGATTCTCCCGAATTAAGTTTGATAGAGACATTTTTTAACGCAAGTTCCTTGCCACCTGAATATGCAAAAGAAATATTATAAAGTTCTAATTTTTCAAAATGTTTTTTACATTTAATTTCATTAAGAGTTACGATTTTTTCTGAATCGTAAAACAAATCTTGGTGAATTGTATTAAGAGCATCTTCTCCAAGTCTAAAGGTTGACATTGCACTTGAAATACAACTTGCTGCAGGAAGTAATTTTAGAGAGGCAAATCCGAACATACCAATAGTTGGTAGTAACTCAATGGGTTCAATATTTGTTGTTATCATCCATACGACAAGAAAGACAATAAAGGAAACCAGAACTAATTCCAATAAATAGCGAGGCATAGAGGCAACTAATTGATGGTTAGTCATATTGGTTGCGTAATTCAAAGAACTTTTTTTAAGTTTTTCATAAAAAAAGAAATTAATACCCAATACTCTTACCTCCTTGAATCCACCTAACCCTTCCTGAATAGCTTGAAATGAATTTTTTGCAGATTCATTAGCGACTTCTCCAAATTTTTTAGATTTATTTCGAAGAACTAAGTCATATGTAAAGACAGTCATTGTAAGAAGAAATGCTAAAGTTAGAAGGGCAAATGGATTGCTCCACAGAAGAAAAATAAATAAAAAAATCCCCAAAATTAAGTAACTTAGTGAGAGTAGCCCTGGTAATAGAATGTAAGTTATTAACTGACTTGTAAGGTTATGTATATTGTTTATGAAGAAAGAACTGTTTTGTTCTGAAAAAGATTCGTAACTTTGGTTTTGATATTTATCCATAAGCAAAGTTCGAATACGAGTTAGCTGATCATTGGAGTACTTGTAAATGTATCTCATTAACCAAAGACTCAAGAGTGCTTTGACTAAGAATGCTGTACAAATTACGCCCCCGAATAAAATTGCAAAATTTACTGAGTCTACAGGTACAACAAAAGATTTAATTTGGGATAAAAAAGGAGAGTCAATCAACTTGGGTTCAACCATAAAGGTAACTAGTGAACCAATTAGGGATATACCAATCAGGTCTAGCAAAGAGGAAAAAGAAAAAAGGAGGATTAAAAAAGGAATTTTCTTTTTTTCATTTCCTAGAATTGCAAAAAGTTTGGAAATCATATTTTGGTTTAACCTTAACTTTTTTTTAGGCTACCGCACACAGCAATTCGAAAATTCGAAGCCGTCTTCGTGTTATAAAAGTAGTTTGTAGCAACAATTTTTAAAATATATAAAAAACCATTAATTGCTCATTTATAACGATTCGAGAATAATAATCGGTTTGAAAAAATGGAAATAATTATAAACTTCGAATTTAAATTTCTCATACAATTTAATATCTAATTTAACCTAAAACATTTTTTGTTCAAGTTTTTATGAACACAATGAACAATTTGTGTTATTGAGCCTCCTTTCTTTAAATGACAATTCGAAATAAGATATTAGAAAGAATTGACTGCAGCTGCTGCCACCGCAAGTTGATAAACAATCTGAGTGGAGTAGGACAAGTTTTCTAAAAAGCGGCTTTGCTTTATGTTAACTGGCACAACTATAACATCCCCGCGAGAGATTTGAGACGAATATACCTTGCTCGGATTAAACCAAGCATTTTCACCTTTGCTTAAAACAGCTCCACTAGCTTTTACGATGAAAGTTCTATCCTTGTCAGCATTTGCTGTGAAACCACCACTTCGATTTAGATAATCTTCAAGATCGAGACTTTCATCGTATAAATGAGAGGTGGGGAATTGCACCTCTCCAGAAACGCTGACCGAATAGGGAGTAGATGGAATAAATAATCTATCTCCAGCCTTGGCTAATATTCTTTTTTTCGAAGTGCCATTGACAATCGACTTTAAATCGATGACTAATCTCCCGACAGGTTTTAACCTTTTTAAGCGTTCAAGCATTGAATTTGCTGCTGATTGAGCCTGAGCGAGCTCTTCAGGTTTCTTTACACCTAAAGAAGTGTTTGCTAAATCAGATTCCAATTGTAATATCAAACGAAGTCTTTGCTGCTCTTCTTTCTGACGAAGGACAATTCTAGAAAAAAGTGCACCCTCAGGAAAGGCTTGTTCAGTTAAATTTCCGGCTCTTATCAAGACATCTTTTAATGATTCTCCGTCTGTAATACTATAATTTCCCTCGAACTTAACTTCTCCAAGTAATTCAATCTGCTCTGCATCCCTCCATGCTGGAATTGGCTTGATTGAAAGATTATCATAGGGCGATAAAAGGAAATCCTTATGGTTATCTGAACCAACTAATTGAGAGTAAGGTATATTTATGTGCTTCGTTGTTGCATTTTGAGAAGAGTCTATCACCATTCTTGTCAATTCAGCATTTAACAAGAAAGAAGAATCTTTAGCTCCACCAGCAGCAATAATGAGATCCTGCACAGTCATTTCATTAGTTATGGGGTACTCTCCGGGAAAATGTACCACCCCTGAAATCTTAACCAATTTAGCAGGCTCACTAGGAGAAGATTGAGAACGAAGATCAAAAATTAATCCTTTAAGAAAATCCTGCCTTGGTTCTCTTTTGAAAAAGTAAAGTACATCATGTCGTGATAATTCTAACTTCGCACTTTCGAGATTTGAAATTACTTCAGAAGGCGAGAAATTGATGCATGTAATTTTTCCATCTTTAAGTTTTCTTCTCACTAATCCATAATTTAAATCTACATTTGTGGATAAATCCAAAGAGGTTTTAATTAAATCTCCAATTTTCAATCCTGGTTTCCATTCATAGTCACCAACTCTTTCACAAGCACCAATTAAAGAAACTGAGTTTTTTAATTTTGAAGATGCAAATCCAATTGAGATTAAATCTCCGGGGGCTAGTAAAAACCCTTCATCTTCTTTAAGATTTAAATTCCTGACTTCAGATCTGTAGTCAGTACCTAATCTCTCTAAGCGAATGAAATCCAAAACCGAGCGTTCAGAAGGACCACCTGCAAGACTTATTGCTTCAGAAAGAGTTTCTCCACCCATCAATTCGTATTTTGCTGGTCTTTTAACTGAACCACTTACGCTCACTTGTCTTCTTACAACAGGGACAAAAATCACATCTCCTGGTTGAAGAGCTAAATCTCCGCTCGTATTTCCGGTAAGAAGTAAATCGTAAAGGTCAAGTGTAGTGATTGATTTACCTGAACGTTTCAATTCGATTTTTCGCAAACTGCCTGTTTCTTTGATGCCACCACAAGAAAGTAGTGCATTGATCATTGATGACAAGGCACTAACCGTGTACGCACCAGGACTTCTTACTTCACCCATTAAAAAAATTCGTATGCTCCTAAACCCTCCAAGGTCAATTGAGCTCTGTGTACCTTCACCAAAACTCTCTGAAATTTTCTCTCTTAAATGATTTTTTAAATCAATAAAAGAAGTACCTTTTTCGAAGGCATTGATAGGACCGATAGATGGAAATTGGATCAAACCTTTTCTCGAAATTTGTAGACTGTAGGATGAATTCTCCTTACCGAATAATTGAATTTCGATTAAATCTCCAGGACCAATTCTGTAATCCGAAGGCATTGGGACTTCATTTCCGGGTGCAAAAGTACTTGGATTTGATGCAAAAAGATCGTAACCAAAAGGTTTGATGGCATCGAATCCAGACTTAGCATATTCCTCCGCTCGCCTCTCGATCTCACTTCTTTTTAAGTCTTTAATCTTATTCAGTAAAGAACGACTTTCATCCAATGCTTCCAATAGCTCGTTATCTCTAGATGATTTAATTTCCAGGAGATCATTTTCTAATTTTTCAATATCATCGGAAACAATCTTTTCCATTTCACTAATTTCTCCAAGAAGCTCATTTCGATCTTCAAATGAATCCTCAGAAGGATTTTCAGCTAGGATATCACTCTTGGGAAATTCCGTGGTGGGATCAGGATCATATTGTGAAGCATTGAAGTTTGGATTTTTTGTGTTTTGAATGAGCAATTGTTTTTGCTTGGTATTAAGTGCAGAAAATCGAGCAAAGTTGCTAGAATCAATTTGTGAATACAAAAATCCAGAAAATAAAATAAGCAACATAGGGTTAAGCGAAAATTTTAAATTCATATTCTTTATTTAAGTTAAAATGTCCTAGTAAGCGAGAGAAATGCAGTCATTCCTTCATCAATAATTCCACTATTTTTAGCCATCGATTCCCAACCAATTGAAGAATGTACCGACAATGAAAGATTTTGCTGCTCACTGGCATTGAATATTTCAAGGGAGAAATAATCTGTGCTAACATTATTGGATACACTGCTTTGCCCAACTCCATCTTCGTTTAATTTACCTTTTCTCATGATGCTACCCCACCCTATTTCTTCATTTGAAAGCCAA
>MDTC01073704.1_pt1 | contig 25832 bp, 12 predicted proteins | sample 811181 | NCBI WGS metagenome assembly MDTC01 (sample SAMN05326644, study PRJNA326480) | marine metagenome | isolation source: seawater | place: Pacific Ocean: North | collected 2011
CTACTGCCACCACCACCAAAATCTACCCAATTACTTCCATCATAAATTTTCATTTTGCTATCTGTGGTGTTATAATATTGATCTCCCTCATTCACACCAGTTGGTTCCTGTGATGATGGATAAGAACCCCAGATAATTCTATCGTTCAAATATATTGCATTAGAAACATATACATTTTTCCAACGTTTAATATTGATTCCGAGATCTTTTGAATTACCTGTAGCAGGATAAAAAGAACCAGAATTAAATTCTGAATGTACGCTACCATTAGTTGTAAGGATCTCAAAAGTATCAGCAATAGTATTGTAATCAAAACCAGCGTTGGTACTATTGATAAAAAGTCTTCCTGATGTCATAACACCATTGGAATGAGTTTCAAACTTCTTAGTTCCATTATAATAAAGTTCTACTGCACCGTTATCATAAAATGCTGCCATTGATTGATTAATATCAGCATCGGTAAAACGAATACCGTTATCACTCTGTAACCATAATTGACCAGCAGTATTTTTTATTCTAGAATGATTATTAGATGAATCATGGAAAATCTGTAAGTCATTAGCAGCGCCACATAAAAGTTTTTTGTTATCTAAGAGTTGTATATTATTAGATGGTTCTACATTCTGACAAAATATATGACTGGAAAGTCTAAGACTTCTATTAAGTTCCCATTCGTCTGTGGTGCCATTATAAGTAAGGGCTGCATTAGAACCAGCGACTGTGAGACCTGCACCATTAGCAGTTCCATTATCAGTAGCATTACTAGCTACGATAATATTTTTATCTGTTATAGTAAGATTTTCAGAATTGACAGTAGTAGTGACACCATTAACCTGAAGGTTACCAGCAATAACAAGTGTACCTGTATTATCACCAACTGCTGCAGGATCAATTGTCATTGATGCTGGTCCAGCAATATATCCAGTTAATGTAAGATTATTAAATGTAGGTGAGTCGGATGTTTCAGTTCCCTGTAAAGATTGTAGGGAGGTTACATTTGACTGGAGAGTGGTAACTTCACCGTCAATAGTGTTGACATCATCTGCAAGAAGATTGATTTCTTGACGCTGTTGTTCAAACGTAAAGTTTGTTGCTACGTTTCTTAATACCATTATTCCTTACCCCTTAGTATGATGCAACTGCTCTTAGATCCTGTACTTTAGGAACAAATGCAGGATTGCTAGATTTCATTACAATTTTAATAGCAAAGGATGAGAACTCTGGAAGATCTTCTACACTATATGACAACTCTTGATATGAAGATTGTTTTTCTGCAATAGCACTAATTGAATTTTCTGATGTTGCAATTATATCAACATCTGGAGATCCATTTTCATTGAAATATACCCATTCAATATCTTCAAAATTTTCTTGTGAAGATGACTTCTTGAATCTATACATGACTCTAATATTTTCAATATCGGAAACATTAACAGTTGTTTTAACATCAATTGCCGTAGCAGGATTTTCAATCGCAATCTCTTTAGTTACATACTTTGCTGCTGAAGAACTATTCTTGGATTGGGTATCTGGAATAAAGTCAATACCATCTGTATAAGTTACTTTAGATACTTCTATAAAGTCATATTCATCTGCTGGTTGATCCACATACGAAATAAGATCTCCAACTCGGAAAATGTCATCGTCTTGCGAATCTGTACCAGCATTTCTGGTAAATTCAGCACCATTTACAATAGCACTATCGTAATCATTTGAGATTGGTTGTTTATCATTTACTATGGTCAACTGTCCATTCTTTTGATTCCATAGAATAATTTTACCTGTAATCTTATTATCATATGTTTCTGCAAGCACCGATGGGTTTCTAGCTGTTACATATGTTGGAGGAACAACAGTGTTTGGAATTTGGAAAATTACCTGAGATGCCCCTGCTAAATCAACAGTGGTAGTACCAGCAAATGTTTGACCAGAGAAACTTAATTGTTCACCAGGAGTAAACGCATTAGTAGTTTTTAGTTTAACGAAGATAGTGGTTCCTGATACTTTAATGATATCTCCAGATGCGTTTGTTGTAGATCCTTGAACAGTTTGATTATTTTGAATAATCTCAGTTTGAGTATCAATTCCAGAAACTGTAAACGTATAAACTGGATAGAACTCTAGAATTTGATTTCTTCTGCCAAATCTATCTTCTTTTCCTTTAGCATTTTCAACTTTATTTGAAATAGTTTTTACTGTAGAACGTGATAGATCAATAAGTGGAGACAGATGAGAAACTGTACTTGATAAATCTACCTTGTAAAGTAAAGAGTTATCAATATTATTGACAATTTGATTTACTCTAGAAGCAACAACTTTTTGGTTGATGAAATATACATCTTCATTCAAGAAAGTTTTTTCATATTCAGTCTGAGTGTATGATGTAAAGGTATTAACATTATCATCAACTGGAGAGACGTTTGTTGTTTTTACGAAGCTATTGACAGAAGTTTGTGCAAATGTTAAGGTAGGAACGATTGCATGAATCTTTTCAAACTTTCTGTTATAAGATGCTAGGATTGTATCTCCTCCACCAAATGCATTTGTTGAAGATCTATTTGATGATGTAATAGTATAAGAATCAATTCCAGTATTTGTTACTTGGAACAATCTGCTGTTTAGTTGTGATGCAGCAATTCCACCTACATCTTTGGTGTTCTTAAAGAACACATAAGAATTACCGTATGAATCAAAACCATTATCTGCATGATTTACTTTGACGACAAAGTTATTATTTTTGAATAGTGATGATGTTGCCGAAGTATTTGATTCTGCATTTGTCTCAATACAATTTACATCTAGTCTTTCATAACCTAGATCCTCATTGGTCATAACAATAGAGGCAGTTCTTGAAATATCAAACTCTGCACGATGCAAAGTGAACTTAACGTCTTCAAAAAGATCTTCAGTCCAATTACTAGTATTTTGAGACTTAAACAGAGATCCAAGAGCAGGTTGTGTAGTGACGATTGTACTTGTAGCAATCTCAACTTCACCGAGTTTTGATGCCCATAGTTTATAATCAATTGAATCGGTCTCAATTACTAATGCATATTCAGTATCAGATTCTAGGAATACTGGATAATCAAACTTAAAGTTTGTTGGAGTTGTTGATGCAGTAACTCCTGATTGATCAGAAGAGATACCCATACGAACAGCAGGACTATCAATTGTAATAAATGACTCAATTTCAGCACCAGAGTTGCCAGTACCAGTTCCATTAATTACAACTGCAGGTGGTTCTGTATATTCTGAACCAGAAAGTACAATTTCAGTATGATATACTTTACCACCAGAAACTCTAACTGTAGCGGTTGAATTACCACCGCCTGGTAGTTGAGGACTCTCAATAGTTAAAATTGCAGAATCATATTCAGATCCAGTATTCTTAACTCTCAGGTCAGTAACTCTGCCAGAATCTTTTGCAATCTTGAGAGTTGATGTAGTATTGTTTAAATTATTATTTAAAGTTAGTGAAGGAATTTCTAAATTCTCATCTTGCTGGAATGATCTTCCATTATGATTGTCAAGAATCAATGTATAAACTTGATCACTAGTCAATGTAATAACACCGATGTTTGAAGCAGTTACTTCAATGTTGTTTTTATCAAAGACCTTAGAAATTGGACCAGATGCATTTGATAATGCTCCAGTAACATTTTCTCCTCTGGTGATAGTCAGAGTTTCATTTGCTACAACTCTCAAATAAGTTTCTGGACTTAGAACTTTTTGAGTTCCTGGAACAATATTCTTTCCTGGTTTACCACTTTGTACATCAGTCAAATAAACTCTTAAAGGAATCTTATCACTCTTAGCAGAGAAGAATAAATCAAGACTTGTCGCAAAGACACCGCCATCAAATCCTTCTACTGTAAACGTTTGTGCTAGAGGGTTAGGTTTGATTGGGTTTTCTGTATTACTGTCTGTAATTTGAATACCTTCATTAGACTTAAAGAACGAAGGAGAAGTTGAAACAATAGATGAAGGATTTTCTGGTAAAAGACCAGTAGCATAGAACTTAACTTCTGCATAAGTATCTACTTCATCTTTTGAAGCATCTGTTGAACTAGATGTAAATCTAATGGTTTTTACTCCAGTAGTAAATCTGATTTCATCTGCATCGTCATCGTAAATAACAGTATCAACACTGCCAGACCATACTGCATTTTCTCTAGGTGGTTTGCCTGCTGGTACAAGAATAATACCACTAGCATTTCCATTTTCATCGGTTGTTACCTGACCGTTAAATGCAGATAAAGAATTACCTGGAATGCCAGTATATTTGAAATCAGGATTAACCCAGCGAGCAATATCTCTACCTTCCATGAAGACCGAAATATTAGTATTTGGTTTTAGTCTACTAATGTTAAACTTGACAGGAATACTTCTAGCAAAGAACGATAGGGAAGTTGATACTACATTAGTTCCAACACCTTTTGTTGTAAGTCCTTTACCAATTTCATTATTTTCTGGACTGATATTAGAAGAACTGGAAACAGATGCATTTGTTACAGAAGCATCTGCCACTGTGGTATTAACATCAGCAAATGAATTGATATTAAAGAATGATCTATTTGCACCTAACCAGTTTACTTTATATGAATTGTAGATACTTGAGAATGCGTCACGTAATTCATTCTTAGCAAGGAAAATAGAGTATAAGTTAGTATTGTTGTCATTTACCAAAGGAGCAACACTACTGTCATACCAAGAATCTACATTAGGACCTATAAATGCGTCTCCAACATATTGAAGAACAACAAATGGATTCGGATTAATTTCTTTGGTTGCAAAAGCATTTCCAAGAAGTTCTAGTTCTGTATATGGAAGTGTAACGCGATCTCCGTTTCTTACGTAACCAGAAATAGATCTTTGGTCATCTCTTTGATTAACCTCTACAAGATTCATAGAATCTTCTTTAGACTGAGGTCTCATGACAGATTGCTGAGTGTCAATAGAACACTTGTAATCTAGGGATCTTAGCGAACCAATCTTATGGGTCTCAAAATTGTCTACAACAAAACCACTCTTGAATCTGTTGACACCAGAGGCATCAATAATTTGCATGTTCAATGCCTGTTGTTCCAGAACACTTAATAAGGTATAATATTCTAGACGCTCAATACGCTTCTCCAGTTTACCAATGTCACGCATTGTGTAACGACGGTTGTCAACTGGAGTAGTTCTTACATCTTTACTAGACTTGGTGAATGCAGGAACATACATGTAGTACAAAGGTACTGCATCACTGATAAGATCTGGTTTTGTTGGATTTAATGAAGAGTTGCCTTCCTTAACAATAAATTGTCCTTTCTTATCTAAGAAGAGGGCATCAATTCTATCAAGATATTGTTTCTGAGTAAATGAGAATGTAAACTCTAGATTTGAATCTGGCGCAGGAGTGCTCGTAATGACACCACCAGTTCCAGTAAACGACCTTGTATTAGCAGCTGATAATAAAGCGTTGTCTTGGAAACCAGAGATAATAGCATCATTATCTACTTTTGGTCTAAAATCTAAAACATCATTTAGGGAAATTTTACCTAGCGTAGGAGAGTTATATGATGGAATATCTTCAGGTCCGACACCAGCCTCATGAAGATATGAATCAACTGTACAGAAGTCTCCTTTAGTGTGTTCAAAATAATCAAATGCAATTACAAGTTGACCCTTAGGAGGTTCGTATCCTGGTTTTACAACCAATCTAGACACGTCATATACAGTATCTCTCTGTCCGTCATCAAATGTAAATCTATTTGATACATCAGTTCCACTAACAAGATTTCCATTTCTATCAACTACTGGTGGTTCTGATGGGGAACCTTCATAAACGTATCTTAAATTGTATGCATCAGCATAGGTATAAACTGTAAGACTATCGGTATCGTAATCACTTCCACGGAAAGGAATAACACTATCACCAGGAGAATCAATAACAATTCTCTTATTTACGACTGCAGTCTTTAATCTTGGTTTTGCTTTGGTAACTTCTAAAGTTGCTGTTAGTTTAAGTGTTGGATATTGACCACCTGTAGGAATAGATCCGAAATAATTAGGATCTAAATCTAACTTGACACTACCAGAAGTTAATCCACTTGCAGAATCTGTAGAAGACTTAATTGAAACTTGATTTGAAGTGATATAAACAATATCACCCTTTACGATATTTGGAGCATCCCCTGGATCAAGAACTGTTACAATGAAATTACTTTCGGAGAATGAAACAAATCTCTGGGTTCCGAATGGTAGTTGTGCTGCAAATGTAATCGTTCCTGCACCACCTACACCAGTAGCAACAAAGTCTCTTCTGAGATAATATGTGATTTTAGAATTTTCACTATCAGCAACAATAGAACTAATTTGATTAGAACCTGTTTTGTAAAGTAAAGTTCCTTGATTGAAATTATCAATTAGTGGACGAACACGTACCACACTTGTATTACTTACATCATTAGGTAGTGATCTATCTAAGTAAATTCTAGATTTTAATACACCTTCTGGTTTAGTTGCCGATTGTACAATAGCACGAACAATAAGATCACTAGAATCCGTAAATTGAATTAGATCTCCTTGCTGAAGGAATTTGGTAGAATCTCCTCCAAAACCATTACACTCAATATACTTTCTGCCAGTAGAACCACTAAATGTAAAATCTGTAATTGATACAGTTTCTGCAAATTTTTCTTTGTTTACTTCAATGTCAGAAGTAAATACGTTTGAATTACCTGATCCATATTCACAGAAGAATGACTTGACATTTTGTGGAGTGTATGTTACAATAGAGTTTCTAACAAGAACAGGTGTAATAACAGCAGCCGTTGGATTTCCACCATTATCTCCTTGAATTACATCAACAATAGGTGGTCTTGAATATTCGTTTTTGAATAGTTCTCTATTTACAACAGTTGCTGAAACAATAGAACCACTGCCAAGATTTAGTTGTACCTTTGATGAATCAAACTCTACACCGTTAATTCTTAAACGAGATCCATCAACATAATTTAAACCTCTACTATTAACAATAAAGTGAGAGATTGTATTATCTTTAGCAACTCTTACCGAGAAATTATTTTCGTCACGAATTGTTTCTCCTGACTTAAAATTGCCAAACAGGGTCTTGACCATCAAGGTCTTAACTGTCGTATAGAATCCATTGGAAGGACCCTCTACAACGCCATATGCACCGCTCTCAAGTCCATATACATATTGACCTGGAGCAAATCTTCCATCAGCAACAATTTCTTCATCCAACATGATTTTGGTGAAGAATTGAGGATCAAAATATGATAAACCAAATGTAGTATTATATACTGGATCTCCGTTTGATAAACGACCTTTTGATACAACAGAATCTGAATCTGGGTTAAATCCAGATCCTTTTTCCATTAAAGTAAAGTTACTTGGTTTTGCTAGACCGATTACTGGAGTAATAGTTTCATTATAGTCTACAATAGTTCCAAATGGAGTTGCTGCTGTGATAGCATCATTTTCGCTTAAGTAAATTTCTCTGTACTTAGAACCAGAAGAAGTATCATACTCTAAGAAATACTGATCTAAGAGATCTTTTCTTCCAGTTACTGTTAACTCTAAGTATGTTACTCCTGTATTTGGATTTACTTCAACTCTACGTACTTTTGAATATGCAATAGAATTGACTGAGTTAACTACTGATGGTTCTCCAATATCAGTTCTTGATTGAACAAACCATACAGTACCTAAAGTGCTTTCAAAATTTGCATCTGTTAAAGTAGAATATGTATTGGCATAGAATGTATCTACATTAATATAGATGGTCTTAATACCTGTATTGACATCAAAGAAAGAACCTCTACGATTTAGAGTTTGTTTTAAATCGTTAGTTCCTTCTGTATCATTGAGACCGATACTTCCATCATTAAAAGATGAGCATAAAAATACATTTGGATATGCCGTTAATTCAGCACCCTCAGCATTTAATGGAATCGTTCCATATGTATTAGTTACTTTATAAGTTGGAAGACCTTGCGTCTTCAACCTAATATCATCTCTATCTAAAGTTTCTCTTGCTTTGTTTATAGTTACATACTTGGTTTCCTTGTTTACAATCTCAAAACCTTTAATGTATGCTTTACCTGGACCAATACTAGCAACTAGTTTTTCTTTTGCTTCCTGTAGTTCTAAACCATTTACAAAACCAAATTCGTCTCTACCATATACACCTAGATTACCATTTTCTTGCAAATACTCTCTAATATCAAGAGAAAAATTATCTACGACATAATCTCCAGACTCATCGTAAGTTCTTCTAGCTAGAGTATTTTCTAGTAAATTATAATCTGTGGGAGAAATGATGCTTTGTACAGCACCAGAACGAACTGACAGTAACTGAATAAAGTTCTTGTCAGTAATTTGATTTAGATCATACCTAACAAGATTTAGATTGATTTGTAGTCTATGTGCTCCAGGAGCAGTGTAATTACTAGACCCAATTGCATTATCATATAATGATTCATCTTCTTCTGGAGTTAAAATTACTTCTTCAATTTTAAATCCAATTTTTGCAGATGGTTTATTGTAATAACGATCAATTACTAAAAGTTGAGATTGATTTCTAACAAAGTATCCATTGACAAAATAAATTCCTTCTTCTACCTGTACAGCAGAAGCATATCCCATTGCAGAACTTTCAATGGATGTAGATTGATTTGTATCTGGATTTGATACTTGAATACTAGTAGGAAGAACACTACCGTCAGTTCCTACAACTAGCAATGGCGTATTAATGCCATCAACAACTTCTAATGTTTCACCTTGTCTGAAAGTTTCTTCATTACCAGCATCACCACTGTTAGTATAGTTTACATAAACAACATCAGCAGCAGATTCTGTAGCAGAGAATGCCTCTACAACAGTACCAATAACACCTGAAGTAAGACCTCTCAAACTTAAAGATTTAAGTTGACTTACATCATATTTCTTATATACAATCTCTCCATCTTGATTGACAGGAATTTCTGATACAGATGATAGCTTTACAAAATTAAGCTTAGTATTCAGTCCCACTTCACCAGGAATGACAAGTTCCCCTTGCTTAAAGGAGTACTTGCCAAACTGTTCAATCTGGTTTTGTAGAATAGATTGTAATTGAGTTAATTCCCTTGCCTGAATAGAATACCCAGGACGGAAAAGAACTTTGTAGAAATTTTTATCCTGGTCAAAATCGTCGTAGAATGGAGCTACGTTCAGGTTAGTCTTTTGGGGCATCTCGCACGATCTCTAAATCAACTGATCAGAATTCAATTACTAGCTTAATGTCCTCAATTTGGTCAGGAGCTCTAGTAATCTCTCTTCTATTCTCTATGTATACGATTTCTCCAGAGTTTGGTTCTAGCTCTGGGGTTGCAAGACCACCAGTAAATGAAATATCTGCTAGAACAGCATTCTGTGACGTATCAACATTTCCTGATGCGGTTGAAGTTGCACCGACAATTGCGTTTGCAGCGTTAGATTCAAATGGGAGAATCATGCCACCGTCAGTATGAACGCTTGCGGATTGATAATACTTCAAAATACCGTTAGTTGAATCCCATGATACTACTGTACCATAAGCAGTTCCACCTGATACAGTTTGTGAAATAGTCTCATCAGCAGTATAGTCAGCAGTTGCTCCGTTCACCTTAACAACGGAAGTACCACGTAGGGTGCTAGATGAGGCAAATGTAGTGGTTCCATACTCAAATGGGTCTTGGATGATACCAATGCGACGGAAGTCGTTATCAACAGGGAAGTCTCCTTGACCTTCATCATAGGTAAGACGAATGTTCGTCATTACTCTCTTAGCAAACAACTCATCTTCTGCATGAGAACCATGACCACCTTCGGGAGAAATGACTGCTTCTAAAGCAGCAACACCAGTGAATGCTCCAGTAGGTGCGGTTAATCCAGAATCTGTGAATAGAGTACCAGTTTGAATAATAATGTTACCGTAAGTGTAACCAGATCCACGTGCTTCCATAGTAGCACTTGTAACTGCTCCAGTACCGTCTGTAGTGAGTTTTACGACCGAACCACTGCCATCGCCCTTAACAGGTGTATAGAACGTTCCAGAGGCAGGTAGACCAGATCCAGCGTCTCTAATTACTGCAACATCAACAGCACCATCAATTGCTAGACCTTCTACTGCTACTCTTGACGTTTCTCCAGCAGCAGCAATAGGCATGAAGTCTGAAGACAGGAATGATAGAACATCACCTGTAGTCAAAGTAAACATGTGCTTCCAGATATATCCAGCAGTTCCTGATGGTTCTGTGTATACACCATTTGCAAATGTTCCTTGTCCTGCAGTTGGTTGCGATTTTGGTTCGTAAGTCGCGTTCTGACCAGTTGGGTTTGCAGGATTCTCACCATTATACAGGCACTTAAATACTTCGTAATTTGAGTTCATTACATAGAACTTTGCCTGTGAAAGACTGCTGTATCCAAGAGCAGTTTCTTGTCCAATAGCACCACCGCCACCAGGAGTAGCGGAGTAGTTTGGACGATACATGTCAAACTTTGGATTCAAAGTGAGATTCCAGTTAATACGTGGTGCTACTAGACGAGCAAAAGGACCAGTAATTCTCTTAGCAGCGATTAACTCTTCATATACAGCTTTCTTTTCAGTTAGATTGTCCAATGGCATTGGAGGAACATCTTCGGTTCCGTATCTGTATACGCCACTCTTAGCAGTTGCACTACTGGTTCCGCCAGTGATAGTAGTTCCAAAAGCGGGAGTTGCCGTAGCATTTGGAAGAATAGTATTAAGAAGCAAGCTGTTTGGATATGCTGCAGCAACTACACCGCTCCATCCACCTCCAGATACCGTCTCTCCAACCTGGAAAGTCCCATTGATGGAGAAGATTTCTAGATAAGCATCCCATCTAGAAGATCTTCCGACAAAGAAGTACATTTTGGTACGTGCCGCATCCGCGTCATTAGCACCTTCGCTTAGTGATTCTAAAAACTGTTTCGCGTTAAAAATCCTAAACTTTTCTGAAATAATAGCTGCCATAGCACTGGTCTCTGTATAGTAAGAGTGGAATCCGAGTTATTTATATTTATTTATAGGGCGTTTCTTAAGTGGTCCCCTATAAGGTGCTTGGTAATAGGTGACTCGTTAACACCTCTAGTACAACCAAGGAAACGATCTCCTAACTTAAACGCATAAGAAATCTGTTCCTTTCCTACCAAAATTGTCCCATAGTCTGGGAAATTACTGGTGTTTGCATATACAACAGCATTTGTTGCAACATAACCAGCGTCCGATTCTCCTGGTAGATCAGAAGTATCTATGCGGGATATGTAATAATTAATTGATGAGTACCCTAAGTTGAAAGGATACGCGGAAGTTGAAGATCCATCTGATGTAATTTGATATGGTTCCAATTCCGCTAGTTGAACCTCGGATACAGGAGAACCACTAGGTGCTTTGATATCTCCAAGGTGCATGAACTTAGAATTCTGCCAATGATCAAAATTGTTAAAGAATGTCAAATTCTCAAGATCTGGACTCCACATAGAGAATCCTCCCTCAACTGTTTTAATCTTCTCAATAAGTATTGAGTGAATTGGTTGAGATACTAATGTTCTATTAAGTTCTAATATAGAAATGACATCTGCACCTGTAGTAGTTATTGCAGGAACTGTTGCAACAATTGCATTTGGATTGAAGAACTGATATTCTCCTCGTACATGGAATACGGGTGCGTGTGAGATGATATGCTGAATTTCAATATTGACATCTGTGTCAGCATGTTCAACTGAAACACCAAATCCTAGAACGTTATCAATAGATTTAGTAAATTCAAAGAAAGAAGCAACATTTACTGGTGACGCTTGACCAACTTTTGTTCCTATACCTAAAGTATGGAAAGTATCAATTTTTCTACCCGAACTCTTGATAATGTCATAACCACGAGCAGTAATAACTCTAGGTGCTTTAGTATAACCAGATCCAGGATTAGTTAAAACGATGTCTATAATTTGACCTCGTGAAACAACAACTTCCGCAGTAGCACCACCACCACTCTGATTTACAGGAACAAAATGTAAGATTGGTGGTCTATCATAACCATAAGCAGTAGTCGGTTGAATAATACCTTCATCATATAGTAGTTGCAAGTCTTTTCTATTCCAAGTAATAGTAGTTACTTTGCCGTTTTCAATTTCACATGTTACACTAAGACCAACTCCATCAGAGTCGCCATTGTAATTTGATGTAGTTACAGATCCAAATAGATCGTTGGAAGTATCTTCTCCAGCATTATAATTTTTTGGATTAACATATCTTGGAAGACCTTTGATAGTTCTAAAGTCTTTTTCACCATCAATTCTAATTAAATCATTCTTATTAACATTGGCAAGTAAACGCATTCTTTCATAGAACGATTCATCTGCTCTTGGAGTGCCATACAACCAGTTAGCAGAATTCCTCTGCATTCTATAATCATTGTCAGTATCTCTAACAACTACAAGATCGTTTGTTGTACCTGTTAGTTCATACTCATCTGAAAACTCAGAATCTCCAGCAAAGAAAATATTTGAAGAATCTAGATTTGGATTTGATCCAGCAAGAGTTATAATTAAGTTCCTTGGGTCAGTTGTATAAGATTTTACATTTCCAATAAATCTCTTAACACCATTTACTTTCTGATATGCAACTTGGAATTTTTCAAATGAGTTATTATACCAAGTTTTCCAGTCTGTAAATAGATTGACATTACCACTATTACATGTAAGAATAATCTCATTGTAATAAGTATTTGATTGGAAATCAAATAAAGTTACACTTTGCTCAATATCTCTACCATATGCAATAATAATTTCAATGTTATTGTCTCTGAAAATCTTTCTTGAGAATCTAATCGCTGGTCCATTGATTGTATATGAATCTCCTTCTCTCTGAAGAACACCATCAATAAACACAAATGCAAATCTAGAATCGTCTACATTTTGTACTTTATTATTTTTGGAGTTTAAAATTAAGAAAGGACCACCAGATCCATCAAGAATACCAGATTTATCAATTTCACAGCGAATATAATTTCCTATACTGTGAGCAAAGAATTTTTCAACCGCAAGTGGTTCCTGAACCTTCTTAGTATTTTCGGTTTGACCCCAAATTGGAGGAGTTGAGAATACAACTCTATTTGGAACATATGTTCTGTCAATAGTATATGCAGCATCATGTTGCAATACACCACTTAAAGCAATGAATAGATTTTCATTTAACTCGGTATTGACAGGTGTACCATCTTCATAATAAAGATCAAAGATAGTATTCTCTCCATCAATATAATCTGGGTATGAAAGTTGCGCTGTATGTGGTCCAGTAGTCAAAGTTTCTCTAATATTTTCATATAGAGAATCTAATGAAGATGCAACATCTTCACACTCAGCAAGAACTCCATTAACCAAACCAGGATCTGGTAAGATATCTTGATTTGAAGATGACAATAAAGTAGTCCAATATCCAGAAGAATTTGGATTTTCAGGAAGAACTTCTATTCTGTCAGGTCCACCTTCTAGTATATCTTCTGCAATTTGTGCTAGTGTTGTAATAGTACTCTCAATAGCTGCACATGCAGGAGTTGTTGTATCAATACGAACTAATTCATCTTTAACTGGTGCTATAATAGTAGTTCCTGAAATTTGATTAAGCATAGCCTTAATCATCAAATCTCTTGCTTCCCGATAACCGTAAATGGTTTCGGTCAACTCTCCTTTTACATGATTGAGATTACCTTTATAATAATAAGCATTTGCAAAGTCTATAATTTTTTTGTTGCCGCCAAAACGTAAACAGAAAACCATAGCATCAACCAAGAGACCAGTATCTCTAAAGCAGAAATCTTCAGTCTCAACCCATGATGTAATACCAGTGTTCTTAGTAATAGTTGGTTTTTGATTATTTTCAATTGAGTTAATTAAAATATCAAACAGCACTGTAACTGCAGCATTTACATTACTACAACCAATGCCAGAACTGTCTGCAGTTGCAGTAACATTAGGATCTGTTACAGTTCCTCTGTTGTTTAATGCTTCAATACACAGTTCACGTGCATATTCAAACGCATACACAGATTCAGTTCTTTCCCCATCTAAAGCATCATGGGAATCAAAGTACATATTAGTTGTTTCAATAGTAGCAGAGTTTCCTCCTCTACCAACATCTTCTGCGATTGCTGCAACAATAATTGTAAGATCTCGTGAACACTTATCTGTAGCATATTGTGTTCCAAATACCGTTTCTAGTTCAGTAATTGTTTGAGATACAATATCAGACAAATTATTATAGATTAATCTTCTAGCATCTTTAAATCTATAGGATTCAACAGGAGTTCTAGGATAATTAAATTTAGGGAAATTATTTGAAATCCTATGTGATACTTCCCTTTGAATATTTACTTTATTAGCTTCAATCAATACCGAAGCATCATAGAATGTACCAGTGTTGATACCACTCCAAATAAATGCCATCTGAGAATTATCTTGAACACCAACAGCAGATAAAGGAAGAGTATAATTAAATCCTGTTCCAACTTGTAAGAAAATATTTTCTGCTATTTGTATAGTTGATGCAGTAGAATCTACATCTTCAGTTGTTATTGTATTTTGTGTAATTCTTAAGAAAGCATTATTATTTGATGTATTGGAAGGATTACTCGTTTTGATTGTTCTTCTATCAATAATCTCGGAAACATAAGTACCTTCTGGGAATCCAACACCAGAACTAATTTTCATTCCGATAGCAACGTTGTTAGTATCGCTTATAGTTACAATATCTGTACCAGGAGTCCATGATACTTGGCGATCTATGTAATCCCAATTACGCATTGCTAACTTACACAATCTGACTGCATAAGCAAACGCATCAATAGTTGCTTCTAACTCACCAGAGATATAATCTAGTACACCACTTCTAAAATAAGATTCTGCTGCAGCAATAGTCTTTTCATTGCCACCAAATCTTAAATCATGCTCTAACGCATCTACAACTAAACCAATATCACGGAAACACTTTGTTCCTAGATTAGTCCATGCAAAACTAGTGTATTTGGATTGAATATAACCAAGAGTTTCTGACTGAATAAATCTTCTGTTTTGAGCTACTTGGTTTGCAGCATCAATCCAAGTTCCGCTTCTTTGGAAAATATTTCTAATTTTTCTGAGATACTTTTGATTTAAAATATCTGATTTAAATTGGAACCATCTTGCATGGAAAAGAACACCAGGAACATCCTGACCATCTTTTACAGAAGGACCCAAAGGTGGTTCTGCAAATATAATTTTATCGCCATCAAGTTCAAATGATCTTCCAGGTTCTTGTAAAATTCCGTCTAAAGTAATAGTAAGAGCTTGCTCATTATATGGAGTAATCTTATTTCCACTAGCATCTACTAAATTGAAAATAGTTTTTCCTTGTAGATTACCTTTATCACTAAAATCACCATCAAATGCTTCTGTTAAGTATACTTGATTAGAAAGAATTTCTGAATTATTGAAAGATTCAAGAGCGACTGATCCAACACCTCTTTCTACATTGATCTCTTTTACTAAGGCAATGCTCTGAGTAATTTTCTTACTAGTCTTAACAACCGAAATTTTGTTAACACTTGGATTCCAAACCTGTAGTACACTTACACTATTGTATGCAGGTGCTTTAGGTATCGCAACATTTGAATTGGATTCAATTAAGATTTCACCAAATACTTTAAATCCAGCAGGGTGAGTAGTAGACTTAATTAAAGATCTCCAAGTATCAATAGAAGTTTTTGATTTTACAAGATATGAATAATCTTGGTAATAATATGAATCGGAAATTTTTTGATTTTGATCACTAATTTTTCCAGAGTCAGATTGGAAATAACCTTGGTTATCATAGTATGATCTAATTTCTGGAACATACTCTGTAAATCTAACAGAATTTAAGGTTGCAGTTTTTTTCCTAGAAAGACCTTTGATTTGCAATCCAGTTCTCAATACACCTTTAATGCGATCAACTGTTAAAATATTTGAATTAGATCTCCATGATGTTACTCTTGCTCTAGCAACTTCAGTATTGCCAAACATTTGAACAATTGTTTCGCCAACTGCAAATGAATCTGATTCAAAGTCTGAAAGAGATAGTGCATAATTTGATCTGAATGAAGAAGATAAAGTCTTATCATTATGATAAGAACCACCATTATTAATTACAGTGATATTTCTAGGAACACCAATTTCATTACTGTCAATGTAGCACTCAACATCAGACTCAGCAATTTTAATCGTAGGTGCTTCTGTGTAGTTAGAACCAGGATCTAAAATTTCAATACCAGTAACTTTTCCTCTGTCATACAATGCAGAAAGTTTTGCATTACCTTCTACAGTAATAACTGGTTTTGTATAATTACTGCCAGTATTGCTAAGGTCAATACCAAAAATTTTACCATCCTTGATTGAACATGTAGCACGCGCTTGATAAGAGAGAGTTGGAACTACACCAAGAATTGTAGGAACTTTTTTATAGTCTCTACCAATATTGGTAATACCTATTGTATTAATTTCTCCGATGGAAAATCTAGATCTTGAAATATACGTGATAGATCCTGTACCATCATGTGTTGCAGAGATTGGTGTATTATAGACAACTTTAGTTGAAGTAACATAAATTGCTGTTTTACTGCCCTGCAGTGGATCTGTAATTAATTCTAAGAAAGCATCTTCAGATTGTACATTTTTATTTTTATCGTAATAAAAATACTTTGTATAAGGATTGTCAACTTTAGTGGTATAATTATTTGATGCTATTCTTGGTCCATATCCAAATTTTACATCTACACCATTAGTGCTATAATTTACCTCAGGTGTTACAAGATTTAAATTTTTACTAGGAGAGAAGTCTAAACGTACATTACTCATTGATGAATGAGTAGTATCAAAATTATACTTGTAATTGTTTTTTAATTCTAAATTTGGATTTCTAGTAAACGATGTATTATCTAAAGAAAATTCAAAGCAAAGAGTAGGATCTGAAACTCTAATAATTTCTACCAATCTTTGATCAGCACTTTGATCAAAGAATACTGTGCTTAGAGTAACTTCATTAATATTTGAAAGAGTTTTATTGTAATCATAGACAAATACTATTTCTTGAGTATCTCTATCATATGATAATACTGTAGCACCAGTTGCTAACTGGAGACCAGGACTGATATTGTATGAAGATTCATAGATTGAAACTGATGCACCATCAAAATGATCTGCAGCAGAAGTTCCATACATTCCTCTCTGAACAGTTAATGCATTTTGAGATTTTGAAATGATAGTTACAATTTCATCATTAATCTTTAAATCATCTCCGATAGTAAATCCAAGAGAACTATCAACATTCAATACTGCATTTTGAAGTGCAAAACCACTATGATCAACACTCAGTTGAAGTTTTGGTGAAGATGCATCTGTTTTAGATAATGCGGTATCCCCAACTGTCAAAATATCAAACTTAGAATATCCTGATCCTTTATCAGTAATAGTGATACCATTGACAGATCCTGTAGATGATACTACGATAGTTGCTTTGGCACCAGTACCAGATCCACCAGACAGTGCAATATCAATGTAAGTGTTTGGAGTGTAGTCATTACCACCATTTAAAATTGCAACTCTACCAATACCAGTGTCACTCAAAACCCTAGTCACACCAATGGTTTTCAGCAGTGCTTCTTGATAAATTCTAGAACGTACATAATATGTTGTTGTAGAAATAGAATCATCTGGATTGATATCAATATCAATAATATCAGAGTTAGCTACTCCATGGGCATCTGCAGTTTCTAAAATAGCAACATTGTCAGTAATTTCAAAAATACTAAGGTTATCGCTTAAAAGACTAATAGATACAATTTTAGATCCAGTGGTATTGATAAGATCAGAACTTCTTAAGAATAAATCCGAATCAACAACAAAGTTTCCAGAAAGAACCTTAATTTTTACAGTATTTTGATTAGTAGTAGTTTCTAATACTTCTGCAGTAGCAACAGGTAATGCAACACCATCTGATAGTTCTAATGTTGCACCTTTAGTGTAAGATGAATTTTGATCAAGTATTAAACTAATTACCTTGGTACTAGAAGATAAAGTATCTCCTAAATTAAAATTGCCAGAAACATTACGTAAGGCAAATCTGGTAGATGAAAATACATTTCCTACAATCTCTCCCGAAGCACCTGATAATGCTTGAGTGATTGTATCTCCTTCAAATAGATAAGCAGTTGTTTTTAATTGAATAAACAACGCTTTCGTATCTTGAGATTCAATATTTTGAACTACTCTTCCTTTTACTGAAGAAACTTCTGCTTGTGCGCCAAATCCTTCAGTATAAGAATCATCAACACATACCTCAGAACCTACAGAGAATGTATTGACACTATTATAAACAGAGACTGAAGAGATACTTCCTCTATTGACATCATCAATTCTTGCAATTGCCAAATCTCCATTTTTAGGAGTATCATTAGTTCTTAGACGTTTTGCAGAAGAAGGTAAATCTTTTTGTGAAATTTCAGAACTATAGTTGGAAGATACAGGTAGAGAATAATAATTCTCACCTAGAATGTATGGGAATACAGGATCATTAGACGTATCTAATGTCAAGAAATAAGCATACGTTCCATTTGGATAATCTGGAGTAACACAGTATCTTCCATTATTTCTATCAAGACTTCCTAGTCCATCAACATATGTGTAATCATCAATAAAGGTTCCTAATGGATAAGTATTCGCACTAGGACCATTTCTACTAATATTCTTAGAATAACTACTAGTCATTCTAGAAATACCACTTTGCGAATCTAAAGCATCCGAAAAACCAAAAGGACCATAAATGGGATTGCCATCATAAGCAAATCCGCAAATATTAGAGTGGTTAATTCCATTATCATTGGGTCTTATAGTATTAGGTGCCGCATAATATCCATATCCAGATCCACGAGACTCTACAAAATTCTTAAAGAAATAACCATTTTCGTTATCTAGGACATTCTTATTTTTGTAATACTTGTCTTTTACCCAAGTACGAATACTCACCGAAGCAGTTGCTCCAGAACCAACTGGAATAATATCAATTACAATATTTTCTTGAGAATAGAGATTACCTCCATTTACTTTCAGAAACCCTGTTAGTTCTCCCTCATTAGAAACCGTAGCACGGTAATCAGCAAATCTTCCTTTGCCAGATAAATCTGTAATTCTTACTTGAGGTGGAGATGAATAGTATTCACCAGGATTGTCTACAACAATACTAGTAATTTCTCCATTAGTTACAACAGCAGTTGCAGAAGCATTTCTACCAGAAAGAATCTCTATTGTTGGAGTTCCATTATAACTTCCAGGAGTATCAATAACAATAGACTCTACAACTTGTCCTGCTAATCTTGAACGACAAAGATTTGGTATACCATTAATCAAAACAAATGGTTCTTTAGCATATCCAGAACCTCTGGTATGAACTTTTACAGATTCAATAGGACCAAATTGAATAGACTCTTTATCTTTGTATCCTAGGAAAGGAATACCATTAACTGCAACACCAACATCTCTATGACCAGTTTCATAAATTTCAGTTGTTGAAATTGGATGCTTCCTAATAATTTTTAAGTTTTTCTGATCTTTCGCATCAGACGGTAGAGCAGGAATAGAGTGAGATGGATATCCACTAGAAGCAATATAATACCCTTCACCGTCTTCAAAAATAGCACTTACATCTGCAACAATATCTGCAATTGCAGGAGTTCCTGCATCAATAATCCATCTAAGATTATTTTGTAATGTATTAATACGAATATCGGAAGTTAAAAATCCTGGTTCTGTTATCTCAACATAATCTCCAGGATTTGAATATGGTGCTCCATGAACACTTTGTAGTGCATAGATGACACCAAATACTAAAAGTTTTGTAGATCCAGAATATACATCATCACCATATGTTACAAGAGTGCCACTGGGATATGTACCAGATCCTGATCTAGTTTTTATTACAAACTGATTTACATTTTTTTCTTCAAATGTAAACTCTTCCTCATCAATAACAAACGATCCTTGATCTTTCCAACCCATAGTTGAAAAGACATTTACTCTATCACCTACAGTATTATTGACGGTTAGATCTTCAGTTAGAGAAGTTTTTGATGATATAGAAAAGTTGCCATTTACAGTATTTTCTGCTAGAATGACTTCATAAAGATCGTCGCCATCATATGTCCCACTAAATTTGACATTATCTACAATTGCAGAAGCGTAGTTACCATCTACATTTTGAACAATCTGTTGTCCTACTAAACTTTCTGCATTACCAGATAATAGTTTTGCTTTTAACGCATATACTTGAATCCAATTAGACTCAGAACTTTTTAAAGTTGAATCTCGTGGATATGAAATTTCTGGTTCTGGATCATTATCAATCAAACACTTAAACAAGAACTTGATTGAATTGTCAGTTCCTTTTGTACGATAAAAAGAACGAATATTTTTAATTAAGACTCGTTTGTCAATATCTTCTTTTAAATAATCTTCTGGGAAATCTGAAAGATATTGCGATTCAAAACTTTTTACTAAAGCATATAAAAATAAGTTACTAATATTTTGTACAACTGATCCATCAACATGAATAGATGCTTGAGTTGTTACAAAACTAGTTTCATTATACAAATCTCCTAATGTGGTGTTTCCACTTACACCACGACTTACTTCTAAGAATTGAGTATCTGTTCGTGTAGCATAAAAACAGATCTCATCATCAATTTTGATATATCCACCATTCTCTGGAAATGATCTGGCATCAGCAACTGTAATAGTAGTTACTGTTTCTCCTAGAGAACCACTAAGAGTTGTAGACTGAGTTAATAAATTCTTTTCATAAAAATCAATATCACGATACGTTTCAAGATTCGTGATAATATCAACAGGATTTCCTTGTAACTCTAGATGCTCATAGTATTTTTGTATGAACTTACCAAAAAGTTCATACTCTTCTAAGATAAAGTTGGGTAACTGAGACTCAACTAGTAATGAGATTTTATTAGCAGTTTTTAACATCTACTACTACTCTTTGTATGCTACAAATGTACTCTTGGAGATATCTACATCTAGATATACTTCACGCTTGACTTCAATATCCTTTTTAGCAGGTTTAACTCTTAATTCAACTCGGTTGTCTGAAAAAGAACCTTTTAGGATAGTAAAATCATATAATTTGATTTCACCATGGGAATAATCAACTTCACCAATAGAATCATTCAGGAGAATTTTTTCTCCAGTAAAGGAATCTAGTCTATATAGGACAATTTTGCCATCCCTATCTTCCAAATAACTGGTATACTCAGGATATTCAAATACTGTCATACCAGTAGATGTTACAACAGGTCCGTCACAGTCTTTTAAGAATTCATTCTGGTAACAAATCTCATAATATGAAGATGAATTTATCTGTGCGTAGAAATCTTTTCTTAATGTTATTCTAGTGTCATTAGAATTAATTGCACGGTCTGCTCCGTCAATTACACCAATAAACTTACTGTATCTAAATTTACCATTAAATTTTTCAGTTTGTCCAGTGGTAAGATACTTACTAACACCCCTAGAAACTTTTACTGCTATTTCAGCAGGATCCATCTTAGTCTTTGTTTCATCAAAATAAATCTTACTATTAATTTCAATATAAAGAATTGAAGGATCAATGAATACAGGTTTTACAGATGCAACTGTATATTTTCTCAGTTTGGAAGTTAAATCAGTTTTAGTAAATGCAGACAAAGAAGAAGCATTAGATGGTTTTACCGAAATGAAGACCTTTCCATATTCTGGTGGGACTTGATCTTCTCCTCCAAATACAATGATGTCACTAACAGAAGGATATAGATTTCTTACAATAGCAGCATAATCATTTGCTGTTACTGCTCTATTCTGTGCTCCATAAACTTTAGGTGCATTAAATTTAATTTTCTCAACAGACTCAATCTCAGTTCCACCAGTTGCAGCAGAATTTACGTTGATATTTTGTGTATTAAACTGTCCCACGACAGTATTATCATTTTCATCCAATAAAGTCGCAGAAAATGTGAATACATTAGATCCATTTGATGCAGGACCATTAGTTTGTATGTAACTAATTTCTACAACTTCACCATTAGTAAGTTTATTTCCAATAACACCATCACCAAACATAATCTCATAAGTCTCGTCTTCAGTCTCATGAATGAAGAAAACCTTATCAGAACTACCAATATCTAAAATGTCATCTGCTCTAGCATATTCATCATAAACACTAGAAGCTGGTGAACGATACACTCTTACCTTAAGAGTGGTTATATCTGCAGAGTTATTTGAAATACGAAATCTCTGATTAGTTAACGATGTGTTAACATTTGTCCTAGTTGATATTAATGTTCCTTCGTATAGGATAATGTTTTCAAATGTCGCTACTCCATTAACAACAGGAACTTGAGTATTATCTCTTACAATATAAGAGTACAATGCATTATCAAATCTTGAAACAAATCCTGTTCCTGCTTCAAGAGTTACTTTTGCTGGAGAAGATATTGGAAAATTAATAGAAAAATCTATATCTGCTCTGGGTGCAGTAATAGACTTTGGTGTATATCCTAATTGCTTCGCTAACGCTACTACGTTGTCTCTCAACGATGCAGAATCAATGAATAACTCATTGACTACCATGTTTGCGTTAAACGCTGTATAGTACGTGTTATATGCCAACACCTCTAACAACTGATTTAATGCAGATGCTTCAAAATCATAGTCAGTAAAATCTGACTGAGCTCTCATGTAATCTTTGAGAGCTTCTTTAATTTGAATGTAATCTAGATTGTTTAATTGTGTGTATGGCATTATCTCGTCCTAGACAGGAAGAACTCTACATTTCTATTTGGATTATCGCTTCCGCGAATTGAATAAATCATTTCAACATCAAACCCATTCTCATCGTAATTAGGATTACACTTCAGAGATTGTAATTGTATTCTGGGTTCATACTCATTAATTGCTGATCTAATATTATCTTTAATAGAAGATGCAGTTGTATAACTCAAATTCTCAAACAAAAACGAACGAATGTCTGCCCCATATCCAGGGTTAAACAATCGTTCGCCTTTGTTAGTTAATAATAGTGAAACCAAAGCCTGTTTAATGGCAGCATCATCTTTGCTGACGACAATATCATCAGTAACTGGATGTTTTTTAAACGTAATGTTGATATCTCTAAATGAGAGAGTCTTTGTTGCCATTTAAAGTAAACGGAGTCACTAGTTATTTAGTGACATATTGAAAATTAATATTCCAAGAGATACTAATTCTGGGTTGTTTGCTATATTGAGGTTTTACGTAGTGAGGAACCCAACTTGGAAATATAAATCCAGTTCCTTCTTGAGGAGGAATAATAAATGTACTTCCTTGATGTAGGTAGTTATTAGTACCAGCTCTTACATCAGGTATTGCAAAACATCCTTCCTCTTTATCATTAATACCATCTCTCAAACTGTCAGGTACTTTTACATAATATACACCACTCAAAGTCCAACCAGGATGTGTGTGGTAGTTAGAATAAGCACCAGCATCTAATACAATACCCCATGTCTCTAATGTATGTTCGGTAATAGTAATAGGAACATGTGCATATTCCTGTGTCGCATGAATAATAGCACTTTTAAGATCTCTAGACCAATCATAGTCTAGATCAGTTAAATTCAATTCAGAGTGCCAACCACCTCCACCAACAGAACGACGATTAGGTGCCGTATCCTTTTGTTGTTTTAGAAGATAGTTGGCAATCTTCATATTCATTTTTTTAGAATTATCAATAGCGAACCTCATACCCATTGTCGGAAACATGGTTATGAGGTCCTTATGCATTATATTCATTCAGTCCAACGCTCCACAAAGTCATCAAACCCACCTGCTCCTCCGCATGGACGATCCATACGATCTTCAGGCATTGGGTATAGTTCTTCTTTTTTCTTATTACGGTTACGCTTTGCTGCCATATTCAGATACTTATCACTGTCAGTCTCCGTAATGAGAGTCATGCCCTCATCAATGAAACCTTGACTCTTATCTACTTTGTGATGGTTGCCCATATTAGCTCCAGTGATTGTTTGGTTGTTCCCACCAGAAGTGCAAGTCTTCCGTGTTGTCATCATAATATTGAGAAACTAGATCGCTTTTAAATTTACTATGAACGTTTTCACAGAGTGAAAGGGTCCAATAGTTCCGCTCGGTGTACTTTTCCATAATGTTAGTGATCCAAGTATAGTTACCACCACGGATAACTCCCGCTTCACACAGGATAAAGTTTTCCCAATCACAAACCCAGTCCGTATAGTTGATCGTAAAGATCTCTTTATACGACTCAGGACTCTCATCGGGGAACGGTACGTTGACCGCTTCAACGTGAAAACACTCTCCATCCATGGATAAACCGTGACAGAGGTGTTGTGTCACAATACTTGAATAATCAGGAGAGACACATAGCAAACATGTCTTAGAAGGATGGATATCCCAATTAGACATCTTAACTTTATATATCATCTCCTGAATTAATGCCATCTCCTTATCTTGAGAGATAAACAAAAGATCTCGGAGTTTCGGCGTTTCGGTCCTCACTTACCCTGACCGCGATAACGCTTCTTAGCGCGATTACGTGAAGTTGCAGAAAGCTTTGTATGCTTCCCCTTACCTTGACGACTCTTCTTGGGAATGGACTCAATCATCTTGTCGCCCATCAAACCAACTTTGCTTCGTGCCATAATTTTAAATGAATTACTTAGTTACTATAACACAGGATCTGTTATCCTGCAATGACTGTACGTGCTCCTGACGTGATTGTGCCTTGATCTGCACTATCGCCAAACCTGGCAATTCCCAGTGATCCCACTAGTACCGTCTCAGAACCTACATTCACAATCTGATTGGGATGAGGGATGCATGGTGGTATAAGCGCAGGATTCGTGATTGTGTGCGGCGCTAAGGGACTGGAACGGTGTGCTACGGGTTGACCCTCCACAATTACTGTAGACTCGCCTTCCAGGATCGTAGTGACGGTATCACAACCATGTCCAGTTGCAACAGTGTCCCCCTGTCTCGCAATCATTCCATCGCTAAACGGTGCTTCACTCATCTCCCAATCCCTTCAGAATCCTTACCTCTGTATATAGATCGTCAAGCGTCTCCGCTATAGTCTGATAGTTCTGGCATTGGGGTGGCTTGTACATCAACTGGGGGCGTTCTAATTGTGACACCTTCTTCTCCACCATCGTCAACCTCTTTAGCAGCTCTTGGAGTTTCTCGTTGAACTGTTGCATTGTCAATTGGTTGTCTTGAGTCATTGTCTAGTCCTGCAAAGCGACGTGCTGCTGCTCCTTCAAACTGATCACAGAATGTGTCAAAGTTTGCAAGGATCTTTTCATACATGTTTGGATCATACTCAGGTTGGTTCATAGTTTAGCATTAGGTCCATGGGGCAAATTGGGTACAGGCGAATCTGCATGGGGGAATCGCGTTGCTGTCTCAAGCTCAATGACTTTTGCTTCAAGACTAATGAGACGTTCTGCGAGTTCCTCAATGACACTCGCCATTCTATCCAGTTGGCGTTCATGTAGGTTTACCATAAATTTCGGATCCTCTTTGAGATCCTTCATGGCACGTGCTGATTGCTCAAACTCGGGTGCTCCAGGTTCCAACGTAGTCTCTTCAGTGATAACGAGGTTTTCAGTCATTTTTTTCTGGGGGAAATTTTTTAGTTTCACTTATTATAACATAACGAA
>MDTC01012848.1_pt1 | contig 25826 bp, 13 predicted proteins | sample 811181 | NCBI WGS metagenome assembly MDTC01 (sample SAMN05326644, study PRJNA326480) | marine metagenome | isolation source: seawater | place: Pacific Ocean: North | collected 2011
CACAGCGGTTCTTTTCCCCGTAGACGTCGTAAGCCCGGATAATGTCACTTACCAAGGGATGTCGCACCACGTCTCGTTCATCGAATCGGTGAAAAGGAATCTTATCCAATCCCTCTAAAATCTTAACGGCTTGGACTAGTCCTGAATCCCAACGCCTGGGAAGATCGATTTGAGTAAGGTCGCCGGTCACTACCATCTTGCTCCCCTCACCCAAGCGGGTGAGAAACATCATCATCTGGGAAGAAGTTGTATTCTGGGCCTCGTCCAACAAGGCAAAGCACTTGGACAATGTACGTCCCCGGATGTAAGCCAAAGGGGCAATCTCAACAACTCCACTTTCCAATAACTTCCGAGCTTCAATAGAGCCGAGAGACTCGTCCATGGCATCGTAGAGTGGACGAAGATAGGGTAATAGTTTTTCCTCCAAATCGCCTGGAAGAAATCCAAGCGCTTCTCCCGCCTCAACGGCCGGTCTGGCCAAAATTATTTTTTCGACCTCACCACGCAACAAAGAATCCAAGGCAGCCGCCATCGCAAGAAAAGTCTTTCCCGTACCCGCGGGGCCAAGGCCAAAGACGACATCGTTCTCCATGATTTTACGCAGGTACTTTTTTTGGCCGAGGTTACGAGGTACCACACTAGTTTTGCGAAGCTTGAGGACCAAAGGCTCATCGAACAGTTCACGAAACTCTTCCCCCTTGCCCTCTGCCACCTTGGAGAGGATTCTATTGAAATCACCATTCCGAGGAGCAAATCCTTGCTCTCGTCCAATGCGCAAAAGCTCGAATAATTCCTCACTTCGAGCCAAGGGTTCCTCATCTCCTTCGATTCTCAACACGCCGCCGCGGGCCACTAGAGTCGTACCGAGTACATTTTCCACCAATCGCAAGTTCTCAGGATTTTCACCATAAAGAGTGTGAAGGAAGCGCTCGCTCTCGAATTCGATTTCCGTGAAAGACATAAGTGAGTTATCCAAGCCGAGCGGCAACGCAGGCGCAAAGTTTTTCACAGGTGGCATCAAGGGACTCAGGCAGTACTCGAGTATCAGCCAAAACCGGCATGAAATTGGTGTCCGACTTCCAACGCGGGACGACATGGACATGCATGTGCGAGGGTATTCCCGCTCCACCTGTAGTGCCTTCGTTTATACCTATGTTGAAACCATCCGGCGAAAATGCATCTTCCAGGATCTCCTGTGAAAATGCTATCAAGTCCATCAAATCCGCTCTCTCTTCTCCTCCAAGATCACGTAGGCGAGGAACCTCTCGAAAAGGGACCGCCAGCAAGTGGCCGGGATTGTAAGGATACTTGTTCAAAATAAGGTAAGCATATTTAGCCCGATGAATAATGTACACGGCCCGGTCGTCTCCGTGCGCAGGTAGACTGATGAAGGGATTGCCATCGCCCCCTCCGTCCGATGGAACGCTCAAGTACTCCATCCGCCAATAAGCATGCAAATTGTGCATCAATCAAAATGAAGAAATAGTATGACTGCCAGTCTGAGAAAACGGCGTGATGACGGACCGGCGTGCAATAAAAGTATCGGGGATGACTTAGGTTATCCGGATGGATGAAGAAGATTAGAAGTTAAAAAGCCTACCCCGGAGGAAACTGTTGAGCAAGTCCGGATTCCGCATCGGGTCTTGACGAATGAGGTTGCCTTCAGAGCACCCTAAGCCATGAGAAGGAAATCATGATTCCGTTTAATCCATTCGATCGGTGAAAGTTCTCTTCGTAAGCCCGGAAGTCACTCCCTTGGCCAGAACAGGAGGACTCGGCGACGTAGTGGGTGCATTGCCACCCGCCTTGAAGGCAGTAGGCGTGGACGTTCGAATTATCTGTCCCCTGCACCGTGGTTCCCTCGATGGTCTCAAGAGCAAACGCATCGCAGGTCAACTTCGTATTAGGATTGGAGAACGACTCTGCTTTGCGCGATTAGTGGAAACCTGCCTGCCCGGAACCGATGTCACCGTCTACCTCATCGAACACAAGGGTTTCTTCGACCGGCCGGACATCTACGCCGGCTCCAAAGGGGACTTCCCTGACAATGCCGAACGCTCCTTTGTAATTTGCCGAGCCGCCATCGACCTTCCGCGACTCATAGGGTGGAGACCCGACGTATACCATGCTCACGACTGGATGGCAGCCGCGTTGCCCGCTTGCTTAAACGCAATCAAAAGGCCCGAAGGTGAAGTCCGAGCCGCCAGCGTTCTGACAATACATAATCTAGAACACCAAGGATCCTTCTCGCCAGAAAAATTCGAGATTTCAAACTTGCCTCGATCCTATTTTCAAATGGAAGGATTTGAGCACTACGGCAGGCTAAATTTGTTAAAGGGAGGGATTCAGCACGCTGACAAGATTACTACCGTGAGTCCAACTTACGCCAAAGAGGTTCGCACAGAGACCCAGAGTCACGGACTGCACTCTTCTCTCGTCTATCGAGCCGCCGACCTCGTGGGAATTTTAAACGGTATAGACAAAGAAGCATGGAATCCCGGCCAAGACTCGGCACTCCCCCATCCGTTCAGCTTGGATACAGTCGAGACTGGTAAAAAAGAGTGTCGCAAGGCCCTATCGCAAGAATTGAATCTACCGTACGAACCCTCCTTGCCTCTCCTCGGTGCGGTTTCTAGACTATATAGGCAAAAAGGTCTCGATGCACTTGCTGGTGCCCTACCGAAGTTGCTGAAAAAAAATGACTTCCAGCTCGCATTGCTAGGCAGTGGGGACCCTGAGCAAGAAAAGTCTTTTTCGAACCTGGCAAATCGTTTTCCGGACAAAGTCAGCATCCACATCGGTTTCGATGACGGTCTCGCTCGACGAATATTTGCCGGCACTGATTTCTTTCTGATGCCGAGCCGATTCGAACCCTGTGGTCTCGCCCAACAATACGCAATGCGGTACGGTTCGCTACCCATAGCAAACAGCACGGGAGGGTTGGTCGATACTATCAAAGACCTCAATAAACACCCGAAATCGGCAAACGGACTTCTCTTGCCGAATATTGAGGAAGCATCTCTCCACACTGCATTCAGGAACGCCTGCAACATATTTGCCGAAGAAAAAAAGCTACAGTTCATGAGAAGAAATGCAATGATGAGAGAGGCATCTTGGAAAGAACCGGCGGAATCCTATGCAGATGTTTATAAATGGGCAATGGAGAGAAGCAGCATAAATCCCAAAGCCGTTTGTGCATAACTTTTTCCCTTTCAGCTTGCAGGGTAAAAACGCGCCCCTCTACGGTGAAAGATTTCTACTTTGTTCCATTGAGATCAATCGCTCGCTAATATGTTCAACGGAGGTCCATCCCGCACATTTACTCGTGAAGCAGTGGATTCTTGGCTCTTGAAATTGGCTCGAGCCGACTGGGAACCTCAATTCTCCCAATCCTCCTTGGACTCGGGTCGAGAACTCTATCGCCAAGGTGCCATTACCGCCATAGACCTGCAACTCCACCAAGCCATCGTCTCCAGAAAGATTCTGCGTAAGGAAACTTATTCAGTAATTGAATGGAGCAATGGAAAACCTGCGATGCGCTTTTCGACTCAGGACTCGGAACTGGGAAGCGCCATCGGGATCGCAGGACTTTACGAAATCGAGGAATTGGTGGGCGAGGAACAAATTCTGCATCCGATCCCCGAGGATGAAACCACCTCGAAGGCACGGGAGAAAGAAACTTCAATCGTCGATCCAACGACTGATCCGGGGGAGGGAAAAGTTCACGACGCTGCTGTATACTCCCTCGTCGTCATTTTGGAAATGTCCACTTCAGGTGGGCTTACGGCTACTCCGAAGTGGAAGAAAGGACGCTCCCACACGCCGATATACGGGCCGAAATCTCAGCCCGACCTTGAAGGCCTGGACCGTGCAGCTCTATTGAGTTTTGTAGCAAAAGCAGGTCAACGAGGGTTTTCCTTCGAAAAACGAAATGGTCTTTTTCGCCTTAGAAAATGGAAAACCGTGGCGGATTTTGCTGAAAACTTCCTACCCGGCTGGCAAAAACATTTCAGGATCTTGCTAAAGGGAGACGCATCCCTTCTTCCCGAAGGGCAACGCCGGCTGAACTGGGAACTCGAGGCTCGCTCGACCAAAGGCATGGGAATGAGAGTACGAGAAAGGTTTCACATTAACAACTTCAAGTTGAACTCCGTACAATCCCGCCGAATCGGTCGAGCTCGAGGAGGCATCACATTTGTACCCGGACAGGGTCTGGTGAAACTCGCCACGGAACAATTGGAAGACTTTGAATGGTGGCGTCGCGAACGAGACAGTGGCGCACAAACACATTGGCCTCGGTACATGCTCTTCTCTCTTTTTGCACGAAAATATCTGAAGGCGGAATCCGATGGTGGGCTGGCTATATGGCAAAAGTCAGTAACGGAGGCCGAGAAAGAAACAAAAAAACTTTCGCTACCCGCCTTTATGCGCCCCTATCAGAAAGAGGGTTCAACTCGCTTGAGAACTCTTCACCGTCTGGGTTGTCACGGTCTGTTGGCTGATGAAATGGGTCTTGGTAAAACGATTCAGACGCTGGCGCTTCTGCAAAAAAAATCGGCTAAAGATCTTCCCGACCTCGTGGTCTGTCCCGCCGCCGTAGTGCCCGTGTGGATAAAAGAAGTCAATGAACATTTTCCCCGAGTAAAGGTGCGTGTGCTGGGAAAAGGGTCGTTATTCGAGGATACGGAGGAACACTGCCTTTGGTTAGCCAGCTATACGCAACTTAGAAGACATCGAGCATCCCTAGACAATGTACAATTTCGTTACGCCGTATTGGACGAAGCTCAGCTCATCAAGAATCCAAAGGCCAAGGTGACGCAAGCATGCGTGTCGATTCAAGCAGAAAGGCGACTTGCCCTCTCGGGCACCCCGATCGAAAACTCTCCTCTCGATCTATGGACTATCTTTCGATACTTGATGCCGGGTCTACTGGGCAGTCGGCGGGAACTGGAACTCGCCCTTCAGGAACACCCCGATGAAACCGCCGATCAACTGCGCAACCAAGTCTCGCCGTTCGTGCTTCGCCGAATAAAAGCCGAAGTTGCGAAAGAACTCCCTCCGAAGTGGGAGACAAACCTGACCTGCCCCCTCACGGAGGAACAAAGTCGAGAATATCGTATTCTGGCAAACGGCGCCCAAGCCGAACACGGCGATGACCTGCAATCCAGCATGAAGAACGCCCCGACACATATATTTTCTCTCCTTACCCGACTTCGGCAAACCTGTTGCGACGCCTCCCTACTCCCTTGGCGAAAAAACTCCCCCCCCTCCGGTGGCAAAACCAATCTCCTAATGGGAAAACTACCGGACCTAATCGCCTCCGGCTCCAAAACCTTGATTTTCAGCCAGTTCACTTCCTACTTGGCCATACTCAAAAAATTGATTCGCGAAGATTTGCCGGACGCGCCCCTATACCAATTGACTGGAAACACACGCGATCGCGGCGCACCGGTGAAGGCGTTCGAGGAAACGAAGGGGGCAGCCATCATGCTGGCTTCCCTAAAGGCCGCCGGCTTGGGAGTCACCTTGCGCACGGCGGACTACGTTTTCCTCATGGATCCATGGTGGAACCCCGCCGCTGAGGAGCAGGCAATTGACAGAGCCCATCGCATCGGTCGTAAAAAGCCCACCTTCGTCTATCGACTTATTGCGAAGGGCACCGTTGAGGAAAGAGTATGCGAACTACAACGTAAAAAACGGGAGGTCTTTCGCAGAATCATCGGTAAGATCGAACCCATTGGCACCCTCACCGAACACTTCTCTTCCCTCAGCGAACTGATCGAATACCGAGAAGAGCCGCCACTAGAGGATTAAAGGAACCGCAAGCTAAGTAGCGGGCAATGGATCCGAGAAGATTTACTCCTCGGAATTATTCTTGCGCTTGCGAAAGCGTCGCAGGAATTGAAACCCGGGCAACATCAATAACCCGGTCACCATGACATAGGTCGAAGGTTCGGGGACACTAGAATAGCCGAGAATAAAATTGCCTCCGGAGTAAGAAACTCCCCAGCCACCATTACCCCAGTAGCTATTTGAAGTGTGAAATGCATCGGCGTTGATGACAAAGTAATCGTTAATTTGGGCGTCCGACCATTGGGAACCATTACCGGCAGTGGCACCGTTCCAGTCGACGGTTCCTCCGGTAAGAAAAGCAAAGCTGCCTGTTTTGTTCAAAAGATTTGTAGATGTTACGCTGAAATCAGGCTTTCCTGCGGAACCATCAGGCTTCACGCCAAAAACATTGATCCCAAACCGATCACTTGTGGCTCCCAGAGTAAGTGTGTCGAATTGCAAGACGTCCCAGTCCGCTCCTGCGCCGTTACCGCCTTCGAAATCCCTAATTTCCCAGTCGAACACTCCACCGGCTTTCAATCCGAGATTGGTGATTTTCATCGTGCCGATGCTGTTTGCAACAGCTACGGAACCAGAATCGTCTTTATTTCCTGCTATCACTTGAAAGTCGCTGGTGCCATTGGACATGGAAGAGGCATGAGCAATACCCGGGCTCACTACGTCGACTTCATTATTACCGCTTCCGATATTAAGAATGGAACCGGCATTCGTGATGGTCCCCACGCTATTACCAACACCACCCCCAATCACGCTCTTCATATTCGTGTTGTCGTTTGTACCCTGTCCGGCAATTGTGTTGGCGACTGTAATTCCACCGGCCACAGAAAGCTTTCCGTGCTCAATAGTAGTGGTTCCGGTTCCCAAAGCGTTGGCATGTCCCGCCACGACTATACCGCCATCGACCGCACCCCCACCATCGGCGATCGTTACGCCTCCTGTGAAATTGCTGCCGGAACCGGCTAGAGTAAGCTTGCCGCTGCCTGTCTTTTTTAGGGTGGCGCCGGAACCATCGTCGCCGATGTTGCCGGTTAATTTTTGGTGGTCATCGAAATCAGCAGCGGTAACTCCGCCCACCTTCAAGGTATTGGTTCCCGAATCGCTAAGGGTTATCGCTCCGGCAAAGGTCTGGGCAGTGGTGGTGGTGGCAAAGCCGAGTTCCACGACATGGTTAGCGCCTCCCGAATTATCAATTGCCAAGGTGCCCGGAGAACCATCGTCTGTAAGATATTCAAAACTTTGGGTAATGTTCCCGGGCTTGAGGATCAAAGCGGCCTCATCGATGGATAAGAATCCGGTAGTGTTTATGGCGCCGGTGAACTCTTGCGTACCTGCACCCAACTTACGAATATTGGTCTTGTTTGAAATGACTCCGGAATAGGTATAGTCGGTCGTGGCATCAGCACCTGCGGAAGGAGCCAATACGGTAAGATCATATGGCGTGCCGGCATCTCCGGTAATGTTTGCCGTGCTGACCACATTGTCCAAATTACTGACAATAGTATCGGATGCAAGAGTTAGGGCACCCGCCCGATAAGTAATGGTAGCCGTGCGAACGGTGTCGCTGTCTCCCGTACCAAGAGTGTTGCCAGAACCTATCTTGACTCCGGAATAATCATCGGAATCCAATTCCATGTCATAGCCAGCCGGACTGTTTGCTCCTCCTGTTGGATCGTTGATGAACATCGTTACTTCCGCAGGATTACCCGTAGCCGTCCATTTCCATGCGGGATTGGTAATAGTATTGTAGCGGGAAGTACCCGAAGCTAAATCACTTTGGTCACCACCTGTACTGGAAGCAGGATTGACATCGTAGAACCTCATGGCCAAAAAGGCATCACCGGCACCGTCGGCTGTATCAAGTTTCGCAATAATATCGCTCAAAGTCGCGCTGGAATAACTTGGACCAGCACTAGGATTAGTATCAGTTCTTTTGTAAGCTGTTACAACATTAGTCACGGCATCGTTATTTCCAGAGGTGAAATTTGTCTGAAGGGGCAATATTCTCCCAGTGGCATTCTCGACGGCATCGGCGCCTTCGGACAGCATACCAATTCTAGTCGTGCTAGTAAGGGGAATCCAATATTTGCCTCTGAACAAATCGCCGGAAACAGCGGAGGGTGTGCCAGCAGCATCAGAAGCGAAATAACCGAGCTCCACTAAGTCGCCTTTGGTGGCAACGTTGGGTAGCGAACCGTAGACATCTTTGGCAAGTTTGGCGGCTCCAGCTCCAGCGGCGTTCAAACCGTAAAACTCCAGAGGTGTATTAAACCCTCCGTCAAGCTCATTATAGTCGGCATTACCCCAATAGACCTGCGTGTTTGCCGCCTTCGATTCTTCTAGAGAGAAAAACGACAAGGCAATCGGGAACAAAATGACCGAAAGAAATAATTTCCACCTGCCAGAGAAAGCAGAGGACATGTAGCTGAGAAGAGGATTTAATCCTTTTCTAGATTTTACAAAAAGGGGAAACATTCGTTGATCTTTAACAACTAAAGCCCCGAAATCTCACTTCGTCAACATATTTAAAGGTTTTTTATGCTGGATAAAGGCTACCTTTAATTCTGAAAACTCGAAATAATATTAGCTCAAGGAATCGATGACGAGAAGCGGAGGTACTCGCTCGACAGTTGGCTAAAAAAAGAACTTGGTAAACGCACTTGCATTCAATGCGAATCGCCCCGTATATTGCCTGATGTACATGAGCGGAATAAATCTTTATTTGGACGCAACCCCTTGGTAGGCATAGCTCGCCACAATACTTGGTTCTCTTTGAGAGGTGTGATTTTCGATAGGTTTAGATTTTCTTCCCTCGCGCGCACCTGCGGAGCAACCCTAATCGCGCTGCTGATAGGCTACGCCAAATCGCATGCGGTCGAGCAACAATTGGTGGTTCACTGGAAGAGCTCCACAGCGACAGACGCCACTGACTTGTTGAAAGACCGCAACGGCGCCAAGCTGAATAGTGGCGCAGGACCAAACCACGATGGCGACGTCGTGACCTTGGGTTATTTCACCGGGGCGACCTCTTCCGGCGTCGACTCCGACCTATTTCTAGGCGAATGGGTTCCACTTACTACGGGAACAAGAATAGGAGATTCCAGTAGCGGCTATGGATATGGAGACGGTATGTTCTCTTTCACTACGGTATTTACGATCGGAACCAATTCCGTATCGGTATATCCGAACGAACCCGCGGGCTATTCGGTAACTGCTCCCGCAATCATCAATACCACGACCCCGAAACCCGGCGATCCCATCGCCATTCGTTTTTACGACTTGAACCCGACCAACGGCACGGTCAAGTACAACACGGTATCCGACGTTAACTGGAAGTGGCCTTCGGTCTCAGGAGGAATTCCGTCCAATTTGTATATCAAAGCATCGAGCGGTACTGCGGCGGCGGCGTCCAAATGGACTTATGGCAATACTTTCGAAGCCCCGGGCTCTCCCTTTCAAACAGTGCTCGGAGCGATGACCACCTTGTCCTTGTCCGCAGGTTCAGGGGGCAGCGCAATCGTTGTCGATAGTACCGCAACCGAGTTCGACTACGGTAAAGTACTCACGGTGAAAGCATCGGCAGACGCCACCAAGGAATTTCTCAGATGGGAGGATGGAAACGGAGGAGTGGGCGAAGTCGCCGAACCAACGCTGGACACGACCACCATAACGATGACGAAGGCAATTACCATCAAGGCAATCTTCCAAGACGTGCACCATGAGGTCGTCCTGAGCACCAGCGGGGGAGGCAACTTGGACGGAAACGGTTCCTTTGTCCATGGATCATCACCGACCATAACGGCAACTCCCCTGGCCGGGTACCAGTTTATGAAATGGGATCCTGCGACTGGGTTAGCGGACAGAAACTTGGCGACGACGACCATCCCGGCAATAAATCAAGATCGAACCTATATTGCGGACTTCGACCCCCTGGAGTACACTTCCGCTCAAATCGAGGGACAGAGCACGCATGGCGGAAACGTACAACTTCAACCAGGTCCAAAAATCCACTTTTCCACCTACTCCTTGTCTGCGGAACCTTGGGCAGGCTATTCCTTTGTGAATTGGACAAGCCCCACCAGTTCCCTAGGAGCCCTATCATCCCCACTTGACGCCAACGCCACCTTAACGGTTGACGGACCCGCCACCTTCACGGCGCATTTCGCAGAGAAACAATACAGCCTCACCATTGGCACTCCCAACAACGGGTGGGGCACGGTGACTCCCTCCAGCGCAGGTCCATACCTGTTTTCACAAGCAATACCCGTTTCCGCCAACGCACAAACCGGATACAAGTTCTCCAATTGGACGGGCGATCTCGGCGCCTTGACCGATTCACTGAGCTCCTCGACCGACGCAAACATGTCGAGATTAGCGAAAGACATTTCTCTCCAAGCTCATTTCACCCCGAAGACCTACTTATTAGAAACTACTGCATCCGCCGGAGGAACTGTAACCACAGCTCCACCGGGAACGGTTCAGCACAAAGTGACTTACCCGATCAAAGCAGTACCCGAACCGGGGTACGCATTCACTCGTTGGGAAACCAATTCAAGTTCCCAGGTAATCATTATCGATACGGCCAAGGAAACAATGGTCTATATATCAAACACCCCTGGTTTCTCTCTCGAACAAGGGGACAAAGTATCGATCACAGCCAAGTTCACTGCTCTTCCCTACACCCTCTTTGCCACCGCGAATGCTGGTGGAAAGGTCAAGATTGCCGGCATGACCGCAGCCGCAGTTGAAGGTAACGCAACCTTCCCTTCGGACGAAACTCCTACAATTGAAGCCATCCCGAGCACAGGGTACCTTTTCTCCCATTGGAGCGAGGACAATGCCACACTGATTAACGCAACAGCTCCAACGACCACAGTGAATATGGCAACGCTAGACAGAAACGTGACGATTGCGGCGAATTTTTCAAAGAAAACTTACAACTTAACCGCGCAAGTTTCAGGTTCCGGGAAGGTGAATGGGGTCGACTCTCTAACGAAGACCTACTCGCATTTCGATCAAGCTTCATTACTTGCAACTCCCTCACCGGGGTGGCGCCTCGACCACTGGTCTTGGAACCATGCCGCCAATTTCCCCGGAGCGACTTTGCCATCCGCCTCTTTTATCGTCGCAGGAGCAACTGACATAACAGCTCACTTTTCGCGGAACTTATACCAGTTGTCTTTCGTAAACGTCCTTAACGGCACCGCCGGGGGCGCCGGCAATTATGCTTTCGACTCAAATGCAACAATCACCGCAACCCCTCAAGATGGTTATGTTTTTTCTCATTGGTCGGGAGCTAACCCCTTACCTTTGGCAGCAACGAATACCTCCACCACTACAGTGCGCATACCGGTCGGCGACATAGCGCTAACCCCTAACTTTGCACCAAAAGGGGGTATTGTGACCGAAGTTCAGGCTAGTGGTAAAGGTTCCGTATCCGGCGGTGGAATTTTTCTTTATGATTCAAACGTAACTGTCACGGCAACTCCTGCCACCGCGGACACGGACTCTCCTCAAGGTTACTACTTCAAGCAATGGACTTGGAGTTCCACCAAAGGCACGGGTTCCAGTGATGACAATCCCTACAGCTTCACCATTGATTCCGACACTACCCTGACTGCAACATTCCTCCCCGTACCTCCCAATAGCTATTACCTCCAACTTGATAAATCCACGGTTGCGGGTGGCACCACCAATGGTAGCGGTTTCGTTGTCGAAGGAGTGCTCCAGAATATATCGGCGACTCCGGCAGAGGGATACACCTTCTTGGGATGGAAAAGTGAGCAATCCGTGGCTTTACAACCAGACGATGGCAGTGCTTCCGCAGGACTAAGCATAAATCAAGACACCACGCTGACGGCGCATTTCCGAGCAAATGTTCGCAAATTGAATGTTTCCGCCGGTATGGGTGGAAGTACCTCCGGCGGAGGAGAAGTATTCGCCCATGGCACACAAGCCGCCATTGTCTCTATCCCGGATGCCAATTACACCTTCGGTCGATGGAACATCGAAAAAGAGATAAACTACAAGGTCGCTCTCGGAAGCAAATCCATCGGAGGAAGCGATCCCATATTTTCAATTGATGGGGAGGAACGACCAAATCTCACGTTAATTAGGGGTTTCACTTACAAGTTCGAAGTGAACGCAAACCAAAGTTATCCGTTCTACCTATCCGAAAATTCGGAGCACTCTCCTACTTACGAAGGAGAATACCTTGACGGGGTAACCGGGAGCAGAGCGTCGGACGGGAATCTAGTTTTCACTGTTCCTGCAACGGCGCCTGATCTCCTGTATTACCATTCTCCAAACACCGGATCGATGGGAAGTCCTCTCACCATCTTGAGCAAATCCGATTCTGAAATTTTGCCGGGACTTTCGGAATTCTCAACGAATGTACACCTTGTTGCCGACTTGAGCATCAAAGCAATGTTCGTCCCAAAACGATACACCTTGACCGTTCTCGCTGGAGCAGGAGGTTCTTTGTCGGGAGAGAATCCCTCCGGTACTTACGAACACAACGCGCAAGTGGAAATATCTGCCAACGAACCCGACAACGAACATTACGTATTTTCCGGATGGACAGGAAACGGTGTCATAAGCCCCGGGCAAAGGACCACAAAGGTTCTCATGACAGGGCCGAGCACAGTCACCGCCCAATATTCTCCGAAACTTTATACCATCACAGTAAAGAGTATGCCAGCCGATTTGGGAATCTCCTACATCGACCCTGTTGGTCAGGAGAAAAACGGCACATATAATTCTGATATCACTTTAGTCGCGACGGCAAACCCGGGGAACACCTTCACTCATTGGTCCGGAATTTCCGTAGCGAATCCGAATAGCCCTAGAACCACTCACAAAATAACTGATTCAGGTACAGCCACTGCCCATTTCCAAACAGGAGTTTATTTCCTCAATGCTTCGAGTAAAACGATCAATCAAAGCGGCGCAACCCAATCGCAAGATGGAGGATCAATCACTGCTGGCAATTCTTACGCATACGGATCCAAGGCAAACATCAGAGCAAGAGCTTACTCCGGATTCGAATTCGCTGAATGGCAGAAAAACAAAACGATCAATTACGAGATTTCCACTTCGAAGACCCTTTCGTCCGAAGGTTTTTTGGTAATCAAGGGGCAAGACCATCCCAAACTGGTTCTCTTACGGGGTTATACCTACAACTTCAATCTAGATGGTAGTTCCACGCTTGGAAACAAATTCTATGTGAGCGAAAGTCCGGATTCCGGCATCCCCTACACAACCGGCGTGACAGGTAGTCCCGCAGACAGTGGAACGATAAGATTCAACATATCGCAATCCACTCCGGACAAGCTTTACTACGGAGTGCTAGGACGAACAGGTTTCGGAAACGAAATTATAATTGTTGATGACGGTGTTAGCCAGAACGAGCACTTCAAGGCAAACGATGCGACCACAAGCATCGCGATGCTAGCCGACAAATCCGTAACGGCAATCTTTCGAATCGAAACGCATTCGATCGCTTATGATGCCATCCCTTCGTATGGAGGAACGATTAGCTTGGCAGGAGAAAACCCCGCGGAACATGGTTCATCTGTTACCCTCACCGCTTCCCCGGTTCCGGGCTTTAGGTTCGAATCATGGTCGGGCAACGATCTCCCCTCCAATGTCGACAAGAACAATCCTGTGCTCACACTCACGCTTACAAGTTCGAATACAGTGGCTGCGCGTTTCACCCAGATAGGTGAAATTGAATTGATCTTAAATGTTTCACCTAAAGAAGCGGGTTCGGTATCAGGAGCAGGACGTTACCCCTTTAATCCTGCTCATCCTATTTCTGCTACTCCCAAACTAGGTTACCAGTTTGTCAAATGGGAAGGCACTGGGATTCCCGATGAACTGCTCAATCATTCTGCTGTTAAAATTGATCTTACTTCAGATCGATCGCTAACAGCTGTCTTTGAGAAAATATTTGAGCAGCAGTTCGCCTTGAATTTCTCGATTGCCCCCATCGCAGGCGGCAAGGCCAACGGTTCGGGTTATTTTACAGCGAATACCAACCATCCCATTTCCGCGCAACCAAATCCGGGATATCGCTTCATCGGTTGGCAAGGAGATGGCATTGCAGACAAGCAAGCACAACAAACGACGCTTTCATTAACTTCCGACACGACTATTTCAGTAATCTTCGAAAAGACTGCTTCAGGCAACACAAGTGGACCCGATCTGCTTGCTGAGGCACTATCCCATTTCGACCCGATCATTTACCTTGATCGAAACGCTGATCTCAAAAGCACCTACAAAGACAATCTCAAGGAAGCGCTTAACCATTTCGTCAATCAGGGTTTTGCCGAAGGACGCCCATACCAAATCGATCCATCTGCAAACCAATCGGCTACGCCTCCTAGCTCTCAGCCAAAAACAATGGAAAAAGCGCTAGAGGTCTTTGATCCGGTCGTTTACCTTAGTCTCAATCCGGATTTACTTTCAGTTTACGGCACGAATTTAGATAAAGCAAAAGACCACTTCCTTGAGTATGGTTTCGAAGCGGGCCGGGCGTTTGTGCAGGCGAGTTTTAATCCTAGCGCCACCGCCATACCCGCCCATGGTTTCACATCACTGGATCATGCTCTTAAAGCGTTCGAAGCGGAAGAATACCTAGCTCTCAACCCGATTATCTCGTCTATCTTGGGAATAAATAATTTAACTGCCGCCCACAGTCACTTCATTCAATATGGTTTCCGAAGAGGTCTAGGTTTCTCGACCACGGCTACGGCAAGCAACACGGCAGCACCTGACCCTTCCCTTCCCACCCTTGAGCAAGCGTTGTCAGATTTCGATCCGCTCACCTATCTTAAAGTAAATTACGCAGTGCATGAAGCAATCGGAAATGATCTTGATGGGGCGACCCAACACTTCATTGCCAATTGGGAAGAACACAGGGAAAATTATAAGGGCATATCCGAAAGCGATAACCTCGGAGGTAAGCTGCCAGAAAACATGTCCTTGGATAAGGCTCTTCAAACATTCGACCCTTCCAACTACCTAGCGATTAATCCGGATATCGCTTCTACCCTAGGCAACGATTTGAAGGCAGCCGAAAAGCATTTCATGGACCATGGCTACGAACAAGGCAGAGAATTTCGCTCCGCTGAACAAAAAGAAACGACAACCCAGACAACCGCCACGCGAACATTGTCCGAGGCACTATCAAACTTCGACCCAAGCATGTATCTCGCTCTCAATCCTGACCTGAAAACTACCATTGGCGAAAACCCTGAAAAATTAAAGCAGCACTTTGTCGTATGGGGGAATAACGCAGGACGACCGACTCAGCCCGAAGATTTATCCACGGGATTCACCAATGACGGAGGCAATACCGGAGATGAAGGTGAGTCCACGCTACGCTTAACGGTATTTCCGGATGGCGCAGGATCAGTAAATGGCGCCGGAGTATTCTCCCGAAATGCATCCCCAGCAATCGAGGCCAGAGCAAATTCGGGCTATGTGTTCATTGAATGGCAAGGGAACGGCGTAACCGATACATCTTCACCCAGCACGACGGTAACTTTAGCTGGTAACCACGAAATATTTGCCGTTTTTCGATACATCGGAATCGGAGACGAGTTACCGGTTGCCCGTATCCCGGGGTCGAATTACATCGGTTGGGACTGGTGGCGGTCAGAGTGGTTTGGTTCATACTGGCATCAAGTCGGGACTCAGTGGGTTTATCACGAAAACCTAGGTTGGATATTCTTAGTCCCGTATTCGGAGGATTCGGTATGGATGTGGGTTGATTACCTGGGCGGATGGCATTGGACTTCCAAAGATATTTATCCGTTCCTACACGACAGCAACACTTCGACGTGGTTATGGTTCGATTCAGCCAAGCTAGGATCAAGTGAAACCCGCTTATTCTTCCGCTACCTCAACGCTCAAACAACGGGGAACTGGGAATCTAGATAAACGCCTAATAGAGAATTGACCGTAAAGAAGGGGTTTTGCAGATGCGTTGACGTTTCAACCCCCCAATGAAATTCGCTTCTCCAGTTATAGAATTTAATTTGCGCTGCTCTTGAGGGGGTATTCTTTCGAGCAACATTTAATAGAATCTCGAAAACACTTAGTCACCCTGTTTAAGGAGTCAACTTGGCGAAAAAAATCTTAACGGCATCAGATCGAAAAGAATTTACAACATAAGGTGCGAGGAGTCGAACGTTGCCCTCACATATAACTAATCCGATCTCTGCATTTATTTAATTTCAGCCCCAAGAGAAAGACAGCCAGTTATAGTCCGAAAACTAAGGTGGCAAAAGAAGATGAAAGGCTTGTCAGAGGTTAATGAGATTTGTCGAGTGAAGTTTTATGTAAAGAGACTGAAAGAAATATGCTCCATAAGAAACTTTTCCATCGCTGATAATCTCATTCGCAAATTGGGTATAGAACGAAAAAGCCGAAGTCTGCATAAAGCCCAATAACAGAGGCAGGCAATTGGAATAAACAGACCGAAGTTTGGGTATTGTAAACAGACAAAAAAAACCCTTCGCGTTTCCACGAAGGGTTAATCGATAATGAATAAAGTTTGTCGAACGATTTACTTGATCGGATTTTTTGCGTCAAGATAAGTCAGGACCCCATTACCAGCGGAATACCTAACGATTAGAACTCCTGAATCAGATCCAATCAGGTCACCGTCCTTAGAGACATCACCGGCAGCCTCTTTTCTCCAACCTCCTCCGCCAAACACCACCTGCGGAGCGTAAGTGTAGCCACTACCGGGAGCAGTCACCGTAATTCCAGAAACTTTACCGCCGGCAATCGTTGCCGTACCTTTGCCACCGGAACCGCCACCGCCGATGAAATAAACTTGAGCAGTACTGCTGTAACCAGCACCACCTTGTCCAGTGGACCAAGTGGGGGTACCGCTAGAGGAATCGAAGTTAAAACTACGTCTTTTCTTGATGACGACGAAACCGGACCCACTTGCCTCGATTTTATAAGACTTGTTATGCTGACGAACTTTCAAACCATTTCCGGCGGAAACCTCGTCGCGATCAATGTTTAGTTCCATACTGCCATCCTCATTGATTCTACGACCGCGAACATCATGGAATGTGATAGTGAATCCTGCAGCAGGAACGGTTCCTCCGATCGTGACCTTGCTATAATCAGAAGCATTGGCTTCCGAATAAACAACTGAGCCATTGGCGTTACATGTTTGAATATTCGTGACCGAGCCCGTGGCCAAAGAGACATCACCAGTGGACATCGTACCACCGGCTGGAACTTTTGCAGATGCAGTGGCTACTCTGGTTATACCGACGTTGACGCCAGCCTTATACCAATACTTCTTCCATGTAGCGCCTTCGAGCAGAAATACATTGTCTCCAGTGTCTCCACTCGCATCAGCAGAAGGTTTAAATTTGTCATTACCTGTTCCAATGCTGCGTGGAGAAATCAATTCGGCAAAAAGAATGTCTGTACCGAAAGGATTATTCATTACGAATTGCTTACCAGCTGCGGGCAACTGCATTTTTTGGTCAGTGGATAGAACAGCACCATCCGACGCCAAATTAAGCGGGGAATTAGTCCTGCGAGCGATAATGAATCCCTCGTCAGGCCAAACCACGGTGTCGTTCAAAGGCGTTTTACCACGACTGAGTTTATTGTACCACCCCTTAGGTTTCCGTCCGCTCCCAGTAAAATGATAGTAGGGATAATAAAAACCAGATGACATATCCCATAAATAGATGAGATCTCCAGTGTAGGCACTGCCACTGGCAACAAGAGGAGTTTCCGTCCCAAATGTTTCCCCCAAGGTACTAGCTCTGATTATTTCGATCTCGAAATCCGTTTCGAAGATGCTGGAGATCGTTTCGCTATTGGGATTACTAACCGTAACAGTCGTAGCTGTGTTCGAAGAGATAAGGAAAGAACGCCCTTCATAGTCCGACCCGCTTTCTGTGACTCGAATCAAATACGGTCCGCAATCCACCGTTACTTCCGGAACGGTCGTATAACCGGAACCTGCGTTGGTTATGGTAATACCGGTGATTTTCCCACCCGCCACCGTGGCAGAAGCAGTGGCCGCATCGTCACCCGAGTCTGGATCTCCGATCGTAATCGTGGGAGGGTTGGAGTTATCCAAACCGGAACTTTCGGAATTGGTTCCTGAAATGGGCGTGCCCGCTTCATCCGTAATACCTGTAACAGCACCTCCGCCAATTGCCGCTTTCAAATGAGCAACTCCTGCGGCTAAGGCGTTCGGGACAAAAGGGTTTATGGTAAGACCATCGCTATCAGTGGTTGTCTCGAAGGTGAGGACATTTCCGCTCACACTGGCAACCGCGCCTTCATAAAACGGATCACCGGAAACCCCAATGCTAGCTACCTTGTAACTAGGGGTGGCAACCGTTCCCGCGGAAACAGACAAACTGGCAGCTCCACTCACTTGGGCTACCTCGTCGGCAGCGAGAGAGATGGTGAAAATGAAACCGAGCAGGAAATAAAATGCTACGGCAAGTGGGTGATTTGTTTTAATCTTCATGGCCATGAAGTGGTTAATGTTAAGAAGCTAGCTTTACCTATATTAGCCAAACTATGCGAAATGATACGTTTTTTTTTAGTAATATATCAAAGAAAATCTCATTTAAATTCGTTATCTTTTGTTAATCAGTGATTTATGAGCTTAAAAAGTTATCATTAAATTGGAATTCAATCAGGTTTCGCCAACATCCATGCTCCCAAGCACAGGCAAAGCGCATTTGGGCACCATGACCAAAGAGCAGGACTAAAGTTACTGAAACCTCGAAGCGCTTCGGGGAGAAAAGTAACAAGAAAGAAATAAAACATCGCGACACAGATAGCGATGCCTGCGTTAAGCATGGTTTCTCGACGAGAAACCCGGAGAGACAACGGCAATGCCATAATCGAGAGACAAATCGGAGAACATCCTAGGGCAAGGTTCTTGTTGAGAAGCATGGCAATCTCAAGATGTTGGTCTTCTTTGGAGGGGTCGAGATAGGCTTGATACAACTGGGAGTAGCCTAGTCTTTTTAAGTTAGTACCAGAAGAACGGTCGTTGAGCGGCAGTTCGAGAGGTTCGTTCCATGACTCGAAGGACACGAAAGATGGGCGGCGGACACTTCCCGAAGATGAGGAGTTGAAGTCACCCTCCAGGTCTATTCCAACTAAATCCAAAGCTAGTACGCCACGGACGGAATCCCTACGAACGTTGGCGGATCGAGCAGACAGCACTCCCACCAAACGGTCTGAACCATCACGAAAGTAAAGTCTTAAATCTCTCCAAACATCGCCTTCCACATTACCTGCAGCAAGTCCACATCGCGTGACTCTTGGTCCCATTAACGAACGTAAACCTCCTGAAGAATCCTCTAAATTCTCTTTCTCGGCAGCGGGAGGAATGTAGAAGGTCAAAATACCATCACGTTTCAAAATGAGATCAAGACTGTTAAAAACAATTTCGGTTTTTCGTAAATCAAAGAGCGCTCGACTACGAGGTCCCCACTCACCGATTAAAAAGACGCTGAGGACCGAGAATAAGAGTGCGAGCAAAACTACTGGGCAAAGCACAGTCCTTACTCCTAGCCCCACGGTACGCATGGCCAGAATTTCCTTGTCGGCCGACATTCGCCCGAGCGAGAGCAGAAGCCCAACGACGAAACCCAAGGGCAGGGCATAGGAGGCGGCATAGGGAATCAACAATCCGGACAGGGTGAAAAAGCTTTCGGGCGAATGGAAAAGAGCCTGGAGGAAATATTCGTCGTTCCGGACGACATTTCCATAAAATAAAATCACACAAACTACTCCAAAAGAAGCCGAGGTCGCTATGCTAACTTCCTTGAACAAGTAACGAAAAAGTAGTGAAATTCTGATCATTCGCCTTTTATTTCCGCAGCAAGGAGAAAAGGAGCGACCCGCACCAAGTCATTAGGAGTATCGACCCCGAGGGAAAGGTCCTTTGTCAATACCACGGCAATACGACGCCCGCTTTCCAGCGCACGCAATTGTTCGAGCTTTTCGACCTTTTCCAGATTCCCCTGCGGGAGAGCGGAAAAGGCACTAAGAAATTTAGATGTGTAGCCATATATTCCAAGGTGTCGCAATAAAGGTAGGGCATTCTTTTTCACCATGTCCAAATCGTCTCGAGGATAAGGAATCGACGCTCGAGAAAAATACATCGCAAATCCATCCGCGTTTCTCACGACCTTCACGACATTCGGATCTTGAAAGTCTTGCGAGTTGACGATGGGAGTGGCCAAAGTGGACATATCTGACCCGGGTTGTTCAATTGCTTTCGTCAACGCTAAGATTTGACTTCGGGTAACAAGAGGTTCATCGGCCTGAACATTTATTAATCGCTCCGCTCCAATCGTCTCGTTAGCTATCGCGATGCGGTCTGTCCCACTCGGCAAGTCCGGATTGGTAAGAATCGTCGAAAAGCCCGCGTTGCTTAAGACGTCGCCAATCTCCTCGCTATCCACCGCAAACCAAAGTGGAAACTCGGGAGCTTCTCGAGCGATTCGCATAGCCGTCCAAAGAACTAAGGGTTTTCCAGATACCTCTGCCAAAAGTTTGCGGGGGAAGCGAGCAGAAGCCAATCGGGCTGGTACCACGATTACGGTTTGCGGCTTTAAGGAGCGATCCATAACTCCTTTCCTTGCCGACAATTACCTCGACAGGCAAGGCATTCTTCATAGAGGGCTTTCTTGACGAAACCCAGCTTTTAGATAGAATAGCCATTGTAACATGAATTCCGCAACTCTATCTGAATCCGCCTTGGATCGTTTTTCCCTGCCCGACCGGCATGGGCGTTTTGGTCCATATGGGGGAGCTTTCGTGCCCGAGACCCTCGCTCATCCGCTACACCAGCTCACAGTTGCCTACGAAGAAACAAAGAACGATCCCGCATTTCAGAAAGAGCTAAAGCAACAATTGAAGAGTTTCGCTGGACGACCAACGGGGTTATACTTTGCCGAACGCCTAACTCGTGAATTGGGAGGAGCAAAGATTTACTTGAAGCGGGAAGACATGCTTCATACGGGAGCCCACAAGATCAACAATGCCCTAGGTCAAGCGTTATTAGCCAAAAAAATGGGCAAGAGCCGCATTATCGCAGAGACAGGAGCCGGCCAACATGGCATCGCTACTGCTGCAGTCTGCGCCCGTTTTGGATTCGACTGCGTAATCTACATGGGAGCAGAGGACATGCGGCGACAGGCTCTGAATGTATTTCGAATGCGCTTGAGTGGAGCCGAGGTGAGAAGCGTGGAAGCGGGAAACCGCACACTCAAGGAAGCTATAAACGAAGCCATGCGTGATTGGGTAACCAATGTTAGGACGACTCATTACATTCTGGGCTCGGCGCTAGGCGCACACCCATACCCAGGGATGGTTCGTGATTTCCATCGAGTCATAGGTACGGAAACCAAAGAACAAATATTGGATCTCGAAGAACGACTTCCCGATGAAATGATCGCCTGCGTGGGCGGGGGCAGCAACGCCATCGGCTTCTTCTTTGATTTTCTGGAAGAAAAGGAAGTCCGCCTAGTGGGAGTTGAAGCTGGTGGACGCTCTTTGGAAGATGGCCAACACGCCGCTCGATTCAAAGGGGGTCGACTGGGAGTGCTTCAGGGTTGCAAGACGTGGATTCTCCAAAATGACGATGGCCAGATAAACCAGACACACTCCGTCTCGGCAGGCTTGGATTACGCCGCCATAGGCCCCGAACACGCCTTTTATCGCGACAGAGGCCGTATAGACTTTGCCAATGAAGGAGACGCCGATGCCCTACGCGCCTTCCAAAAACTTTCCGAAGCAGAAGGTATCCTTCCAGCGCTGGAATCGTCTCACGGCCTCGCATACGCCTTTAGGAGAGCTAAGGAAATGCCACAGGATTCAATCCTTTGCGTTAATCTAAGCGGGCGCGGAGACAAAGATGCGATGGAAGCCGCTCGCATCTTAGGCGAATAAGGCCTAAAGACATGAACAGCATGACTGGCTTTGGGCGAAGTTGCTTTCGCCATGAACAATTCAACATCATCCTTGAGGTTTCCTCGGTGAACAAACGTCATTTTGAAGCGGTTTGCTCACTGCCAAAGGAGTGGCAGAGCCTCGAACGGGCATTATTGGCAGGGGCTCGGGGGAAGATTCAGCGAGGACGCCTGCGTATTCATGTCCGGCCAGAAGAAGCAGGCAATCAGAACAGCTCGAATGATTGGATTGAGAAAAATCTTGCCGCAGACCTGGAAAAGCTCGAAGCGTTTGCCAATACTCGCGGTATCCCTTTCGAACCAGACGCCCATTTGATTGCTCGGCTAGCATCTTCTCGGCGAGCCGAGACTGGTCTGCCTTCTGCAGATGATGTCGAATCAGAACTACTTAAAGCAGCCATAAAGGCTCTACAGGATCTCGTAACCATGAGAGCCGAGGAAGGTCAAAGGCTAGCGGAAGATTTATCCGAGCGCATTGGATTGCTCGAAACATTCACGACAAAGATAGAACTTTCAGCGAAAGACACTGCGAATGAATGGCGCGACAGGCTTCTCGAAAGGCTACGCAAAGCCGAGCTATCGATAGATCTCGATGACGAGCGAGTTCTCAAGGAATTTACACTTTTCGCGGACAAGGCCGACATCTCGGAAGAAATAACTCGCTTGCGCAGCCACTGCATCCAGTTCCGAGAGAGCTTGAATACGAAAGATGCAGTCGGTCGTAAGCTCGAATTTATCCTTCAAGAGATTTCTCGCGAGCTGAATACCCTGTGCGCGAAAGCATCTCGCCCCGAAACCAATCGCCTCGGACTTGACGCCCGAAACGAAGTGGAAAAACTACGCGAACAAGTCTTGAACTTGGAATAAGTAGAAAGAGTTAGAGAGCCCGTATAACATACTTATTTCTCTCTTCAATTATACCTAAGAGTCAGAGCTGTTAGTAGCCTCCGATGCCAACCTTGCTTTTTTCTCCTCAGTCGCTTCACGAAAACCACGAATAATATAGCTAAAGACTCCCAAGAAGATAAAGGAGTCGGCTAAATTGAATATCGGGTAGTCATAGTCTAGAAGGGGAAGATAAACATCGATAAAGTCCACTACTGCAGCAGGTGTCCGAAATAACCTGTCGCAAAGGTTCCCGGCAATGCCGCCGGCAATCAGGCCAAAAATAATTTGAGGTCCAGCCTTTTCGAGCTCGAGGCTGCGACGAAAGAAGAAAATTCCGAGCAAAGCTACGAAAGCAAGTGCCGTAAGCACCTCCGGATAATCGGAAAACATGCTCCATGCCGCACCGGGATTCGTGATGTAAGTAAACTCTAAGAAGGCTTCATAACCGTCAAGCCAGTCAACCACGACGATCGGATATTGAATTAGCTCATCTTTATTTCTTTCAGCCCAAGACTTCGTTAGTTGATCCGAAACCAAAGTAACTAGAAAAAGACCCCAAAAACGAAGTATGCTCATAATACCGTGAATAGCGTAGGATGAAAAAAGGAAAAGAGATTAACCATCGTCATCCGGGCAACTGGCTTCAGACAAGGTAGCGAAGGCCGCTCCACTCACGTCTTTGGGAGTACGCCCATGCTGTTCGTAATCGGCCTGTCCCTCCAAGGAGAAACGCGTATAGGGAACGGCTTTCAGACGACTCTGCTTGATGGGCTTTCCAGTTTCTTCGCAAACACCATAGGTTCCATCAAAGATTCGATCTATGGCGCTCTCGACCTCCTGAAGCATCTCTTGTTCCCCCGCAACCATGGTGATAGCCACATCGCGATCAAAAGATTCCGACCCCGCATCAGAGGAATTTACGGAAAGTTCACCAGAACTTTCTCGGGCAGATGCCCCTATGGTATCCTCAGAACGAGCTCCAAGTCCGACTTTCAACTGGTCGCGCAACCTGATTAGGCTAATGTAAAAAGGTTTCCAACCGACAGGTACTTTTGATGCATCACGATCGGGCCTAGTCGTGTTTTTCTTTGGATTAAAACCAAGGATGTCAGCAACCGAAGCCGACTTGGTCTTGTTCTTGGCAAAAGACTTCACGGGTTTGGGAACAGTCACTGCTTTTGCGCTGCGAATTGATGGTTCGTCCACCGTCTCCTCTTTTTTATTCTCGGTAACCTTCTTTCGGTCGAGAATAGATCTTACATCGTCCAAGCTAAAACCTACTGCGGCGACTGGCGGAGGAAGGTCTTGAGAATCCTTGGAATTCCCTTTTTTCGTTTCGACAGCTGCCACAGCCTCCGCAACATTGGTAGGGATAACGTCATCACTGGACTTTTTTGCTGACTTCACCGACTTTTTTCTCGCCTTTTTGGGAGAAGCTTTCTCTGAAGCCAATTTCTTGGCCCGGGGCGGCTTCGTAGGGCTCTTGAGAGTGTGCGAAACCTTCTTGGTGGAGGCTTTTTTGTTTGCCGAAATAGAATCAGACATCTTCTTAGCCGCTGCGGGCTTCTTGGCTACAGGCTTCTTGGCTGCGGGCTTCTTGGCTGCGGGCTTCTTGGCGACAGTTTTTTTTGCTGGTTGCTTGCTCATAAGAAAAGAGTTTCGTGGATTGTTAAGAAATTACTTTGGAAGACAGGGCTTTTGCACATCTTGAGGAAACTTCGCCCCAAGGTTCAACATGAGTTAATTCGGGCACCCAGCGCCAACTTCTAGGGCAACGGACACCAGAAGCATGCCGGACTTCTACGGTGGGTTCACCTTGGATGTTCGGATCGGCCTTTAAAATCACTCTGGACGTAATAAACAACTCTGCCAAGCAGTCCTCATTTCGACTGAGCGCAGCGAAAGAATCATTGTCAGGATGACCGAGAATTTCAACCTCGGCGTCCAACGACTGCCCAATGACTTTCTCCACTCTAAGTTTTTCCAGAGCTTCATTCACTGCGATGGTCTTGAAGGCTAGAATCGTGCTAACGTCTTTTACTTTCTCTCCCCCTCGCCAAGCGCTATCGACTTTGGGCCAATCCTGTAAAGCCAAGGGTTCGAGGCAAAAGTCACCACCCTCCTCCAGATACGCCCAAGCTTCGTCGGAAGTAAAAGGAATGATCGGTGCGAGCAACTTCACGAGAACTTGAAAAATATTATCCAAGGCGGTCTGGGACGACCTGCGTAAAGGATCATTTGGCGACAATGTGTATAGACGATCTTTGAGCACATCGTGATAAACCGCAGAAAGAACATTCGAACAATACCGGTTCACCAACTGAATCCCACGGTGAAACTCGTAGGACTCGAAAGCCTTTGTAACGTCCTCGACCAGATCCGCCGTGCTGTCTAGTGCCCAAAGGTCAATGGCCGAAAGTTGCTCGAAAGGAATGGAGTCCGTGTTCCGATCAAAGTCGAAAAGATTGCCAAGTTGAAAACGGAATGTGTTCCGAATCGTCCGGTACCCCCTGACGACTTGATCAAGAATCTCCTCGGAAATCGGTATGTCTCGGCGAAAGTCCTCGGAACAAATCCAAAGGCGAAGCACATCGGCGCCATAGCGCTTGACATAGGATTCCACGGTTTGGGGTTTGCCATCACTTTTGGAAATCTTTCTTCCCTCTCCATCGACGACAAAGCCATGCGTAAGGATACGAGCATAGGGAGCTGCCCCGTCTGCAAGCAGTGCTGTCCAGAGAGATGACTGAAACCACCCCCGATGCTGGTCGCTCCCCTCCAAGTACAAGTCCGCGGGCCATTTCAGGTCTTCTTTTTGTCGAAGAACAGCTCGATGACTGCATCCTGAGTCAATCCAGACGTCGAGCGTGTCGGAACCTTTAACCAATGATTTCCCCTTCCAGGCTTCAGGTAAATCAAAACCTGCAAGCAATTCTTCCGCAGAAAGATCGAACCAAAGGTCAGTTCCCCCATGTTCGACTTTATCGGCAAAGTATCGAATCAATTTTGCGTCGAGCAAGGGTTCTCCCTCCTCATCGAAAAATACGGGAATGGGTACGCCCCAAGATCTTTGGCGAGAAATGCACCAGTCCGGAC
>MDTC01156499.1_pt1 | contig 25825 bp, 39 predicted proteins | sample 811181 | NCBI WGS metagenome assembly MDTC01 (sample SAMN05326644, study PRJNA326480) | marine metagenome | isolation source: seawater | place: Pacific Ocean: North | collected 2011
GAAGTGCTGAACAGGCAATATTTGATTACATGGGTGGTATTGAAAGAGGACACTATGATGGTGTCATCGATATGGATAGAGATTGATGAAAACTTTAAAGGAACAGGCACTTGAACAAGTCTTACTTGACTTGCAAGAAACAAAAACAAACTTCATAGACAATCCATTTAGATTGGGTTCTTTAATGTATTTTGAAACTATCAAAGAAGTTAGAAAACTGGTAGACGAACAAAAATACAGACTTACAGAAGTGGATAAGAATATCTTAGAAACTGATTTGGGTGAATATGAAGTGTATGAGGGTGAATTAGTACCACTTGATTGTCCTATGATGGACATACAAGAAGAGGAAGAACCTGAATTAAACAAACCAAAGGCAGGTGGCCCTAAGAAATACTACGTCTATGTCAGAGACCCACAAACAAAAAACATCAAGAAAGTGACATGGGGTGACACTACAGGTCTCAAAGTTAAACTCAATGACCCCAAGGCACGTAAATCATTCGCAGCTCGACATCAATGTTCTACTGCAAATGACAAAACAAAGGCATCCTACTGGGCATGTCGACTACCTTATTACGCAAAACAGTTAGGTCTGTCAGGTGGTGGAAACTTTTTTTGGTAAACACTATATAAAATAGAGGTTATATTATGAGAGATACATATCATTGGTATCAACAAGATGAAAAAAAGGCGGAGATACTTCTAACGGAAGAAGGTTTTGAAGTAGATTTATTTTTAGATGGTAAATTAGTGGAAACAAGAAAGATACACGACCATTCAGAGTCATACGCAGAAAGTCTGGCTGAGAATTGGGTTTTAGGGGTAATACCTGTTCCTCAGGGATACAAGGGATATTACGGTTACAATGAAAAGACCGACAACTATGACCCTGAAGTCGATGACTAATCCATATACTGAAACACTTGAAACACAACATGGTACTGGACGTACATATGTTGTACGCACATTCGATGAATCAGTTGAAATAGATGATTTAGTGTGGCATCGTGACACTACATCTAGAAAGGTTCATGTATTGAGTGGTGCAGAATGGAAATTGCAACACGATGATGAATTACCAGTCCATTTAGAGATAGGTAAAGAGTACTACATTCCCAAGATGCAGTACCATAGGTTGATAAAAGGTGAGGGAAACCTCGTAATAAGAATTGAGAATATATAAATAATAGTACTATGAGTTATAAGTCAGAAAACTGGAAAGAGAAGCTCGAACAAGTCCGTGCTCACGTGCAACTGAAAGAAGGTTCAGTAGAGAAGAGTGCAGATGAGATTCTTAACGACCAAATCGAAGAAGAACTTGCAACATTTTTTCAAGAAGATGAGATTGTTGAAGACAATTTAGAATTAGATGAGAAAATTGTAGGAACTGGTGATGCAATCAGTAAAATCTTTAAAACTAAAGATAAGAAAGAGATTGATGGTATTGCAAATCTTATGAATATGACAAGTCTAAAAGTTCTCCAATCAATGCAGAAACAAAATCCTAAAGGATTTAAAAGAATGGCTGCAAAGTTGGGTGAATTACCTGCAATGGAAGAAGTCCAAGAAGAGGTTCAGGAAGAGTCAGTTGAAAAGACTATCGAAAAACTCGCAGAACGAAACATGTTGGGTCGTCTTGCAAAACAACTCCAACTAAACGAACAAGGTAAAGAACAACTATTCAATTATTTTGAAAAAGGGGAGTTAAAACAATGATTGACGAACTAACCAAATCACTTATTCAAGATTCTCGTTCAATTCTTGAAGGTAAGAAATTAGACCCAGTCGGTAAGGCAGATAAAGACATCGACAACGATGGTGATGTTGATTCATCTGATGAGTATCTTCATAAGAGAAGAGATGCAATCAAGAAGGCAATGAAGGATGAAGGTAATGCATTTACTAAATCACTTCAGGCTGCAAGAGACAATGGGGATAAAGAATTCTCATGTGGTGGTAAAACTTACAAAGTCGAAGAAATTGACGAACTAGAGAAAGAAGACGAGAAAGAAAAAGAGGAGAAATAATGAACCTCTTTCAATCCTTAAAAGAATCTTCAAGATTAGAAGAGAACTATAGAACTCTTGCCCGTAAAGGAATGGGTACAGAAACTAAAAACTCTGCAAGAGTTGGTCTAGAGTTAGATTTCTATGAACCAAAAAACGGTGACAAAAGATTCGGTAAGATTACTAAGATGTCTTCAAAAGGTTATCAAGTAAAAGATGACAAAGGTAAGACATACAGTTTCTTATTCCACGACAGAAAGAAAGCACAATCATTGTTAAAGGGTAAATCAGTATCCTTAAGAAATCAAGTAGAAGAAACACAACTTGATGAAGTCACTGACAAAGAAATCATGGCAATGAGAAAGGTATCCAAAGACATGCAAAAGGTCTTGAAGGATTATCAAAAGATTGCAAACATGGGTGACAAAGAATTAAAGAACACCAAACATAATTTCGAATACAAACAAGTTCTTCAGGCAAGAGATACAATCATATCGATGATTGGTAAACTTCAAACTAGACAGACCATAGAGAAATCTATGAAAAAAGAAGCAGTGTCACCTGCACAACAGGCTGCAATCGCAATCTCAAAGAAAGAGAAAGGTGAGAAACCTAAGAACGAATCAGTCATGGACTCATACAGAGAGATGTGGGAACAAGGACAAAAGTATGCACCTAAACAGGAATTACCTGAACAGGACTTACAAGAGATTGCAGTACCTAGAAAAGAATTCGAAAAGATTAAAAAGGGTAATACCGTTTCAGTAGTGTTCGATTCTTCAATGAAGAAAGGACATAAAATGGATTTACTCGTAAAGAGTATCACTCGCAGTAACAAATACAATGTTGACAAAATCAACATGGTAGATAAGTCAGACCCTAGAAACAAGACTAAGTTTACATTCTATAGTAGAAAGGGTGGAGACGCTACACTTGCATGGGGTGATATGGCAACAGTTTTAAAAAGTTACAAGGTAAAGTAATGTCTGAATCAATTGAGAAACAGATAGAAAAAGTACTTACCACTGATGGTAGAACCAAACTCTTCAAAGAGAAATTGAAGAAGTTAGGTTATGCTAAAATTCAGGCAAAGAAAATAAACAAAGTCATGGAAAAAACTGGTGACTTTGGAATGATGTCTGATGCAGGTAATAAAAAAGTTGCACGTGCAGTTTCACAATCTAAAAATGAGAAAGAGTTACGTGCAAAACTTGAGAAAATCGCAACTATGGCAAAGGGTAAATACTCTGAGGCACAGGAAGATGAAGTTATTCAACGTGCTATAAACGCATTGGATGACAAATCAAGTGGTTCTCAAGCATGGGCTGATAAGAACGTTATGGTTCAAATGGGTAGTCTCAAAGACTTAGATAGAGTCAAAACTGGAGAAATCTCCACAAATGACATGAAGAAAACTAAGGTCAAAAGGGACGATGCAGTCAAAGTTTATGACACTTTAATGAAAGTTAAGGCGCCCATAAGAACTAAATACTTACAGCTATTACAGAAAGACTCAAAGTCTTTCAAGAAAACATTTAATGCAATCTTAAAGGTTGCACATAAACTTAATTAGGAGAGAAAAATGGCACTTTGGGGAATAACAGACGGTTCAGAGGCAAAACCTAAGTACCTAAATCAAGAAGACAAAAACAATACGGTTGCAAAACCTGAAGGTTGGGTTCTTAAGAAAACAGTTGGTTCAAGAAACTTGGAAGAGGTTCTTGTTGCAGTTGGTTCAGGTACAGTTTTATCTACTGACATTGCAGAGGCAACAATTTCTGCAGTACACTTCACTGCATCTTCTTACGCTCAAGGAGACAGTGCATCAGTAACAGTAGTTTACAACGAAGACGTAAACGTAACAAATGGTGCAACACTTGTTGTGACAGGTTCAACTACAGGAGCAATTACTGCTACTGCGGCTGCACAAACATCAGTCAACAAGGCAGTGTTCTCATTTACCGTCCCTTCACAGACAGAGTCACTTTCAATCGCCGCTCAAACTATCTCAGGAACAATCGTTGATTCTGCAGGTGGTGCCGCTTCAGATAAAGTATTTGTTGCAGGAGACGTGATTGATGCAGGTGGTGCTGGAACAGGTGGAACTGCTACAATCGCAGTTGCATAATTGACAGGGGAACATAATGAAGAACTTTAGAGAATTTGTAACAGAACTTTACAGACCATCAACATTCTTTGGTGCAGGACTTTCATCTGAGAAAGTTCCGTATGAAGTCACTGATGAAGATGTGAAACAAAGAATTAATGCAATTTTAGGTCACACTGCCGTATCAGAATTCCTAAACCCAAAGGCCGCTATCGGTCAAGTGGAATCTAAACTTGCACAAGTTGGAATCAACAGAGTTGTACATCCCTCAGACGACCCTAGAAACGAAGTTTCCGAAGAGGAATTTTCAGGGTCAGGTGAGACAGTTGTATCGTTCTCACAATTTGGTGAAATCGTAGGTAAATCTGTCGATACACCCATCGATGAAATTGAAAAAGAAGAAAAAGTAATCGATGTAAAATTCAAGTATGAACAGTTAGACAACGGAAGTTTCAAAGTCTACGGTTCATTAGTGTAAAACATGGGGTCTTCCGACCCCTTTTTTACAACCTACATACTACTATATTATGGGATTATTTGATAAACTCACTGCGAAGAACTTTCAGGCATTTGCTTTAAAATTTTACGATGACCCTCAGTGCGAGGACATGGAAGATTTTCAAGAAGACCTGAGACGTTTTCGATACCTCAAAAGACTACTTTACAGACATCATGAATATGGTGAAGTAAGGGAACGTCTTATGCTCAATCATTTGATTACACTATTCAATGTATTTGGATATGACCCTTGTATGAGAATGTTAGAGTTCAAAATCAAAGAAGACTCTTATTGGTCTTCCATTAAAACAATGTTATTATACCTTGGATATGTCACTGAAGATTTCAAGACAGACATACCCATTGATGATAGATTAGTAGATAGACTAAGAGAATTATAAGCTCCGATAGCTCAGTTGGCCAGAGCAGTTGATTTGTAATCATCAGGTCGTCAGTTCGAATCTGACTCGGAGCTCCACCATGAAAAACACCTAAATAGATATATGAGAGTAGTAGACACATTAATAGTATTTCGAATCTTGAAGATGTTGACCACACCTTTCAATAAACAACCTGCATACAAATTTGGGTTTATTGATGATAAGGGTAAGAGAATCAAACTAAAATCTGTTGAAGGGTCAAATCAAAAGGTCGAGAATAACCCTAAGACTGCAGAGGAAAAGGCATCCCTTACACCTCTACATCGTCTTGTATTCAATCTTAAAAAGATTATCGAAAAGGTACCTTTTGGTAAATCTCAGTTCGCATCTTATGCTGTTGCACTCGCACTTCTCAAGGAACATCAAACACTAGACAATCTACAAGTTGCACGATTAGAAGAAGAATACTACAAGTGGTTAAAAGAAAACGATATGGTCAGTGCAGACACTATAATGGAAGCTGCAGAACTTGTAGACCTTGACAGAGGTGAATATAGATTAAGAAGAAAACATTATCAAAACGATATTTGTTTTGAACATAAAACCAAAGTGTTCATCAACAACTTACACTCACAATATTTTGGAGTGAAAGTTTATGCAGGTGTTTGTGAAGGACACAGAGTTTTGGTAACTGCTGATGATGTATATTGAGACAATTCAAACCATCAATCTGATGGGATTCGCACCAAAAGACGAATTAAAGAAACCCAAATATAAAAAGATTGAAGCATTCTCAGGTGACTGGAAAGACATTACACTTCCGACACCTGATAAGAACGATTCTAAACAAACACGTATGGAACTCGAAGAAGTCAAAAAGATGAGAGATTCCATGACTAAAGAACAAGAGTTAGAATACATCAATACAGATGAAAACCCTTATTATTATATACAAGAATATATGGAGGAGAACGAACTGTATTATGATGAAGAACGACTGGTATATCTTGGTCAACAGGCAAGACCAATCATTAAACACTACAAGAATATGTTTAATAGACCAAGACCATATCAAATCGCAGAAGCACTTAATATCCCTTTCGATAGATATAAAACGGAGACTGCAAAAACTCCATCGTATCCATCAGGACATACAGTGCAACCAAAATTAGTTGCAAACTATTATGCAACAGTCTACCCTGAACATAAGAATGGATTATTTGAAGGTGCAATCAAGTCTGCAATGGGTAGAGTTAGAATGGGAGTACACTTCCCATCTGATATAGAAGCAGGACATGACCTCGCAAACAAACTGATGAAGTATCTGAAGTTTGATATGATGGAGGATGCACCAGTCAACGCAACAGGAAGTGCAGTCGCAGGAACAGGAAGTGACGTTGCACATTGGAAACCAAAGAAAAGAAAGAAATTATATGATGTGTTGACAAGACTTAGATAAATTATGAAATTTTTGAACTATCTTGCACTATTTACGTCATTGGGCATTGCTGGTATTGCAGCTTACTTCTCAGTGTTGGGACTTGCAACTATATTTGCAGGTGCATACATGGGAGTGGTGGTCATGGCAGGTGCATTAGAGTTTGGTAAAATAGTCACTGCAACCTATCTACATCTCTTTTGGGATAAACTCAATTATATGAAGTACTATTTGACACTAAGTGTCGTAGTACTGATGTTAATTACCTCACTTGGAATATTCGGATACCTGGCAAAGGCCTCATCAGATACATCATACGCAACTGCAACTGCAAACTCAGAGATACAAAGAATTGATAGTCTAATCGATAGACAAGAAAACAATATTCTACTCATAGAAGAAAGAATCACTGCACTTGACACTGGTAGTGTCGATGTGACTGAATCTGTAAACGCACAAATAGAAATACGAGATGGTGCGTGGGATAGAGTTCAGGGTGATATTGATTACGCACAAGGACAAATAGATAGTCTTAGAACACAACTTACATCTCTTGACAATGCAGTCAATGAATTAAGGAATAAAGGTGTAGAGGTAATTACTACAGATGAAGGTGGAGTGTTTCAGGGTGCAGAAACAGAAACTATTGATTATGTTGCACAGGCATCTCAACTCTTTGAAGAACAAAAGGAACAAAGAGAACAAATAAGAGAAGACATTGCATTGCAACAAGCAAACATAGACAAATACAGAGAACAGGCACAATCAACAATCAACAACGCAAACGCAGAAATCAATAGATTGCAGAATCTATCAACAGGTAATCTTGATGAAAAGATTGCAAAGACCGAAGAGTATAATGGACAGATTGATACACTTCTTGACACTATACAAGTCTACAAGGATGAGAGATTTGTATTTGAACAGGAAATACTCGGTTTTGAACGTGAAGTAGGCCCGATAAAGTACATTGCTGAGGTCATTTACGGTCAAGATGATTCTGTCAAGTATCTTGACAACGCCATTAGATGGGTCATTTTTGCACTTATATTTGTGTTTGACCCACTTGCAGTGTTACTATTGATTACTTCTGCAGGACTCATTGCACGTAAAATCGAAGATGAGAAACCAAAAGTAGTAGAGAATCGATACGTTCTACAAGTTCCAAAAGACAGAGTTAAAGACCTCTCAAAAACTAAATAAAGTATCAGAAGAGGAACTTAACCATGGTCGAAGTCGCAGTTGCGATGAGTATGGCATCCTCTGCTTATAATGCAATCAAAAAAGGTATGGAAATGGGTCGAGAGGCCCAAGACGTGGCGGAGTTCTTTGGTCGATGGTTTGATGCAAAAGAAAATATAGCAGAGGCAAATCAATACGCACAAAATCCATCCATGTTTGGAAAGATGTTTTCAGGTAAAAGTGTCGAAGCACAGGCACTTCAAGTTACATCTGCAAAATACAAAATTGCACAAATGGAGAAGGAACTTAGAGAGTATCTAATCTACACTGGTCAGTCTGATTTCTATGAAGACATGATGATAGAGAGAAGAAAGATACGAGAACAGAGACTTATTAGAGCTCGTGCAAAGGCAGAATTCAGGAAGAATGTACTGGATGGTGTTGCAATCTTTGTAGGTGCAATTGTATGTGCAGTAATCATTGCAGGAACAGTGTCAATCATTGTATAAACAGGGTTGCATTTTCATAAATAAAGAAGTATACTTATAACAGGAGACAAAAATGTCAGAAGAAACAATCGCAGAAGGTATTAGTCTTGCAGATAGAATGACAAGATTAAATGCAGCTGAACCAACATTTGATGATGGTGGTCATGCAGAAGGAACCGATGGTCACACTGCAGCTAAAGCATCATTTGATGCATCACATGCCGCTTGGACAACTCAGAAAGCAGACCTACAGGCAGAGATAGACGCCGCTTAAAAAACCACTAGTATTTCTCTCAAAACCATAGTATAATAATAGGTATGCTATGGTTAGAGAGAAAATACTTGTCCCTCGTCATGTCCTCATTGGATAGAGCGACTTGGAAGAACGAGAACACCCTAAATCACCGATGTCCATATTGTGGTGATTCCCAAAAAAATCAATACAAGGCACGTGGATTCCACTTTGCAGTGGAACAGTCCTTCATCTATAAATGTCACAATTGTGGTAAGTCTACATCTAGTGTAAACTTCATCAAAGAGAACTTTCCTACAGTTCACAAAGACTACATCAAGGAGTGGTTGAAGGAGAGTGGACGTGGAAATAAACGTCAACAAAAAATGCCTAGTTCAGCCGCATTTAAGTTCAAACCACAACAAGTTGACCGTAAAGATTCACTATATAAATCTAAAGAAACACTCAAAACTGTTTGTCACAGTGCATGGGATAAAATGGTCGCAAGGAACTATCTTTTGGACAGAGGTATTCCTGAAGTAAAGATTAAAGAGTTGTTCTATGTAGAACAGGCACAAACTCTTGCAGTTTTATCTGACAAATATAAGAATAGAGTGTTGGGTCAAGACCCAAGAATTGTTATACCATTCTACACTGAGGATGGTGAACTCGCAGGGATAAGTGGACGTGCAATAAATGATTCACCACTTAGATATCTAACCATGCGATTCATGGATGATGTTCCACTCATCTTTAACATTAATAACGTGGACAAATCAAAAACTGTTTATGTAACTGAAGGGCCGATAGACAGTTTATTCCTACCCAACAGTATTGCAGTCGGTGGTAGTGATTTTAAGAAGATAGATAATAGTTTAAAAGAGAAAGCGATACTCATATACGACAACGAACCTAGAAACGAAGAAATCATCAAGAAAATTGATGGTGTCATTGATGACGGATGGAACGTGTGCATTTGGGATGACAAACGCATAGGTGACACGAAGGATATAAATGATATGGTTATGGGTGGGTTGAATCCTAGTGAGGTCGTTAAGATTATAAACTCTTGTACATTCATAGGTCTTTCAGCAAAATTAAAACTAACGGAGTACAAGAAAGTATGAATTCAGATATCAAAGTAGTCAAGTCAGACGGTTCAAAAGTTTCAATAGATTTAGATAAAATCCACAAGATGGTCGAAAAGGCTTGTCGTGGAATTACAGGTGTATCAGAGTCACTTGTAGAAATGAACAGTGGACTACAGTTTTATGATGGTATTACCACCAAAGAGATACAAAAGATACTTGTCAAAAGTGCAAGTGATTTGATATCATTAGAGTCACCAAACTATCAGTTTGTGGCTGCAAGACTACTTTTATTTGCAATTCAGAAACAGGTATTCAACACCAAGTGGAAAGACAGTGAAATCTATCCACCACTAAAAGAATTAGTAGAGAGAAACATTGAAAAGAATGTATATGATGAAGACATTCTAAACCACTACTCAGACGAAGAATTTGAAACACTCGACAAGTATATGAAACATGGTCGAGATATGGACTATACATATGCAGGACTTCAACAGGTCGTGGATAAGTATTTGGTTCAAGACAGGTCAACATCAACTGTATTTGAAACACCTCAGTTTATGTACATGTTGATTGCGATGACACTTTTTAGAAACTATGGTGAAAAGAGATTAGAATATGTCAAAAAATATTACGATGCAATATCAACTTTCAAAATTAACATACCAACACCAATCATGTCAGGAGTTAGAACTCCACTCAGACAGTTTGCCTCATGTGTTCTCGTTGACTCCGATGACACTTTGGGGTCAATCTTCAGTTCAGACATGGCCATTGGACGTTACGTGGCACAACGTGCTGGAATCGGAATCAATGCAGGAAGAATCAGAGGATTGGGTGCAAGGATTAGAGGAGGCGAAGTCCAACATACTGGAGTTATCCCTTTTCTCAAAAAGTTCGAAAGTACGGTCAGATGTTGCACCCAAAATGGGGTTCGAGGGGGTTCGGCAACTGTACACTTCCCAATCTGGCACCAAGAAATCGAAGACATCATCGTCCTTAAAAATAACAAAGGTACTGAGGACAACAGAGTTAGGAAGTTGGACTACTCGATACAATTATCCAAGTTGTTCTATGAACGTTTCTTGGGAAATGAAGACATAACTTTATTCTCACCACACGATGTGCCTGGATTGTACGATGCATTTGGTACACCTGAGTTTGATGAACTCTATGAAAAGTATGAACGTGCAACATCTATTCCTAAGAGAAAGATTAATGCAAGAGAACTGATTACAGATTTATTAAAAGAAAGAGCGGAGACTGGCAGAATCTATATCATGAATATAGACCATAGTAACTCGCATAGTAGTTTCAAAGACAAGGTTAACATGAGTAACCTATGTCAAGAGATTACACTACCTACTGACCCTATTGAACACATTGATGGGGAAGGTGAGATTGCACTATGCATTTTAAGTGCAGTCAATGTGGGTCTTGCAAAAGAGGATGAGTTAGAAAATCTTTGTGACCTCGCAGTTAGAGGACTGGAAGAACTGATTGACTATCAACAGTATCCAGTTGAGGCTGCAAAGATTTCTACACTTGCAAGACGTTCATTAGGTATTGGTTACATTGGTCTTGCACATTATCTTGCAAAGAACAAACTTAAATATAGTGAAGAAGGTGCATGGTCACTGGTACATGAACTTACGGAAAAGTTCCAGTATCATCTGTTAAAAGCATCTAACACGGTTGCAAAAGAAAAAGGTGCATGTCAATGGTTTGAAAGAACAAAGTATGCAGATGGAATATTACCTATCGACACCTATAAGAAAGAGGTCGATGAGATAACTCCTAATGAGTTGTATATGGACTGGGAGAGTCTTAGAAAGGACATCAAGGAGTATGGGTTGAGGCATTCAACACTTACTGCACAAATGCCTTCTGAGAGTTCTAGTGTTGTCTGTAACGCAACAAATGGTATTGAACCACCTAGGGATTATCTAAGTGTAAAGAAAAGTAAGAAGGGGACACTCAAGCAAATTGTGCCTCAGTATTCACACCTGAAATCTGCATACACCCTTTTATGGGACATGGAAGATAACACTGGATATATTAATGTGGTCGCAGTTATGCAGAAGTTTTTTGACCAGGCTATCAGTGGTAACTGGTCTTACAATCCTGAGAACTATGAGAACGGAGAGGTTCCTATTTCTATCATGGCAAAAGACTTGTTGAACACATACAAATATGGATGGAAGACATCTTACTATCAAAACACTATGGATGGTAAAACAGAGGATGTAGTCGAAGACTTACCAAGTGCAGTCGATGATGCAGCCAATGTCATGAGTGGATATGAAGATGAAGAAGATTGTGAGGCATGTGCGATTTAGATAGATTATGACTATACCATTTGAGAAGCGAACAGTTCAATACATACACACTCCACTAGATAGTGGTAAAAAGGTTTCAGGGAAAACAACACCTGAAACTTGGAAACTTATGAAGGACGGATATGTTGTTCTTAAGGATTTCATACCTAAAGATGTTCTAAATATGACACTCGACAATTGGAGAACAGTTGAAGAGAATCCCAATTGGGAGAGTGCAATTCTCTACAGAGAAGTGAACGACATTACACATAGTTCACCTGAGTCTTCCATTGGTAAATCTAAGGCAGGTTATTGCACTCCTTGGGGTGTTGCTTTGCATAGATATATTAAAGAAAAACTCATCAACACATGCATTGATATGGAGTTGAGAGAAACATACTCATACACTAGAAAGTATGAGAGAGGTGCATTCTTAACTGCTCACACTGATAGACCATCATGTGAGATAAGTGCAACACTTTGTTTGGATTATCAAACAGATGACAATACACCTTGGAAAATATGGTTACAGAATGATGAAAACTATATCGACAATCCTGATTCTGATGATATACTCAGAAAGACTCAGGGAATCCCACCAAGGTCAAGAAAGAATGCAATCTCTGTAAGTTTGGAGCCAGGAGATATATTATTATATCAAGGCCCAAATGTTCCACATTGGAGAGATACACTTGTAGGTGATTTTAGTTATCATATATTTGTACATTTCTTTAATGATGGAACAATGTTAAGAACTCTACCAAATGGTACGTTTACACTTAGAGACCAAGTAGACCATTCAGGAGATAATTGTATCCTTGAATACGATGGTAGAGTCAATAGATATGTTTCAACGGAAGACCCACGAAACGCACATATAAGACCAGTGTTTAATGATTATATTCAATACTGGGATAATTTACCCAATATCGGATTAAAGAAATCCGATTTTACAAACAACTACAGTCACCTGAGTGAATTGAAGAGTAAAAAGAAATGACAGTTTTTAACAAGAACAACATAGACTTTACCAAACAGAAATTATTCTTTGGTGAGTCACTAAACACCCAAAGATTTGACACTTTCAAATATCCTATATTTGATAAACTAACACAAAAACAATTAGGTTTCTTTTGGAGACCTGAAGAAGTGTCACTTCAAAAAGATAGGTCAGATTACGCAACACTGAATGATGCACAAAAACACATCTTCACATCTAATCTGAGATATCAAACCCTTTTGGACTCAGTTCAAGGTAGAGCGCCTTCCATAGCATTTTTACCCTTCGTGTCTCTACCTGAACTTGAATCCTGCATTATCACTTGGGACTTCATGGAAACGATTCATAGTCGTTCCTATACTCACATCATTAAGAATGTGTATGCAGACCCAAGTGATATCTTTGACACTATTCTAGACGAACCTGCAATCGTAAAACGTGCAGAAATGGTCACTGAAAAGTATGACCACTTCATCGAATTAGGTAGACGTAGATTGTTAGGATTAAAGGTTGATGATTATGATTTATACAAGGCTCTATATCTTGCACTTATAAGTGTTAATATCTTAGAAGGTATTAGATTCTTTGTATCATTTGCATGTTCATTTGGATTTGGTGAGTTGAAACTCATGGAAGGAAGTGCAAAGATTATCAGTTTTATTGCGAGGGATGAATCACAACACCTTGCAGTGTCACAACACATCCTCAAGTGTTATAAGAATCATGAGAATGATAAACTTATGAACAAGGTCATGAAGGATTGTGAGAAAGAAGTTTACGAATTATATGAGAATGCAGTCGGTCAAGAGAAAGAATGGGCTGAGTTCTTGTTTCAACAGGGGTCAATGATTGGACTAAGTGTCCCATTGTTAAATCAATACATCGAATATATCTGTAATAAGAGATTACGTGCAATTGGTTTAAACCCTATATTTGACATCAGTTCTACGAACAACCCTTTACCATGGACTAAACACTGGTTCAACAGTAGAGGACTTCAGAACGCACCACAAGAGACTGAGATTGAATCTTATGTCATTGGTGGTATAAAACAGGATGTCAAGGATGACACGTTTGATGGTTTTAAATTGTAATGGATGGAATCGTAATGTTTTCTGCAGGGGTAGAATCCACTGCACTACTTGAATGGTTAGTCAGAGAGAAGAAAGAAAACGTTACTGCATTACATAGTGTCTATCCTAATAAAACTGCACAGGCAAATATCTACAGAGAGAATGTAGGTAAGATATGTGAGATATTAGATGTACCATTAATTGTACATGAACATCCTACATACGAGTCTGAGTTACCTGATATGGGTGAGAACTTTAATGCAGCCAAACATTGGATACTTGCATGTTGTACTGCACAATTAAGGTATCCTTATGTTAAGAACTTCTATTGGGGAGTCAACAGTGGAATAAACCAATACGGAGACCAAGGTGGTGATTATCATTTTCTACCAAGGTCATGGGAATTTCAACTTGTTTTTGAGTTCTTTGGTAGAATGGCTAATGGTCAAGATTATGACCAAAAAATGTATCCACCTATATGTGGGTGGACAAAAAAACAAATGTGGGAATACATATCTGACGATATAAAACCATATGTAACCAGTTGTGAAACTGGAGATTCATGTGGTAAGTGTAACAAGTGTGAGGAGTTTAGTAGAATAATATGATGGAATTTGGTCTAGTTATAGGGATAGGATTGGTCTCTCTTCTTAGCATTTATTTTTTACTTGCATGGGACTTAGAAGGTACAAAAGGAATTACAAAACCTTACAGGTCTAAGAGTGGTAAATTAAGAACTGCAAAAAGAATGAGAGGAAGGCACATTGTTTGATAGAATAGATAACTTCCTACCTAAGGATGTCTTTGAATGTATGGAAGACTTCCTGATGGATGGTCGAACTGACAATGGTATCAAGTGGTCATATAAAGAGGCAATGTCTCATGAAGATGACACTGACGGATTTCTATTTGATAATGTGATTCTGAATGGTCACTTCAAGTGTCAGGATTTATTTCTGAGAGTAGGAGTACCAATTATAAGTCGCATTCCTATGAAAGAGTTGTACAGGATTAAGATTAATTGTCATCCTCATCAACACAATAGACCTAAAAGTGCATTTCATACAGATGACACTGAACCACATAAGACAGCTATCTTTATGATAAATTCATGCGATGGTTATACAGAATTCGAAGACGGAACTAAATTAGATTCTGTTCGAAATACACTCTACATCTTTGATGGTAGTATTCTTCACAGAAGTGTAGGACAAACTGACTCAAAGGTTAGAATCAATATTAACGTGAACTTTAATTAGGAGAATAATGAGTTTTAAAATAGACATATATGGTAAACCACAGTGTCCATTCTGCGATAAGGCAAAAGCATTGTGCGAACAAAAGGGGTATGATTATACATATCATCAATTAAACGTAGATTTCAGTAAAGAGGAACTATTCGAACTATTCCCAAGTGCAAGAACTTTTCCCCAAATCAGGGTGAATGAGGTCAATATTGGGGGGTATGACCAGTTGAATCAGTGGTCTCAGGACTTAGAATCATCATAAGTTACTGATTTCTATACAAAAAGAAATTTGAGAAAGAGCTTGACAATATGCGACAATATAAGTTATACTTACCATCTGAATCAGAACAAGACGTGATATGTCAGAGGTGGAAACACTTGTTCAACATGATTGACCGTGAAAATCAAGAGGTGCGATTGTACACTGCACCATTCGATTTTGACGAATCCGATGCAAAGTATCCTTTACCGTATGCAACTCTCAATGGTGAGAAGAGGTCTTTCGATTCCCTATGGGACAAGATAATGGTTAAAACAGGATATGCAGAGGAGGGCGGATACACGCCAGGTAACAGTTATGACTGATAAAACAATAGACATGTATTGCGATGCATGTGATACTGAGTTTAGTATCAAAATTCATATCAACGAAGGAACAGAGTACGAAGAGGAGAGACCTGAGGTAGAGTTTTGTCCTTTTTGTGGTGAAGTAATCCTAGAAGATGAGGAACTTGAAGAGAATGATATCGGAGAACTTGAGTAACATCCACGTAGAGATTCGTGGACAAGTCAAAGACAAAAAACGTATCATTAAATACACTAGAAGTGTAATACATTACTTTATGCCACGTCTACGCCGTAACATTATCGTAGACATAAACTTCAAAAAAGACCTTGGTGGTGACTTTGGTTACTGCATGGGGTCAAAAGACCACATCGAAATAGAGATTGGTAAGTACAACTTATCACATGATAAGATGATGTTGACACTTGCACATGAACTAATTCATGCAAAACAGTTTCTAAAGGGTGAATTATCACCAACCCTACGTAACTGGAAGTCACATCCAATGCCTCATGTACCCTACTCAAGGAGTCCATGGGAACGTGAAGCATACAAAAAAGAAGAGTTTATTTGGGACATGTTTTGGGTAAAATAGCTTGACAAAGCCCCCTAAAAAGTGTTATTATAACCCTGTTATGGAAAATTATGAAGTAAAAAGAATCTTCGTTGATATGGACGGAGTGGTTGCCGATTTCCTTGCAGGGTGCAGTGAAATGATGGGTAAACCGTTAACTAGTGACGATGCTGGACATTCTGAATATGACAGAAGGAAAGAGGAGTTAACTAACAAGAGACTATTTGGTATGTTACCACCAATGGTTGACTATGCAGACTTGATAGGATATATCAAACACACTGGATTACCGTGGGAGATATTGACTGCTGCTGGTAAAGTCAACAGAGAGTTGGTAGTGTACGATAAGAACGAGTGGGTAAGGAAGTATATTGACCCTACAGTGGTTGTTACTTGTACTTACAGTGGTAGTCAAAAGGGTGCATTCGCAGAGAAAGGAAGTGTCCTAATTGATGATAGACCAAAGAACATCGAAGCATGGGAAAGTGCAGGTGGTATTGGAATCATCCATGAGAGTGCAGAAAAGACTATCGCAAAACTTAAAGAGTTAAGAAATGGTGGGAGTGGTACCTAGGAAGAAGTTGGAGAAGTAGCCCCCAACACCACCATTTCTTATTCACTAAATACAAGACAGGAATTATCCTGTCTTTTTGTACATGAGGTGAACATGAAGAAATTTTGGTTATGGGTTAAGTCCCTTTTTACCACACGATATAAAGTTACCGTTTCTTTTAATAAGGAGTGGGGAGATAGTGATGACAGAACATACATCACTAAGAAAATCATCGTGCAGAAAGAGAAACATTTAAAGTTCAGAAATGAGGATGGTAAAATAGTAGAGTATAGAAGTTCTGCAGGTCTGAACTATATCATAGAAGACTATGAGTATGGAGACGATTTATGAATCAATTATTCATTGGAATTATTCTCGTACTAGGACTTGGGTCTTGGTACCTATGGAATGAGAATCAAACGTTAACAGCAAACAACGTCAAGTTGGAATTCGCAGTAGAAGAACAAAAGGCAGCCTTTAATGCGATGAAAGAATCGTATGAGAAACAAGGTAAATCTTTACAGAACTTACAACGTGCAAATGCACGAATCGAGGCAGAGAAAGACCAGTATTTGGAAATCTTTCGAAAACATAATTTAGATAAACTTGCATTGGTAAAACCAGGCCTGATTGAAACAAGAGTAAATAATGGTACCAAGGCAGTATTTGAGGATATAGAGAATGACACTAAAAACATTAGCAATCTCGATTCTGACAATTCTGATTAGTGGTTGTTCACTACTCGGAACCAAAGAAGTCGAAATAGTATCGAAACCTGTACAGATTGATATAATCCAACCTACACTACCAAGGGAGATTAATCTACAGAATCCAAAGTGGTATGTAGTTTCAGAAGCAATTATCACTAATCCATGTATCAAGAGATTACAGGATGATGGGTCTATGAAAAGACCTAAGTCATGTCTACCTGAGGACAGAGAGAATCCTGACTGGCCTGAGGGTTATACATACTTAGACAGATTCTTAGATGAAATGAAGAAACTGAACGGTGGTGACGTAGTATTCGTTGCAACCACAATAGGTGACTATGAAATGATGTCTGCAAACATGCAAGAGATTCGCAGATACATCAGAGAACTTGGAGAAGTCATCGTATATTATCGTAATGTGACCCTTCCTGATGGACAAGAAGGAGTGGGTATTGAAGTGAAAGTGAATGAGACCAAAGAACCCACAACAGACTAAGTATTCACCTGCAAGGGGTGAGATACTAAAATTATTTCCACAAACTCTCTTCAGAGGGTTCATGCCTATCGACCTAGATGTAGTCGCAGATGATGTTAGGTCATTTGTGCAGAAGGTCAAAGACAAGGGTGAACAGGATAAGTATTCTAATTACACTACCTATTTTGATGCAGATATCAGAAACGAACAACATGGATTACCATGGTGGAACACCTTTGCAAATATAGTCAAAGACTCTTATATCGAATTCATTAGAACACAATGGAACAGTGAAGTCCATTATCTAAATCGTAAAAAGATACACTTGTATGCATGGATGAATCGATATGAAAAGATTCATGCACATCCACAACACAATCATGTGAACTCTATGGTATCAGGTACATGGTATATCAAGACTCAAGGTCTTTCACCAATCAAGTTCACTAGTCCAAGTGCAACCACTGACTTTGGAACCAAGGCAAATATGTACAACTATGATTGTTCACAATATAGAGATATCAAATATTGGGGTACTGAAGGAGTGCAAACAGAGGCATCTATACATCCAAGGGATGGAGAGTTTTTACTATGGCCTTCATCACTCTTTCACGGAGTTGAGATTGCAGATGCAGGACATGAAGAATACGAGAGGATTTCTATATCGTTTAACTTATCACATAATGAAAGATTAGGTGACACTGGATGGGGTGACCAAATGTCTTACTCATTCTTGGAGGACAAATAATGGAACCATATGTAACTGAAGAACTATGGAGAATCAGTCCAAAGTTAGAACCTGAATTTGATGCAGTAAAACAAGTGTTAACGATTCCTAACTTCTTTGCAAATCCTGAAGACATATATGAACATTTATCAAATAGACCTGTTCCTATGTGGAAATACAATCCTGAACGCAACAGTAGAAATGGTGTAGACTATTTGGATTGTAGAGTTGTGGATACAGTCGGTCATCCATCAAGAGAATACATCAATTCATTAGAAACCATGAAGAGTTTATGTCGTAGATACTGGTGGAAGGGAGATTACAATACAAGTTTGAGTGGCGGAGAACAGATAGAAATCAATTGTTTTAAGACACTAAGTGTAACAGATAACAAGTTTCAACATTATCCACATATCGACAGTGACCTCGGATGTCCTGACAGTACATCAACATTGAATTTATTGGTCTATCTAGATAAAGAAGAGAATGGTGGAACTGCAGTGTATGGTGGTGAGTGGATTCACAATAGAGAAGAACAGAATCTATTATATCCAGTCGAAGAGCTGTTTGACATCGAACACGTCATTCCTGCGAAGTTTAACACATGTGTTATTTTTCCTGGCAATAGATTACACGGTGCATACATAGATGATTATAACAAATATAAGGATAACTGGAGATACTCATATGTCAAGTTTCTCCATCCAGTACAAAGATGAGTGAAAGATTAAAAATAATGAGGGTTCAGAACGAGTTTGAACGTTCACCCAATATGTTGATTATCGGTGATAGTCTGTTATCACGTGAAGAATGTGATTTGATTATCCACGGTTTCCATGAGTTACCATATGCAGATTGTTGGTATGGTGAAGAGATTCCTCAACACCTCAATCCTGACGGTGACCCTGCAAAGGTTTGTCCTAAAGATGTAACGATTATGGAGAAGTCATGGAAATGTAAACACCCTGATGGTAAAGAGTTTGTCAATCTACACAATGACCATATCTTCTTCAAAAGATGCATGGAATTTGTTGACCCATTCTTACCAAAGAACGATGATTATCAGGGAGTCAACTATGCACAAATAATTAGATATCCAAAGGATACTCTATTTCAATACCATCAAGATGTTGCAGATGGTAACGACACTGCAACTGCAATCTTTTTTCTAAACGAGGAGTACAAAGGTGGAAGATTAACAGTAGAAGGAACGACCATCGGAAATGTTAAGAGAGGAACAATGGTAACATTCAATAACTCTACAACACGATGGCATGGAGTCGAACCAATATATGAGGGAGAACGTTATGTCTTCGCAATATGGTTCGGTAAATATGACGTTACTGAAGAAGGAGCTGATGATGAATCAGAGAACTCAGAAGTGCAGCCAGTGTCAGACGGAGTTGAATCTTGATGAAGTCAAATACTGGATTGATGACTCAGGATTGCATGTCTTTTGCGATGCATACTGCAGTCACGATTGGCACATTGAACGTGACAAGAAGTTACGTAAACGTAAACATTACAAGGTAAAGAGGGGATAATGTTTGCATTGCAGAATGAACAGACACGTGAATTTCATGGTTTGTTCTTGCACATACCAAAGACTGCAGGGTCGCATGTCAAGTCCTATGTCAATGATAACTACATTGGGAAGTGGGAGTTCAGGCACCTTGCAGACTTCTTACCTTATCAACATCAAAACCTACCCATAGATGATATGGCACATCTAACACTTGACCAAGCATTTCAAATGTTTCCAACACTGGGTGATTGGATAGAAGACTTCAATATAGATGTGTTTACTATTACACGTAACCCATATGAGAGGTTTGTATCATGTCTTAGGTTCTTACCCAATCTTATGAACCTTGATATCGATAGGGTGGGATTACCAAAATTCAAAGGTCAATTATCAGAAGACCAGTTTCATGCAATATATACTACATTACTATTACGTCCACAAGCAGAATGGATTACGCATGAAGGCAAACAGTGGACACGGATTATTAAACTTGAGGATGTTCAGGACACTATAGTGTCAATTTGTGGTGAGGTTCAAGTCGATTTCAGCAAGAAAACTTGGACTAATGAAGACGCTTCAAAAACGACAGGACTAGGGTTCAACATTCCTCATTTCCATATCCAAGATAATGAAACACGAAAGTTCATAGAGTGGTTATGGAAAGATGACTTTGATTTGGGGCTGTAGCTCAGTAGGGAGAGCGACTGGTTTGCATCCAGTAGGTCGTAGGTTCGATTCCTATCAGCTCCACCAGTTTCCTAATCCATGAGGAGAACGGTATGGATAAGATGACGTTTATAGATTATAGATTTTATCTTAATGAGGACGGGGACGTGTCATTTGATGATGACCCTGACCTCTCAAACAAATTAAACATAAAGATAGGTGACTTACTGCGAGTCTCCGAAGATTCTGAAGGTCGCCTAACTTTAAAAAGATTTGGGTTTTTTAGAGACGATTAATGCATTGATTCACCTATATATTAATGTGACAATTATGTGACAAGAGTAAGTAGATTAAGTTCGAAGTCCAAAGTTCACGGATAGTCACCATACAATATAGGAGATAAAAATGCAAAAATATGCATCATTGTCTGTTCTATATCTAAAGATATTCGCAGACAAAACCCATAAACTTATGAAGAGTGGTAGACTACCTAGAGTAGTCAATATGATTACATAAAACCACTTGTGGAAATCCCATACCTCTAGTAAAATAGGGGTATGGTTTTAAGAAACTAAATATTATTATTATTTTATAGGATTTATATAATGGCAACAAATATTATCATGCATTGTAGGGAGATACATTCTTCCGAAGTTATCAACGAGTCTTTTGTCAGACTACTCAAATATCGCATCAAAATGATACAGCAAGCTAACTCAGTTAACTTCTTTTCTTTTGGTGGAGACGGTCAAGGTCTATTACCTGAAATTACACATATACCTTATGCAGAGGGAAATCAGAGATTACAAATTCCTTCCGATAACCATGACGAATGGAATATTCTAGAACTGTTTGACCACCCATTATTGCGAGAGAAATACTCTAAAAATGTGATATGGAACCCTAGACTTATGCCTCTTGATTTGTGTCAGACTGCAATACTAGGAAATATGCCTATGCCTGGGGACGTGCATGAACTTCCTCAAGGACATGGAATGGACATTGAGACTATGAAAATGGTACAAGACAATTCACTACCATTCTTAGAACTACCTATGAAGTGGTGGACAGACGATAATCCATGTGAATATCGTGCAGAATGGTACATAGGTTACGCAGGAAATACCCTAAAAGACATTAAACAAAAGTTTACAAGGGAATCCATAGACGAATACAAAGACAAGGGTGGAGTATGGAAGTACATAGAAGACTCATTCAAAGGAGTCGTTCTACCCACCAAACTCGCACAATTTAGCCCTTATTATTTGAATGACCAAGAGAAGAATGACGAACTCAACGCACAATACGAAGAGATAATTCGTCCATACTTCCCACAAGAATGGTATCCACCTATGGACGAGGACATGGACGCTCCATTATTCTCGTATAATCATGAATGGAGAGACGTATCAAAACAAGTGCGATTCATATATCTAGACGGTAGAGACGACATTAAGTCTGATATGTATGCACGACTATGGTTCATCTAGACCCACATTCACATACAGAATTTACTGATTTCCTTACTGAAGAGGAATGTTTGCATATCGCAGACATACTAAGACGAGACGAACACAAGATACTCGCAATACCCAACCAAGATAAGAATACGTTCTATCAGGGAACAACCAAACAATATTCGGTCTATAATCTATTAACCCACCCTGATATTAGACCACTGAATATCCCTGATAGAATCTTCACTCTACCTATGTTCACACCTCATGACGAACTATGGGTGCAATGTTGGGGAAACATACTCCACCAAAACCAATCGATAGGTACACACACCCACGCCGATACGGAACACCAAAATAAACTTCTTGCGTGTTCCATATACCTAGACGGAAAAGACCCAACTTATACGCATTGGGACGGAGAACCACAAGAGAACGTCAGAGGTACACTACACGTTGCTGGAATGTTACACCCACACGAAGTCAAAACCAATATACACACACAACCACGCATATCTATGGCCTTCGACATATACACACACTACGAAGAACCCATGAGAGACCACAAACGATTCCTACACATAAAAAGACCCAACCAAGAGACTATCGTGCATGAATCAGAGTATGAGGGTATGCCTATTGTCGTCAAGAAAACCGATACGCATACGTCCCTATATTTCGGACATAACACATGGTTGGTTCAGACCCACATTCTAAACAACAACCCTACAGAACTATATTATCCTTATGTCCAACAACTATGTGATGTGGTATGGGAACACACCTGCAAAGACTGTTATTGTGACGAAGAAGACCTAAAATCAGCCCTAGTGCTAGGTTTGGGTGGTGGAGTCATACCCTCATGGATACATAAAAACACTAAGTGTCGCAACATAGACGTAGTAGAACTAATCCCTGAACTCACCCAAATCGCCCAAGACCATTTCCAAATGCCTAAGGATATAAACGTAATTAATGACGATGCATTTAAATGGATACATAGGGGAGACAAACAATACGATATAATAATCCTAGACCTCGCAAACGATAAAACCACCTTTAAATATAATGATAACTTCTATAGGGGATTAAAGAATAGACTCACAAAAACGGGTATATGTGCAATAAATTACCTCGCACATGAGAATACACCCGAACACGCCACGCACCTCAATCAACTAAGACAACACTTCAACCATGTAGACAACGTAGGAAACCACCAAGAAAAGAACACAATCACCTATGTTTCACACCAAACCCAACCCAGTATACACACATACGACGCCCAAGAGGATAAATATAAACGTCCAAAGAATGTATGGCCGACTCATATTAGTGCAAAAGGGGGATAATAAGTATGTTTCAACACCTAAAAGATATAAACATGGGGTATCTAACCCACCTTATACACGCATGGAGAATGTCATTTATACTCTTTATACACGGATTAATACCTTGCATATGGGAGACAAAGGTATCAGACGAAATCATAGATGACTCCAATAAGTGTAAGGGTAATCACTTTGACCCTGATAATTGGAGAAAAGGGACTGTATGGGAGAGACGTAAGTAACTGATTCTATGTGTCTTTAATATAATTCAGAGGACTGCGTAGGTGCAATGAATATAATGTGTGTAGAAGTGTGACGAAGTGTGAAATAATAATCCCTTTTGACTGCGTATGTGAACTATATTAAAAAACGACTTTATGTGGTGTTGTTCGGGGATACAAACACGAGTTTTAGTCGGGTGTCAAGCCCTCAGAGGGCCCGAGAGCGCAAATCCAAAACCCAAATCACGAAGACAAAACGGCCATGAGGCGCAGACGGAGAGTGTGCCCGTGTGTATGTGAGTGAACACTAGGTGTATCATGGGGTGTAAGGGGGGTCGGCCATAGGCGGCAGCAGCGAACAATAGTGTGAAGCCCCTGTAAAATAAATGCTTGACAATGGGTGTGAGTTAGTGTTATGATGGCCCCATGATGAGAAATGGGAGAATAAAATTCAGATAATAACGTAACGGCTTGACTCATGTGTCGATAGAGTTTCACCCCCCCGAAGGTATAATGATAAAAGTGGTTCGCAACCCTACCTAGTCGGGGGGTTTTTTTATGTCTGCGAGGTGTGAAAAACGCAAAGGCCAGCCAGCCATTATAACATATTCGCAAGGCATTGTCAAGCACCTCTGAAACGCAGTGGCCATAGGGGTCTCAGAGGGGGTCGAAAGCGCTTGACAATGACTATACTTTTGTGTTAAGCTAGCCAATATGAGTAGTATTATAAATGGTATTCGTGGGAGTCTCGTGTCAGATGGCTCACCTATCGTCATACCCTTTAACTCTAAACAAATGCAACTCGCTCTGAATAAGGACATTGACCTGAACTGGGCGTGGGATTGCGTGTGTGATATATGTGTGAGTAATGGTTACATAGACCCAAGAGGGAATATGAATATCAGCGCACTAGTAGTTAATGGGAAAGATAGAGTTTTCCACTAGACGGACAGACCCACCTATGATATAATAGTATATAACGGCTTGACTAGAGTATACGCCGTGAATTGCGACAGAAGCCGCAGTAAGTTTTCTGATAAACTCGTTAAGACTCTAGGGTTCTGATACCGACAATCAGCAGGGTGGCATGAGAAGGCCACCCACCCCTTCGAGGGACAGTGGCTAAACAGTATTTTGGGACTCCTAAGACAGCTCAGAAGCGACCTAGACCCCTACCCTTAAAGTTATTGGAGATTTATATTATGCGATTTAAAAATTTTTTTTCGGGGGCTTTGCGAGAGAAAGCGAAAGCACTATATTACCATGAGTTTAATCTATTTCATGTGATGATAGGCTTTATTATTCTCTACACGATTCTAATGGTGGGTCTATTCTACATAAATCAACCACATGACCCCGAACCTAATTACATTGACCCTGTTTATAATGAGGACGTGGAGAGAATCGCCTAATGGGTATGATATATGGTTCTATGACTCATTCTTACAGTGGCAAGAAGAGAAAGACTAGTGCGTGGAAGAAGAAATCTGCACCCCGTAAGTGTCGTACTGAGTCTCTACGGACAGAGTCGCATATTAAAGACCGTATAAACGAAATGAATGCACATAGGGAACGTTACCCCTCTTTCGTAGGGAAAGTGTCTGAGGCGACGGCTAATTCGTCCTATGAGGATAATTCGTACAAGAGAGAGATTAGTAAGAAGTACACCATAGCACCAGCATACAATAAAGGTGCGTATCAGGTGATTGGTAAGAATAATATTAAGGATATAGGAAAATGATGAGTAAAGAGGTATTTGATTATATTGGTTCTTGGTTGAGGTGGTATTATGACTGCGAATAAGTTTGACCCCAAAGAACTCAAGAACTCTAAAAGGATTCTTAAGTCGGCTACCCCTAAGTATACCGTTGATTGGTATATTAAATGGGTTGCAAGTGTATTTGTTCTGAGTGCAATGTCCGTAAGAGGTATAGACGGGTGGGTCTTATATGATTTAA
>MDTC01192986.1_pt1 | contig 25820 bp, 12 predicted proteins | sample 811181 | NCBI WGS metagenome assembly MDTC01 (sample SAMN05326644, study PRJNA326480) | marine metagenome | isolation source: seawater | place: Pacific Ocean: North | collected 2011
TAAGATGTTTTGTCAATAATTGCAGAAGTATTCAGACGGAGCAGATTAGCAGCATCTCTAAATCTATACTTACCATCGGTATCGATTTGATTTGTATAGATGATGTCATTTGTTTGATCCGAGTATGTAATTGTAAACGGAACTTCAAGGTAGGCATCAACTGTAGCACCAACATATTCATAAGTGGGTTGTGATTTAGTGATCGTTCCGAGATGATCTACAGGAGAAGCAAGATTTGCATTTTCTAAAGTATCGGTGACGATATCTAGAAGTGTACTTGCTGTACCATAAACATCAGCACAATCGAACGTGTTGTAATCAACAACTGTAATTGCATCAGTATCAACGCTTACAAATGTGTGTGCATATTGCTGACCAGCAGGAGAAGCACCAACATCAATTGTAAACGTATTTGTGGTGTGAGCAGTAATAGGAAGAACTCTTCTGGAAGCACGAGTATCAGAAGTTCTAGGATGTGCTAGTTCTCTATCATTACCATCACTAGTACAGGTAAATCTAATTGATTCATCTGCGATAGTAATTGCATCACCTTGCTTAATAATCGAACCTGAGACTGCAGAGACGAACGTGTGAGCGTAGTTTCCACCTGCCTTAACAGCACCATTACCACCAATTAACTCATCACGAACAAAGGTATGAACCGATGTATTTGAAGAACTTGGCATCGCGATGGTGATAGTTCCATCTCTATAGGTGATTGCATTTGCAGCTGCACTAACGAAGGTGTGAATGGAGTTCACTGCAGTGCCACCAGGACCGACATTAACTGTGTATGTGTCGGGAGTGACTGCACTAATTCTTAACCATCTGCCACTGAAAGGATCGGTGCTTCTTGGATATGTGTGATTAGTGTAGTTATTATCTTGGTCGCATGTGAATGTAAGTGCATTATCTTCAACACGAATCTTATCGCCAACAGACCAACCATGAGCGATCTGACTAACTGTAATTCTAGCATCACCATTGCCACCAGGTACTGTCAGAACATCAGTCTTAGAGTATCCTGTGCCTGCATTAGTAACTGTGTAATCAATAATATCACCAGTTGCAGAACCAACTGAAGTGATAGTGATAACTGCACCACTACCAGTACCACCACTCAAAGCAACGTTAGTTGCTGTAGCATACCCAGAACCGATTGTAGTAACCGCAGAGTTACTAATAGTACCCTTCAGGGCAGTAAGGATTAGAACGCCTGTTGTAGCGTTATATGACGCAGTGCTTACATCGTGACTAGAACCATTATTTAAAATTTCAATCGCTGTCTCGTAGTTACCATCACCAGAACGAGGATATGAGTGCTCAGTTTGATTATTATCAGTTGCACAGGTCCATGTCAGAGACTGATTTTGAAGTCTAATAGATGTTCCAGGTCTGAGTTCATGATCACCAATCGTTAATACTGTTCTGTTAGTGTTGGGGTTATAAGTTGCAGCAGTAACTGTATAGTAGTCATCCAGAGAAGTGCCAATAGGAATATCAAACGTATTTGTCGTGACATTAGAAATCTTCAACCAACCCAAGGAACCAGGATCACTTCTTCTAGGATATGTTTTATTAGAACCACCACCCATCGTGCATGAGAATGTCAAACCATCGTTAGCGATTTGAATTTTATCACCATTGGAGAATCCATGATTATTAATTGTAATAGTCATGACTCCAGTCACAGCATTATAAGTTGCACCTGTTGGAGTGTGAGTTGTGGGACCAACTAAACCATGAGAAGACTTGGTTAGAACCATTTCACCCGTAACGGCATCATAAGTTGCGCCAGTTGGGGTAACGCTAGTTAATGTGGGGTAAGAAGAATCGGTGATAGTTGCATCAGTAAATTGCTTCAGACCATGGTCACCTTGAGTATCCCAAATATCATTGTTGATGATATATTCGAGAATCTCTTTTACTTTATCATAAACCCAAACTGTTTCTTTGATTTCACTCTCAACATGATTCAATGTAACTGGGTTCACTGCTCTATTGACATACAGAGAAGCAGCATCCCAGACATGATTGTTACTGCCATTCTCAAGGTCAGCAATGACTGAATCAAGGATATCGCGAATATCATCTTCGCAATTAATTTCACCGCCAGGAACTGTGAAGTATGGGAACTTCTCCTTCATCAGATAAACCGATTCATTAGCGATATAATCTTTATTCTTTCTGATCAGATCAGCAGCATCATAGTAACGCTGAGTTACCTGAACCAAAGAACCTCTAGTCAGAGATGTTGAACGAATCGCATCATTATTGAAGAACTCACCTGCTGTGAAGGACTCAGCACCAGACCAATCCTCAACATATGTTGCTGCATCAGCACCATCAAAGTGAACAAGCAGAACTGCATTGGAGTCACCTTGGAAGATACCCTGTTGAGGAGTAAATGCATCAGTGTATCGTGCATTCGTAGAAACTCTCACTTCGTCGATATGACCATTGAAGAAGTCGCCATCTGCAATGGTAGCACCAATTCTTAGTGGTTTTGTGGAACCATAATTATTACCATCAACATAATTACTCGAACCATCCAAAGCACCATTTACATATACTTTAGTGGTTCCAGAAGACTTGACTAAAGCAATATGATACCAAGTATCTACGGCAAGAGTAGTATTACCACTCCACACAACCAAGTTGTTAACGAAATACTTCAGATTTGTGCCATCAAGGTACAAATAAGGAGAAAGTTCTGTGCCTGTAGTTCTAAAGTCAAAGATTGCTTTTGCACCAGTAACATTTGCAGGTCTGATGTAGCACTCGATTGTAAAATCAGTAGTTCCGAATCCAAACTCAGTAGAAGTAGGAATAGAGATGTAATCTCCAGTACCATCTAAGAGAAGTGATGAAGTATTGAACTTCTTCTGATCAACGTCAAGTTGTGCATTTCCATTGAAAGTCAGATGATGGTAATCTTCGCCTGAACCCTTAGATCTACCAACTTTGCCAAGATAGATTGTCTTATCAGCAGGAGCATAACCAATAACTTCTGCCTTTGTATCATCAGATCTAATTACCTGACCTTGCTTAAAGAGACCATCGCCACGAAGTTTACTGAATGTTAGTTTTCTAGTGAATGCAGGTTCGGAAACTTGGAAATCTCCGATGTTATTACCATATTCAAACTTGTAGTTACGAATAAACTCATTATCTTGGAATGCTCCAGAAGCATTGTCATACTTGATAATATTGTTACTAATAGGTTCTGTTGATGGGAACTTAGTATCATATGCTGTGGAATTATCGTCAAAGTCTACAACGCTTACCTGAGAAGTAGCAATGTCGTCAAGAATAATATTGGGATATGTTACCGATGCGATTCTGTTGAACAACAGACCGAAGAAGTTAGAACCTTCGGAAATTTCAAAGGATCCAGAATCAGTATTGGTAATAGGATCTTCATAGGATTGAGAAGTAGCAACTTCAACAACAACTCCAGACTGAAGACCAATAATAACATCACCATCTTGAATACTATACAGACCAGGTGTGGACTGATAAGTACCGATGGTCTTACTCAGAGTCATCGTGTTGGTGACAGAAATCTCTGTCTTATAGATTGGAGTATCTTCAAGATGACTTTGTGCAGTGGTGTTATTAACACCTCTAATAACCTCAAGAGTGGTTGCTTCGCTGCCTTGAGTTACTGAGACAATCTCAAACAACTCAGGACCCATCTGATACTTTTTACCAACTACAAACTCGCCAGATGCAACAGGTGCATCAGCATCAGTAGGATCAGTTTTTCTAGCAATAACTTCAAATGTGGTAGTGCTAAGTCCAACACCAAATCTAAGTTGAGAAATAGGAGTTTCTTGTCCTCTTTCCAGGTTGACCTGCTCAACTTTTGCCTGATCATTATTAAAGTTTCTTACTGTTTCACCGAATACAAACAATCCGATATTCGAGACAGCAGAGGAAGATGCAAAGTTAGCATTAAATCCAGTAACATTTGCAGTTACAAATTCATCAAGGGTAAATCCGTCATTATTAACACCAAGATCTGAATAGAAACCTCTAATAGTATCTCCATCGACTTGAGTTACTGTGAATCTAGCAGTGGTTGTGGAACCAACCATGACATTGCCGATATTTGGGAAAATACCACTTTCATTGACAAATTCAAGATCTGTAAGGGGTTTTGGATTGAATGTAATCGTAACATAACGAACACTCGCAGGAGGTTGAGGTGGTTCAGCAAATACTAACAGGTTATCAATAACATTGAATGATGTTCCAGGTGTTTGAACAACACCATTCAAAATAATCATCAACTGATTCTCGTTAGAGATTACCGCTTGCTGATTAACTGTCAGTGGGAACGCAGTCTCAACACCATCAAAGAGATTAGAAATATCATCCAGAGTTTGAACTGTAGAAGTCAGGATATTCTCCGAAGATGTCAATCGCTTCTGACGGAACAGAACTTCAGTATTATTAAACTCAGAGTATACAGGTTCTACGAGAGCAAAGTTCTGAATATTAGGAACAATTGCTTCTTGTGCAAGTTCAACGGACTTGGTGATTTGGAAACTTGTTTCCTTGTTAGGAATGAATCCATAATCATCAATACTCAGTTCACCAAAGACCTTAAAGGATGCAGGGTGAACGTTCTTGATAAGAATATCTTTCCACTCATTGATAGAGACTGCAGAACGAACGGCATAAGAGAAGTCTTGATAATAATAAGAGTCTTGGATCTTCTGAACAATTTCGGATGGTTTACCAACATCATCAGTAAACTGACCTGTAGTTCTAGTAATAGAACCAATATCAAGAACGCCCTTAGCAATCTTAAGATCACTGATAACACCAGAAGACTTAGAGATAACACCAGTAATAGACTGACCAACCAAGAACTCACCAGTGTAGTCAACGATCTTAACAATTCTAGGACCAACCTGCCAACCATTGTTGGTAGAGATGAAACCAGTTGCCGTAGCATTCTCAATGCTGTTACCCTGATAAACAAGTTCACCTTCTAAGAATGTAGAGGTGATAACATTTGCTTTTGCAACACCACCGAACGCAGTAGTTAGAACTTGCTGACGACCAGTACCAGTATTAACGAAACTGATTGCATCACCCAACTCAGCATTAGCAGCACTAATAGCAAGTTTCAGTTGATCGTCTTCGAGAGAGTTCGCTGCACCTGAAATTGCATAATAAGTTGTTGTTCCATTCAATCTACCCAGAGCACCAGAAGAAAGAGGATACTCAGCACCATCGCCAGTATCTACAACGTTCAGAGTGACTTCAGATCCGTTTGTAATACCATGAGGGAATGCAAATTGCAGCAGACCCAAGTCAAGGTTGATAACATAGTTGAATGAAGACTTAAGTTCAATAAGAGGTTCGGAGGAATATCCAGAACCAGAGTCTTTTACAATAATATCACTCAGTCTTCCATTTTCTACCACTGCCTCTGCAATAGCACCAGATCCGCCACCACCTGAAATAACAACAGCAGGTGCCTGAGTATATCCAGAACCAGGATCTGTTACTGTAATACTCTTAAGGATACTAGTAGAATTGAGTTGAGCATTGATTGGGAATGTGATCTCAGGACGCAAGGTGTAGTCATGAGGATAATCATAACCAAAGTTATTGTTCTTGAGTCTCTTAATTTTACCAACGCTATCGCCTTTAGTGAAGATAGATGCTCCAGTACCAAAAGGAGGAATGACAACATCGATATCAGCACCTGAACCAGTTGCACCAGGTCCAAGAATACCTTCAATTGCTTCAATATCAATAGAGGCAGTTGTGTATCCTGTACCAGGAGAAGTAACAGTTACTGCTTGAATTTGACCAGAGATTGTGTTGCCCTCAGAATCTTCACCATCAGCAACTGTGATCTGAACAAATCCACCCTCACCATCTCCACCAATAGGTACACTATTGTATGTTCCTACTGCATATTCTGTACCAGGATCATTGATTTGAACTCTTTCAATATTTCTACTAGAGACAATACCAGTAACAACAGGAAGTCTAGTATAGAAACCACCCGAGTTTACAATTCTGACACCAGCAATAGAACCAACTGCTTTCTTAGAACTTGTAGCATAAGATGCTGTGGAAGTTTCACCAATTCCTTCTGGTTCATTTAACAGGAGGAATTTAAAGACATCAGCACCAGTTGTGATCGTAGCACCATCAACAGAAGTGATATCAAAAATACCTTTGTATGGGGAATCTACAACGTCAAGATAACTTCCAGTAATTACAGGAGAATCGTCGCCAGTTCTGGATGGATCGAAGTAGTAAGAGATATTGGTAACAATACCCTTATCAACCTTCAGAGAAACTGTAGATTTAGCATTTGATCCAGGATTACCAGGAGTACCAACACGTTGAATTGAGTTGAAAGAATACTCCAGTTTATACAGGTTATCTTTGGAGAAAGACAGGTTAGAACCAAGCATTGTGGAGTGACTTACATCAAAGATGTAGTTGTGTCCATAATACATCTTCAGAGTAGGAGACTTAACAAAGACGCTTACATTACCAGCTCCATTTGATGCTGGAGAAGTAGTTGCTACCGCTGGCAGTTTGTAAGTAAATTCAATAGGACTTACAATAGTATCTGTTTTGAATGAACCATTATATTCGGAAGTTCCAGTAACAACGTTACCATCGATAAAGATGTTCTCTCCTTGTCTAAGATAGTGCTTAGAACCTGTAACAACATAAACTTCATCAGTATTAGCAACCGCAGTTGCCTGAAGAATCCTAGTTAGATTGGTAACAATAGTGATCTTAGATACACCAGTTAGATTGGTGATGGTTGCAATATCCTTATCAGAGTTGAAACTAATATCACCACTATCCAGTGTGACAACAGAACCAACTGCAAAATTAGAAGATCCAGAAAGTTCATCAATTCTAATTGTCCAATCATCAGTGCTGTAATCTTTGAATAATGCAAAATCATCTAAGTTATTTGTGCCACCAGAATCAGGAGCATCAAACTGAGACAAGTCAATTGTAAATGTACCAATGCTAGGAGAGAATCCTACTTGAGCAAAAGTATAATTTTTGATTTCATTAACAACATTTACTACAGGTCCAACAATTCCATATGTAGATTGTTCAGAGAATTGTTCAAACTTGATATAACCAGTGTTCAGATCATTTGCCCAAGAGTTATTATTAATTGCAACATAAATGTTGGATTCATCAGATCTTACAACATAACCAGAGTTAATGAAAGCATTATTGGCAGTATTATAGAGAACTACCTTAGAATTATTGGTTACATTAAATTCCTGGTTGAGTGTGAGTTTTTGAACATTGTCAATCTTGAGTGTATTAGTAGGTTTGAAGTAATACCTATCTTTTACAACCGCAGTAATTTTAAGTTTTTGTGATCCAGGAGAAGGAACTGTAGCAGTTCTAGAACCCCAAAGATCAGCAGATTGAGTCAAGACTTCAGTATCTTGAGATAATGTTGTTGAAACATCATCGTAGTCCAGAGTCTGTAAACCTGTAGCACCCAATGTGTAATCACTAATCGTATTAGTAAGATCAAAGGACGACAGAGTTCCTGCTGTACGAACAAATCCAATCTTAGTATTTGTTTGTTCAGAAATTGTACCAAGTCTTGCGGCCGCGGCGTTCTTATCAACTTTAATACTGAATGCTTCGTAATCAATATAATCATACTGATTCAGATTTGTTGTAAACCATGCAGTATCAGTCCAGGAATAGTTTTCAGCAAACTGACCATTTGCAGGATATGCAGTAACATCAGAAGGAACTGTTGGATTGAGTGATCTGTTCTTGAGACGGATATTGTCAGCATAGAACTGACCTTGCTCGTTAGAACGGAATGTTCCAGTGGTTCCATTTCTACCAGGAATGTTACCAATGTAAAGATCTTTATTTGCCAGGGTATTGTTGGTAACAGAACCAGAGAATACAACATTGCCGTTTACATATACAGCAAAGGTGTTACCAGTTTTCTTGACTCCAATAAACTGCCAGGAGTTGTCAGCAAACATGTTGGACAATCCAGACTGCAGTGGAGTAGTTGCAGCGTTGATGGTTGTTGTATTATTTGTGACAATCAGTTCTAACTTACCAGTTGCAACATCATAGTATAACCAGAAACCACCTGTAGCATCAGTAGCATCACCGATAGCAACTAAAGTATGTTCGGTCTGACTATAATCACCATTTCCTGCATAATACTTGTACAGCATGAACTCAAGAGTCCAATCATCATCAAGTGTAGTGCCTAATTGTGTTCCAGGAATCTTGATTGCAGCATTTGCCCAATCTCCTGTGCTACCAATGGTTGCAACATCAAAAGTGAGATTATCAGCACCACTTCCACCAAGATTCGCATCGGTGATGGTGAAAGTCTCATTTACAAGATAGTTAGTACCAGGATTGATAATATCGATAGTAGTACCACCATCAGAGGCAACTGTAATTTCAAATGATGCATTAGCACCAGATACACTATTTGTAGTGTACTTAGAAGAATCAATTGAATACGTTCCTGCTCCTCTTGCAAGACTGACACTTGCAACATCGAATTGGAATGCTTCTGCACCACCACTTCCAAGATTAGAATCGGGAATAGTAATAGTTTCGTCAACTGCATATCCAGAACCGATACCAGTAACTGTAACCGCACCATTACCAGATCCATCTATAACGATAGAGAATGTTGCGCCTGTACCATTACCATCAGTTGAATAATCAGATGCACCAATTGTGTAAGTACCAGCAGTACGTTGATTAGTTCTAGTTGCAACATCAAAGGTCAATGGAGATGCACCGCCACTTCCAAGATTAGAATCTGGAATGCTAAATGTCTCGTCTACAACATATGCAGAACCAGGACCAGTAATTGTGACTGCACAATTACCAGAACCATCTACAACAACAGAGAAAGTAGCACCTGTACCGCTACCATCGGTAGAATAATCGGATGCACCAATTGTATATGTACCTGCTGCTCTTTGAGTTGTAACAGAAGCAACATCGAAACTCAGAGTTTCTGCACCAGCACTACCGAGGTTTGAATCGGAGATGCTGATAGTATCATTGATAGAATAACCAGATCCACCATCAGTTACATTAATAGTAGCTTGACCAGATCCATCTACAACAACAGAGAAAGTAGCACCAGTTCCCCCACTAGGTGAAACTGAATAATCAGATGCACCAATTGTGTATGTACCTGCTGCTCTTTGATCTGTAATATCCGAGACATCAAATGTCAGATCTGCAGCACCACCATTACCAAGATTAGTATCAGGAACTGTAATCTGTTCACTGACAGCAAATCCAGAACCAGGAGAGGTGATGGAGATACTAGTGATCGCACCATTGACATCTACGCCAATTGTAAAGGTTGCGCCACTACCTGATGCATTAGTTGAATAATCACCCGCACCAATATTGTAAGAACCAGCAACTCGGTTTGCATCAGTAGTTCCACCAGTAACGGCAAGAACTTTACCGATGACACCTTGATCGATTGTATCTGTAGTAACGATGTCACCGAGTGTACCATTATTAATGGTATCAACTGTCAGAACCTTACCAATAACACCATTATTAATGGTGTCAGTAGTTACAATCTCACCATAACTATCGTCAATATTATCAACAGCACGAACTCTACCTGTAAGAGCATCGTCTGCCTTAATCTTAGCAACATTGTCTTCAATATCCAAAGACTCTTCACCAAAACTACCAATCAGAATTGTTGGGGTGTAGTGATTTGTGACATCAGTTGCAGTATTATCATTAAAGGTGAAGATAAACTCATTTCTGTTCCAAGACGTTTGACCAGCAAGATAAACATCACCAGAATTATCAGTTGTCAAACCATGGACAGAAGCACCCTCAATATTATTGATATTTAAGTCTGTGCTAGTTCTATTGATAAATGAACCATCATATTTGATCTTTACATTCTCAATAATTTTTTGACCTGTTGTGTCATCTGTCTTTGTAAATGCAATATTATAATCATTAAAGATATCGATGCTAGAAACAGGAGCAAGATCAATCGTGCTTCCAGTAACATATCTCTTATTCCAAATAATTTCACCATTAACGTCAAACTTACCAACCCAGAAACTATCTTTGGTTGTACCATTACTCTTGAGAGTTAAATCACCAGCAACATAGAATTCGTTATATTCATCAAAAGAAAGACTTGTATTACCAAAAGAATATACACTATTAACAACCTGTTTAATGTAAGTAACTACAATTGCACTGGTTCCTAGTATTGCTTTACCAAAACCAAGATTTACATTAGATGTAGAGTCATTATCTGCAGTTTCAAGAACAAAATAAATGTCATCACCAACAACCTTCATTGCTGTTAGTTTTTCCGATGCATTTGCAGAAGAAAGTTTTCTCTTAAGTGCAAAGTTACCATTAGTATCAATAGATGCAATAAATGCATCATAAGGATTACCCGAGTTGGTATTTGTAAATCCACCAATAAGGAATCTAGTATCAGAATACTTTTCTAATGCGGTAATGTGATCTGCACGAGTATTACCAGATATACCAGCATATGCTTTCTGCCATACTAGTGTTGCACTAAGACCATTAGCTGCCTCAGTGTACTTGACCAACATGATGTCTGGATTATAGGCATCAACAACTTGATCGTTGGGTTTGGTTTGTCCAGCAACCCAAATATCGTTACCATCGACATATAGTTTTACAAAATCGGTGTAATCAAGACCATTAGAGTTTACAATGGTCTTCTGCCACTCAACATTGCCATTTGCAGATAATTTAGCAACAAATGCGATGTTAGTATCACCTGCAGCATTCTTGGTAGTACCGCAAATATAAGATTTTTTATCTTCAGTTACGAAAATATCATTGATCTTTGTATATTCATCATTTTCAAGCAAACCTACGAAATAATCAGTTTTCTTGAAGACCTGAGGATGAGAAAGAATGATACGAGGATTCTTCGTATATCCATGACCAGAATTCAAAATATTGACTTTATCAATAGAACCAACCGCTGTTACAATTGCTTCAAGTTGTGCAGATTCGCCATCTCCATCGATAAGAATCGAAGGAGGAATATCTGTATTGTATCCAGAACCAGTCTGGTTGATGATAATCTCTTCAATACCTTTGTATTGTCTAACAACAAACTCTTTATTAGTGTTTGCCATGACAGGAGTATAGTCAACGAAAATTCTATCGCCAACTACAAGATTATGAGGTACTTTGGTAGTAATTTTACCAAAACTTACACCACTAAGATTCTCAAACGAATAGTTATCAATAGTTTCGCCTTGAATTCTAGAAACTCGTGCAGAAACACCTAAACCATCAGTACCTTCGTTATCAAAAACAAGTCTGTCATCGACCTGATAACTTACACCAGGGTTTTCGATAGCAAATCCAGTAACTGACGCATCTTCAAATTTAGTAATTGTTTCAACTTCAATATCAACCTTAGAGTCTTCCCTAACTTTGGGGAAATAGTCAAATAATTGCAGAGGAGATTCTTCAAAGATCTGATCAGGATCATTGATTTCTGCTTCATCAATTACGCCATCTCTATTTTCATCTTCTACATCAAACAGAAGAATATCACCATCTTCCAGAGTTAAAGCATTTGTGGAAGCGTTTGGAATTCTTTCAACATCAATATCAACATTTTCATATGGATCACGATATCTAACAACACCTGTGGGAATGTTCTGTTGAACTGCATTAGCATTCAAGTTCCACTGATCAACAATAGAATTGAAACTTGGACCTAAGACGTATGGGAATACTGGATTACCTGCTGCAGTAGCATCAATGGTAACAAAGTAAACATATCTACCTTCTGGGAATTCAGGAGTTTTACAGAAACGACCATTGTACTGATCAAGATCTCCTAAGTTAAACACATATTCATAATCTTCAACGAAAGTTCCTGCACTATCTGTACTGAGAGCAGGTCCATCATTTCTGACAGGACTAATATTAGTATTCTCATCATAGATGAGTGATGGTTTCAGTCTGTAAGAAGTGAGAAGTCTTCTGATTGTAGAAGCTTGATCCGTAGGATCTTCATATGCATAGGGTCCATAGATGGGATTACCATCAAATGCCCAACCGATGATAGGAGAGTGCTCTAAGGATTCATCCTCTTCTTCCAACTCACCAGCAGCAGTCAGGGACATGTTGTCGCCCAGAACATATCTCAATCTTTGAGGATTGGAAACGTGAGCATATTCACCACCATACTGATTATTGAATCCTTCAAAGACGGATCCCTTAGCAGCATCAAACGTAGATGTAGACTGAAGATTATAAGTCCACTGGAATACATTTGCAGTGAACTTAGCATTTTCACCAACAGAAGTTAGATTAATCAGAGTCGTACCCTGAACATATCCAATACCTTTGTTTACAATTTCAATTCCAGTAACTCTTCCAGCATTCTCACCATCAACATCAATTGTTGCTCTAGCAATAGCACCGAAACCTTCACCTTGAATCTGAACTTCAGGTGCAGTGGTATATCCGCTACCACCATTAATAATAGCAACTGAAATAATCCTACCATTACTTACAATGGGTTGAGCAACAGCACCAGAACCAGATGTAATTTTAATTTCAGGAATAGATGTGTAAGAATTACCACCAGCATCTACACTAACTGAAGCGATTGGTCCTCGAACTGCAGCAGTTGCAGTTGCACCATTTCCACCACCACCAACAATTGTAATAGTTGGTTGAGAGGTATATCCAGTACCACCATCATTAATAAGAACTCTAGATACAACACCTTTGGTGATAATTGCAGTTGCACTAGCGCCAGAACCGCCACCACCAACAATGGATACCAGAGGAGACTCAGTATATCCAGATCCGCCACCAGTAACGTCAATAGAATCAATAGAACCATTAACTTGGACAGATGCTAATGCTCCTGCACCACCACCGCCAACAACAGTGACAGAAGGAGGGAACGCAGCATCGTAACCTTGTCCTGTGTTATCGATAGAAATACTAGTTAATGCACCGAAAGTTTTAGAAACATTAGATTTGTAAGACCAAATTGAAACACCATTGATCCAGGTTCCGATAGGTCCAGGAGAAATGACATCTTTGGTAGAAATCGTAGAAGAAAGTCTGGGGAAACGATTCAGTTTTCTCTGGTTGCCAGGAAGAAGTGCCGATCCTGGGAAAGGTCCAATCTTATAGTTGGGAATACCTGTTGATGCAACATAAACATAGTTGTCATTGAAGAACGTGTTTTGGATGTTTGTAGTATAAGGTCCAATTGCGTTAAAGACAGCAGTGTTATCAGACTTACCTTTGTTAAGGTCAACAGATACAAGAATATTACCTTGTGGTGCAATTACAGCAGGTTGAGGCAACTGATACTGGAATATGCTATCAGTATCTCTAGATGTAACTAAGAAAGTTCCGTTATAGATGATTGGGTTTGCACCATAAATTGTGACCTGATCACCAACCAAAACACCATGAGGATTTGAACAAGTAACAGTAGCAACATCATTGTTAAATGTAATTCCAGTAACTTGAATCAGTTTCTTGACATTATACAACCAAGTTGTCAACTCTGAGTTGGTAGAAGTACCACCCAACTTAGAAATAGTAAGTTTATCACCAGGCAGATAGTAAGAACCAGTATCAGTCAGAGTTGTTTGTTCTGCATCAACAATACCAAGAACACTCAATTCAACTTGAGTTGAAGTTCCCTTATTGATGAATACTCTGAAATTAGATGTTACTTCGGTTGCAGCATCCCAAACTTGAGCAGTTGTACCATCTTCACCACGAGTACACTCGATAAACTGGTTAAGAGATTTTTCCTTATATTGAATAACTTCAGAGTTTCCAATCAAGAACTGACCATTTCTTTCAGGCCAACCAACAGTAGAGTCAACTGTAATAATAGTATCTTCTGCGGTAAGAGGTTCAGCAAGTTTTGTTTTATATGGAACAGTGAACTTACCATCAATAGTTTCTTCGGAAAGAACTAATTCATAGATTGTAAAGGTAGAAGTATTGATTGCGATATAATTTTCGACCAGAGCTTGTGCTGATTGAATGTTAGGATCTGCAATATCAGGATCTTGAGTCAACACACCATCTCTGATATTAGCAGGTTCGCCACTAATCAGGGTTGCACGCAGAACAGTATCAATTGACCATGTAGATGCCGATGGTTTGATAATTTGATCTTTAGGATAAGAAATACTAATATTCTCACCATAAAGAAGTTTAAACAGATATGAAATACTGAAGGAAGTACCTTTTGATTGATAGAAGTCTCTAACAGTCTTAATTGCTGTTCTTACATCGATAGACTTATAATCCAGTTCAGGAACATCAGGCAAGTATTGTTCAGTATACTTATCAAGCAGTCTCTTTACAAACAGAGAGTCGAGACACTTAATTTCAGTATCGACTTCTGCTGGCATTGCCATGGTGTTATTTGAGAACACCGCATTGCCATCTTCAGTATATTTTGTAATTCCACTTGCTGCTCTAGCACAATTCAAGAACTGAGACTTAGAGTATCCGCTACCAGACTTATTGAGTCTATATCCAGTTACTTCATTAAGACCAATAGTAACAGATGCTTTAGCAGTTGGAGGATTTTGAATAAAAATAGTTGGAGGTGCAGCAGCACTATATCCAGATCCAAAGTTAGTGACGTTAATATCAGTAATCTGACCATTGAAGATGGACGCTACAGCAGTAGCACCAGATCCGCCATTTACTCTGTTATCAACAATGTAAACCGATGGAACATCATCATATCCAGATCCACCGCTTAACAGGTCGATAGCAATGACTCTACCATCACCATCAACTCTAGTTTGAAGAACTTGAGCACCAGTAGGATCAACAATAGCAATTCTAGGTACTTCAGTATACCCCTGACCTCTATTTAAAATATTAATTCCAGTTACTACACCATTTGTGAGAACTGTTGTAAACGATGCCTTAATTGGATTACCACCAGTTGGTTCATCAACATATACAACGGGAGGAGTCGTATAACCTTTACCACCATCAATGATAGTAATAGCACCACTGATTTGACCATCAGTAATAGACACAGGTGCCAACTTAGCACCACCAGGTTGTCTAAAAGTAACTCTAGGATTAAAAGTATATCCGCTACCAGAACTAGTAATTGTAAGTGAACTTACACTACCATTAGTTACTTCAGCATTAATACCAGCAACCAGAGAACCTTCTCTTGTAGGTTCTTCAATCTCTACAATAGGAGGATTAGTGTCGCTATATCCAAAACCACCATCCAACAGAGAAATAGTCTTGACACCATTGATAAGAGCAGTTGCAGAACCACCTGAACCCTCGTCAGAACTAATTGTTACTTTAGGAGGATACTCAAATCTATATCCGCTACCAGTTTCACTATTTCTAATATCAGTGAGTTCACCAGAATTGTTGATACGAGCATATCCAAGTGCTCCAGTACCAAATGAGGGAATAGGTGCTTCAATAGAATATAAAGAAAGGATCTTACCTTTCAGAGGTGCTTCTTCAAAAATGAAGAGATCTCCGTCAATATAAAATTGCTGTCTAGGAGCAAGTAACTGATTATCATAAATTGCAATTACAAACTCATCTGTAATTGGTTCGTATGGGTCACCATTACGAGTAAGTTTGAATGTTTTCTTACCTTCACCAAAAGTCGATGAAATATCATCAACAGCGACGATACTATTTTCAATAAAACCTTTTTGGAACAAGATATAAGTCTGATCAGCAGAGTCAGATGGAGTTCTTGTTCTAGGTGCTGTGGTGAATGTAATAGTTGTTCCACTGGTCTGATAATCAATTCCAGGATACAGAATATCACCATAAAGACTTACGATTAAAAACTGAGATTCTGGAGGAGTTACAGGATTACCAAGACTCAGCAGTTGAAAGGTTCTAGTTGTTCCATCAAACTGCTCAATAAGACTTTCTAAAGTAGTCCACTTTACTTTTACCTGCTCATATGAAATACCAGGACTCAGAGCAATGTTAGGAGAACTAGTTGTTGATTCATAGTAAATAATCTCATCGCCAATCAGAATAGTACCATTTCTATCAAGAAACTTATCGACACTCTCAACAACGATCGTTTCAGACGTATTATTAATTTCTTCTACTAATTTTGTCGCACCATCAAGAATACTGACATCGAGTTTATCGATATCTAAGTATTCTAAAAAATTGTTAATAATATTTTGACCTAATCCAGTCTTCTCTTGAGACCTGTAGTAATATTCTACAAACTTAACAAGCAGGGGATATTCAGACCCAATGAAATCAGGAGCCTGAGCTGCAATGGATTGGGAGACCTTATTTACGTTATTCATCTAATTAGAAACAACTATTAGTGAGATTACCTGAGTTATCGATTGGAGGAATCGTGATCGTTGTTGGTGGTTGATCGAACTCTCCTGGCGTCAAACTATTTAGTGGTATAGTAGGAGGTGGCGTTGTACCGATAGGTGCTACTGTAATCTCTGGAGTTACAATATTGATGATTGTTCCAGGTGTCGTAGCAGGGATAGTTGCGTTGTTTGAAGGAATAAAGTTAACAGGAATTCTCAAGTCAATTGGAAGACCAGTTCCTAAACCTTCGTCAATAATTGTTCCGATTCCTGTAATAGTGTCAGTAATTTGTAAATTAGTGTTATCGGGGATGTTAGATCCTGCACCAATGATATTAACAGGACCGAAGCATACTTGTCCTGTATCGTAATTGACAGTTCCAGCAGCATTGTTTGTGTAAACCTTTTTATTACCAGTGTTGTAGAACGTCCTCAGGAGACCATATCCGTCGTCTTCAAACTGCTGGTCAACTCCAGGTCTGTCATAGGTTCTAAACGTGCCTGAGAGGATCACAGGTTCCTTATAGCACTTAGTGGTGTTGTTACCACCAGACCCATCGCCACCACCTGATCCTGATCCGTCACCATCTGATCCATCGCCATCAGAACTAGGTGAACTATTGTATAAACCAGAACCAATGGAGACACAATAAGTGTTGGTTTGATTTGTTGCTGGAGTAATATATTTCAGAAGTGTAGTTTGCAACGAAACGTCACTAATACACTTGTTTGAAAGAGAAATTGCTTTTTGGAAAGCATTTGCTCTAAATGTAGAGTTGAAGTTATTGATTTCAGTTTGGATTGCCCAATCTTGAATAGAATTCTGAATATCTGTTTTGATGCTAGAAGAGTTAGATCCGCATCCAGTATCATACTGAGCAAATATTTTGTTGTAGATGAACATATCATCGGGATCTACAACAACAGGGTCAATCGATGCCATAGCATACTTTCTCAAAAGACCCGAAACCTCTCTCTTAGTTGCTACGTTGAGGTTGGTTCCAGTTTTTGTCTTAATAGCGACATAAACTTTACCATATACAGGTGGGTTGAGAGAATCGCCGCCATATGCAACAACTGAAGAAGCGTTATCGTATAGTTTCTTAGTTAAGATTGCGTAATCTTGAGCAGTTACTGCTCTGTTTTGAGCAGCAAAGAATCTAGGTGCGCTATATTTGATCGATTCAATACTTTCTGCACCTTTACCTTGCTGAGACTGCTCTAGAACTTGAATCTTAACGGTAGCAGGAGAGTATGACTGACCATTGTTGTCAACCAGTCTACCAATGAATGAGAATGTTTTGACTTCATTAGCAACGGGACCATTAGTCACCATATATTCTAAATCAATAACCTCACCATCGTTTAGAGACCTTCCAACAACACCATCACCAAATCTAAGTTGATAGCGCATATCTTCAGTTTCAAATAAGAAGTATACACGAGTGGTTGCATCTAAAGCAGTGATATTATCAACTCTGTTGTATAAATCAGATGAGGTTGAAGATTCGTTTGCTCGGACTCGAACAGTTAAAGTAGTGGTATCAACGTTTTGAGCAGGAATGATGTAATTTTGATTTGCAAAAGTATTAACAATATACGAATACTCAATGATATTACCTTCACGCATAATCAACTTATCAAAAGTTGCTTTACCTGTGATGGAGTCTACTGTTGTAGTGACATTATTAAGAATGTTCCAAATATAGTTACCGCCAGTTGCAACCGAACCCTTTCTTAAAGTAACCGTACTAGGATAAATTCCATTTACCGCAGTTGTTTGAACTTCGATTTTGACACACGCTCTAGAAGTTGCAATCGAAGTGGGAATATAATTTAAAAGTTTAGCAATACCAACAACGTTATCTCTGACAGTTGAAGAATTCAAGAAAACTTCATTCAACGCCATGTTGGCATTAAACGACGTGTAATACGTGTTAAACGAGAGTAAGTCAATTAGATATGACAGAGTAGACCCGTCAAAGTCGTAATCGGTAAATTCTGTTCTTGTTCTTAGGTACGCTTTGATTGAGGCTTTAATATCCTCAAAATCTAAAGCAGTTAGGTTATTCGGTTGCATTATTCAGGTCTCTGTAAAACAAACTCGATTGTTTCAACAATTGGTAACCCAACAATTCTGTACTCAACTAAAACATTTAGTTTGTTACCCTCATAAATTGGTGTAACAATTACTTTGGAGAGTTCTACTCTGGGTTCATACTGATTAATTGTATTTATGATCTCTTCCTTAACAGTATCCGCAGTAAAAGGATCCAGGGGTTCAAATAGTAAACTATTTACCCTAGATCCTTTGTTTGGTTGAAATGGTTTTTCACCAGGTGTAGTTAAAACCAAGTTTTTGATTGATTGCTTGATAGCATTATCGTTTACCACACCAGATACGTCATCAGTAAAAGGATTCTTAAGCAATCCTATACTAACATCTTTGAATCCCTTTGATTTAGAGAATTCCTTCCCTGTGATCTTCTTTAATGCCATCTAGATACGGGTCAGTCCGTATTATTTATCGCCCTTGACCACGATAACGTTTTTTGGCGTTATTACGACTGGTGGAAGCATATTTGGTGTGCTGTCCGTTACCCTGCCGAGTTTTTTTAGGTCTCGATTCAATAAACGCACCACCACTTAAAGATTTTGAACGTGTTGCCATAATTAAGCTCCTACAAATACATTTGGACTACAACCGCCGACTAATGATAGGCATGGAAATGGTCCAGCACCTGTCATTGTTCCGAATGGGTCTTTAAATCTGCCTAGCGGTCGTTTATTTACAAAGACAGTTTTAGAAGTGGCGTGTAAGACCCTCGGATGACCAACTTTCAACTCTCTTGGAGCATTAGCACCGATGGTGCAGTGATATGCTGGAGTTGGGAGTGTGGTAAAACACTTGTATCCGATTGACTGAGTTGTGAAGATAATCTCAGTCGGGTGTGGGATAAGCGCGTCCTTATCAACGATAGGAACTTTTTTATTTATCACCACGTTGGTCACGCCGCCTGCTAGAGGAAGTTGTGCGGTTGGTTTCCAATAGCAAACGGGTTCATTTAGTAAAACAGTAACTTTACTAATTTTTTCGGACATTGGTTGATGAGGACAACCTGGTACAAACCCGCCACCATGACCAGGTTGGAAGATGGTCCCCGCTCCTTTACCATGTCCGCTGCATGTACCCATGTACAATGCTGCTCCCAGTATACTAGGCATTAGTTCGCAAACCCCTCGTCGTATGGATTACCATAAGCTTCTGTTGCATCTGCCACTCTTTGAGCAGATCCCGTCATATTATTGAACATTGGGATAATACCTTCCGCTTTCCAGTTTTGACAACCAGGTCCCAGAAGGGGTGACAGGGTATAACCTCTACTAATTGAGGTAGTTACGCCAGTATTTGGGTCAGTAGTGCTTGTACTAACGTTTGGTGTAACTATAGGTGATGGACATGTGGTGCCACCACCGCATCCCGTGAAAGTCATGTTGCATTCTAGAGTGACTTTGATACTAGTTCGAGTTCTAGTATCAGGAACATACTGCTTTAGTAGATATTTAGTGTTTTCTGACGCATATGGTAGGTTAGAAAGCGATCCAATGCAAGTTTCTACAAGATTTTCTTGATATGGAATAGTTTCTGGGATATTTTCTTGCGTAAATCCGAGCCATAAGTCCTTTCTGTTCTGAATATCGAGATTTCTTCCGTCATTCATGATTTGTTTGAACTCAGGAGTCATGTTTTCGATGTCATTTAGATGATTATAGTTGTATCTAACTGTATATTCGTCAATTAGTGGTTGAACATCGGATTTTGCAAGCTTTCTTTGAGGGATAGTTTCGTTTCTATCGCGCCTTTGGTCCTTTTTGACCTCAACTTTTGCGGGATTTGAGATAACTCTCGTCGTTCTTGGTATAGAAGACGATGCTTGCCTCATTGTAGCGCGGATTTCGGGGTCTACATTGGGAATAATGCGCGTTAAATAGTCATCAAGTTCCTCAGAAGCGGTTGAAGAGTACCCAGGAGTGCGAACATCTTCAACATTTACCTTAAATTGGTTGAAAACCCAACAAAAAGGCGGAATATCTGCGTTGTAACCGCTACCTGGTTCAATAATTTGGACTGAAGTGAGTACACCATCAGTAAAAGTACCGCTAACTCGTGCTGGTGTGCCACTTGCTGACGATGGTGGGTTGATAGTTAGGATAGGATCCTCGTCAATTAGGTCCCAACCCTTACCCCCATAGTTAATTGTTATGCCAGTTACCTGTCCATTTGTAATTGTTGCTACAACATCGGGTTGAATCGACTTAGAAAACGTGTTAGGTGCGCCAGGATCCTGACTCATTGTCTGAAATTGTACAGATTTGTTCCTAAACTCGTACAAACCTACTAGTTGTGCGCGGTCTTTGATACCATATCCCGCTGAAACAGTCACAACATGGTTGCGATTTGACGTATACTGCCCATCTTTAGTAAAGACTGATCCAGAACCATCCAAGTATAGCACATGATACGTGAAATTTTCCAAATCAGTATGGAAAGTTCGTGTAATCGTGTGTCCATTTAGCGTATCATTGACACGAAGGCGGTCAAAACCAGTGTCTCCCTCAGTTACTTCGCGTGATCCTACTGCAGTAACCTTGACATTCATGGTTAAAGCAACAGTAGAGTTGTCTGCAAGTACAACATTGTACGATACTGGGAATACATCACCAACAGAATACCCTGTTCCAGGACTTACTAATTCAAGTACAGTCCATCTAGTGCCAGTAAACACGGGTGAAGCACCAGATTCATCAATAATCGGTACAACTGATACCTTAATTCTAAATCCAGTCTTTGTTGGAGCATTCTCTAGGGTAAGAACTTCAAAATCATAGAACTCGTCATCATCATTACTAGTCCATGGATTCTGTGTTGAATCATATTGAGTGCCATATAAGTTGTCAGGATCAAATACATCTGTATATGTGGATCCGTCGAATGAAAATGCGAAGTCAGTTACACCATTAGGAATAGTTGTGGAGAACTGATTGTAACTAACAACAATCTTTGCACTACGAGTATCAACTGCAAATAGTGTGGGGTGTGGTGCATCAGGATCTCCTGTGAAGTCTTGCTCCTCTGTATCATACGATAAGAGCATTTCTTCTGGCGCACAAGGTACTGCCGAGCATGGAATACACCTAGTGCCATCTTCAAGGTCACTAGAACTATCACCTGGGATAGGATCTCCAGTTACAGGGTCATTACCAGATGATGGTTGTGTAGTAACAATCGTAGATTCTTCAGTTTCTAAAAAATAACATGGGATACCAATCGTGCCGCCCCTAGTACCAGCATCATACAAATAACTGAACCAGGTATCACTTAAACCATAATCAAAGGATAACTCACTAGGAACATAATCATAATAGTAAGTGCCTTGGTCTGTTCCAAATGAATATGGATCAGTTCCTACTCCTGCCCTAGATGCTTTACCACAATGTGCTGATGGTGGTGTATTGTAAGATGAACTACTAGTTGATCTATCGCCATCATCATCTAACACAAATACACTATCATACATTACTGCATGATCGTCGCGCTCGGGGATATTATAGTCGGTTCCCCTTGCTTCATATGGTGGATACTCGGTGAACGTTACGCTAGCGGCACCTGCGCCCGCTTCAGGGCGGTGGTTCGGGGTACATGGAGGTGATGCTCCATATTCGTTACTAGGTCTTTTGCATCCCATTCTCTAATGCCTCTAGTCTCTTGTAAAGTAAATCGTAATTCTCTTTTATATTTAAGTAATCTTCGTGGTTCGGTGGACGATACATTACTTTGTCGGGCGTAGGCATCGTCTGTACATACTTCTCGATATGCTCTACCCGCTCTACAAGTTTTACTAAAATCTCATTGATCATCTTATTGTTTTCGACGATCTCTTCCCACCTTTCATCAGTCATCTTTTTCTTTCTTCAATGTAAATGCTTGTCCATCATCTGTTATATCATACTTCAAAGGAGTCCCGATGTCCCATCCCAGTTCTTCACATACTTCATAAGGAATTGTGAGAATAAGATCACCGAAATCATCCTCTTCTAATGTAGTTGTGAATCTCTGGGACATATCTCTATAGGCGATTAATAACTTGGGGGTTGCTTGTGGGATTATCTTCTTTCCACTCTACCCATAGTGTATATAGATCATCTAATACTTGAGAAGCATAAGAGGACGCATAATAGTCTGCACACTCATACATACGAGGATCTAGAAACCCCTCATGCCTCAACAATTGCTCTATCGCCCATACACGAGTATCTTGTCTCTCTACACGGGTCTTGGAGTCCATTTTTTACCTCAGAAATTTTTTTAGATGGGCGTGAAAGAATAGTTGAATAATATCTCAAGCGTCTGGGAACCTTTGTAGGTTAGGGTAGTGGCCCTTTTTTATATTTAAGGGGGCCAATTTACTGCCAAAGTATAACTTAATAACTGCCTAGTGAGTGTTACATAGTGCCTCCGATTACCTTCCTATTATACATCACTCACCACGTAATTGTCAACACATTCCCAAGACCATCCGATACTTTTGATATAATCGAAGCACGACATTCTCGGAGTGTTTGGGTATTGCTCTCCCAGACTATTCCGAACTCCGTCGATATACCTTTCCATGTCGTAGATACTCTCGAAAGTACCTCTGAGGTTGTGCTGATTGTCGTAGATAAGATAATGCATAAGTCTTGAAGATACTAGGTGTGTTTCTGAACCCTTGCAGTGTTATTGTACCATGAAAAATGATAGTTGTCAAGGGGTGCCTGTGTGACACTCAGAGGCGAATGATTAGCAATGGTGATGAATGTGTCTCCGAGGTGATTAGAGGGGGTTGACAATCGTTAGGGAACGTGCTAAGACTACAATTAGTGGAGACATTTAGAGAGGAATAAAACACACATAATAGTTTATTTAATGTTTTCCACAATCTCCGCATTTTCTGTGGAAAACGTGTTAATAACCTCTTGGGGGGTTGGGATTACATTGTCCCAATACCTAGAGTATACACAGAGGCAAACTTGTCTAACTGGGCATCTACTGAACTGCGCTTCCTGAGGGGGTTTTGTATACTCCTTAACGCATATAGTGATGTACTCTTCCGAGATGAAATTAACGTAACCAGAGTGTTCGTTATAGGTGACAAATTGACCTCTGTAGAATTTGTTCATCTGTGGAAAAGTGCAGCGATAGTTAGTTAGGTTTGCATGAGGTTAGTTGTTGAAGTCTCTACACATTTCATCGTATGATGCACCAGTGGGCAAAGAATTGCATAAACGTTGCATCCTATCATTTTGCATTTTTTCTACTGTGTTGATAGCGTTGACACCGATTGCAGCGCCAATAACTAACACGAGAGAAGCAAGAAATAATCTCATTATTCAACCTCCTGATCTGGTAAAAGTTCGATAAGTGTATCTTCATCGTATAAATCTACGATCTCTTCGCTTACTTCATCCCATGACAATTTTTCGTATTCACGAGTCAACAAATCATAGCAGATCTGCTCCATGGCAGTAATATCCAAACCATCAATAATATGGTGGACATAGTTCTCAATTAGTTCGTCGAGATCTCTTTGATTAGGTGATTGCTTAGTCATGAGAATAAAGGGCGTTTGAGTGATACTTACTTGAGGACGTAGTTGATACGCTCTTGCAATGATTTAGGTTCGGGGCGTACAACCTCGCTGGCGTCTTGTAATACATCAGCGGTGAAAGTTCTAGCGTCGTCATTAGTCCAGATGAGAGCACCGATGACAAATAGCAGGAGAAATTTCATGTGAGTTTGAAGAAGAAAGGAACGTGAGCGAGGTTTAGATAGTGCCCTAAACATATCAGGCGAAGACGTAACCAGACTCAAACTCTTCAGTCACGAAGACTTTATCAACACCATTTTGTCCAGCAAACTTACGAACAAACCACTTGAAATCTTTCTGAAATACGCCTTCACCAGCGATGCAGAATTCATCACAAAGTGCATTCAAACGTGATTTAGTTGTGTTAGACTGCCAACCACCATCAAAGATAGTCATGTCGTTGTCAGAAACCTCAGCAATTTTGTTGCCGTGAAGGCGAACAATAGAAACGCCAGATTCTTCGTTAAAGTGAACTGAAGTGTTGCCAGACTGCCAGTTGATGTTTTTCTGGATAGCGGCGTTCATTTGTGCTTCGATTTTACGCATGATGAGAAAAGAGAATGATTTGGGGGCGGTGGTGGGTTTGTTTCCCCCCCTCGCTTGTTCTTATTATAGGGCATTTTGGGGGTCTGTATACCCCCTGTGTGCCACTACGTCAGGTGTCACATACCATTCATGAATTCGTGAATTGCTTCGTTATATTCTTCTTCAGTCTGATAAGTACGTCCGTGAATAGTATACGGAAACGTTTTCTTAGTGAACATTTTAGAAGCGGTTTCGCAGTCTTTGCGATCATAACCCATTTCAACAAGGGTTTCAACGTAAGGATTAATCATTGTCATAGTTTTGTGTTAGTAAGAAAAAAAGGTGATTCAGTCAAAGAGGGAAGTTTTTTCGTATGCGTCGTAAAACATATCCCATGCAGTATTGTTGTGAACAAAGGACGAAACTTCTGCTTGATCACTAACCCAATCGTATGCCATATCGATGTCGGCGTTAGTGTCAAGAATGAACGCGGGAAGCGTTGCGATTGCGTCGATGAACTTAGGAGAGGTGTGAATCATGTTTGTTTCTTTCATACTGATAGTATGGCACAGATTGGGGCGTTTTTCAAGGGGTCTTGTGCCACTATGACAACTGGTTTCAGACCCCTTGATTTCTTTACACTTACATGTAAAGATAACCTCCTGCCCAATCACAACGCCCGAAACATTCTTCGCGGGAGTTATCTACCAACAAATTGTAACGAATATGTTTTGCAGGTGCTTTCCATGATGCTGGTTTATACACATGCCCATAACGTTTGTCAATAAAAGCATGGACAGATTGTTGGTTACCAGTGTTCATAATGAGTTTATGATATTTGCGACCGCTCTCAATATAGAAACTATATTCACCTGCCCTGCCGTTATTAACTCGCTTGAAATCTTGCATCAGTGCTTCACACAGCATTTCAGAATAGCGCAGCACGTTAGCAGCGTTTTCAAGTTGTGCGGGTTGTGCTTCTTTGAATTCAGTGAAAGTAGGCATCAGATTAGAGAGAAAATGAACAGGGAAAAAAGATCAGCAGGCGAGACACATTGCAGAGTTAAAGAGTTGCGGTTCAGTGTGCATGTCGGTCACTTCGTAACCATAACCCTCAACGCGAGAATCTACCTCACGCTCAAAATCACGCTTGAGGATATAACGCTTAGACTGAGATTGTCCCATAAATGTAACA
>MDTC01043442.1_pt1 | contig 25804 bp, 30 predicted proteins | sample 811181 | NCBI WGS metagenome assembly MDTC01 (sample SAMN05326644, study PRJNA326480) | marine metagenome | isolation source: seawater | place: Pacific Ocean: North | collected 2011
CAAGACAGAGATTTATGACATAACAGGAAATTTAATAAGCATTAAAATTGGAGATAAGTTTTCATTAAAGGAGTTGAAGTCTGGAGTATATTTATGTGTAGTTTTTTATGCAGACAAGAAAAGAACTATCAGAGTGGTCAAACTGTAAATTTTAAATTTTTATATTAAAACAAAATCTTTACTCTTACATTTTTTTTACATTTTTTTCCATCTTTTAATTGCAATTTTAAAAAGGCCTCTGAATATTATTTGGAATTAGACTTTTATTACACTTGGTAACTGATTATAGTGACTGCTTTATATAAATTGAAATTAGAATTACATATTATTAGTTCGTACATAATAATTAATTTTTAGTAAATGATATAAAGTTAAAATCTTGTGATGAGCCAAATGGAGTTTTATGTAATATGTTCTTAGCATTTATTAAAGTGAAATCTTTACTGAAAAGTGAAGATATTTCTTTAATAGAATAACGACAAACGTCAAGATCACAGCATCGATTTGGCCCATACTCAGAAAAAGTTCCTACTATTAAAGTACTAGATCTATTAACACCTCTCAACAAAGAGTTATAATATTTTTTAATCTCATAAGAATTATTCATAAAATGGAAAACAGCTCTATCGTGCCATAAAACATATTTTTTTTGTGGATTGAAGTCTTTAATATCACAAACTATCCAATCAACTTTTTTAGCATTATCTCCCAGTCTAGATTTTGCCCTGTCTATTGCAATTTTTGAAATATCTAATACAGTTAGATTTGTATAACCATCCTTTAAAAGATAGTCAATTAAAAAACTATCACCTCCTCCAACATCTATAATAGCGTCATCTTTATTTAAATTAGCATTATAAATAAAATCTAATGATATTTTTGGTCTTTTTTGATACCAACTAACTTCTTCTAATTTTTTAGAAGCATACAAGTTGTTCCAATGTTTTACATAATCCATTAACAGGAAACAATTTCTCCATCCCAAGCCGTAATTCCTTGCATAAGATTATATGTTTTAAATCCCTTCATATTCATATATAAACATGCTTGAGCACTTCTATTTCCACTTCTGCAGTAAACAAAGTATGTTTTACTTTTATCCAGATCTTCTACTGCATTTACAAAATCATGACTTGCTAAAAAATCAATATGAATTGCTTCTGGAATAATTCCTTGTTCACATTCTTCAGAAGTTCGAACATCAAGCACAACATAATCTTTAGTTTTTGCAATTAGTTCTTTCCATTGTTTATTTGTTAAATTTTCCATTTTTTTAAATTTCAGATGGACATATATAGTCCGTTATATTTATATTACATTTTTTTATTGATGAAAATCCCCCTTCTATGTCAATAATATTATGAAACCCCTTAGATTTTAAAATAGAGTTCGCAATAATTGATCGATACCCTCCTGCACAATGCATGTATACTTCATCATTATTTAATATTTTTTGAGTTTGTTCTGGTATTGAAAGTAAAGGAATATTCTTTGCTTTAACTATATGCTCAGAAAAAAATTCTGTAGTATTTCTAACATCATATATTTCAACTTCTTGATCTTTTACTAATTTACTAAAATCATGAGCTGAAATAGTAGAAATTTTTTCAACTTCTAAATTAGCTTCTATCCAAGCATCAAATCCCCCTTCTAAATAACCAATAACATTATCAAAGCCAACTCTGGCTAGTCGAATAATTGCCTCATCTATTCTTTGAGGATCTACTATTAGCAGTATAGGTTTAGTAATATTTTTTAAGATTCCTCCTACCCAAGGAGCAAATCCTCCATCTAGTCCAATAAAAATAGAGTTTGGAATGTGAGATTTAGCAAAATCTTTTTGCGATCTCAAATCAAGCATAACAGCATTTTCTTCAGCTGCTATAGATAGAAAATTATGAGAAAAAATACTTTTCTTGGCATTTTTTATAACAACACTTAAATCTTTATATCCTTGTTGATTTAATTTGACATTTAGCGGAAAATAAGTAGGAGGCTCAGGTAAGTTTTTTGTTAACTGAGTTATAAAAGTATCTTTAGACAAACTACCGTTGAGAGAATAATTTAACTTTTTTTGGTTTCCTAGAGTATCTACAGTTTCTTTCATCATATTTTTACCACATGCTGACCCAGCACCATGACCAGGGTAAACCAAAATATCATCTGGTAATGGCTTAATTTTTAAATTAATTGAATCATATAGAATACCAGCTAAATCTTCTTTTGAAACACCCACATACCTTTGGGCTACATCAGGGATCCCAACATCTCCTAAAAACAAAGTGTCTCCTGTAAAAATACAATGTTCGTTTCCATTTTTATCCTTCAGAAGAAAAGATGTACTCTCAAGTGTATGCCCTGGAGTATGCAAAACTGTAAGAGAGACTTCCCCTATTTTAAAAACTTGATTATCAGATGATATTAAAGCATCAAAACTTGGATCAGCTTTTGGGCCAAAAACTATTTGAGCACCCGTTAAACTAGCTAAACTTAGATGCCCACTTACAAAATCAGCGTGAAAGTGTGTTTCAAAGACATATTTAATCTTTGAATTAGATTGTTTAGCTAATTTAATATACTGGTCAACATCCCTTAAGGGATCAATAACAGCTGCCTCTCCATTACTTTCTATATAGTAAGCTCCTTGAGCTAAACATTTTGTATATAATTGTTGTACCTTCACTTTTTAAAATTTTTAAATTCAAAAATAATATTTAAATCAATTCGTTAAAGATAATTAATATAGATATTGCAAGTATAAAAAATCCAAATCCTCTCTTTAATTGTCTTTCTTGTATAAATTGATTGAAATAAATTCCTATAAAAATACCTGTTACAGAAATAGCTGTAAAAGAAATTAACAGAAGCCAATCTATTTTCAACTGACCTAAATCTCCAGTAAAACCAACTAAAGATTTAATTGAAATAATCATTAAAGAAGTTGCAACAGCTTTTTTCATTGATAATTTAGTGAAAAAAACCAATGCAGGAATGATCAAAAATCCTCCTCCTGCACCAACAATTCCAGTCAATATTCCTATTATTAATCCATCAAATACTAAGAGAAAAGTTTTGTATTGAATTTCTTCACTATGATTAATTTCTTTTTGATCCTTTATCATAAAAAAAGCAGCTATAAACATTAAAAATGAAAATAATAACATTATCGCTATATCTTTTGTAAATAAAAAGTTAGAAACAGATATTATTTCATTTGGGATTTTTGGAAGAAGAAATTTTCTTGCAAAAAACACTCCAACGAATGCAGGAATAGCAAAAACTACACCTGTCTTAACATCAACCATACTTTTTTTATAGTTCTTATACACACCAACCATTGCTGTAAATCCTACAACAAACAAAGAATAAGAGGTAGCAAGAATAGGAGAAACTCCTAAAATATATACAAAAATAGGGACGGTTAATATAGAGCCCCCTCCTCCAAGTAGTCCTAAAACTACACCAATTAAAAGAGCACATAAATAACCGATTACTTCCATAATAATTTATAAAAAGACAAACTTAAAAAAACAAAAATATAACTATATTATTTTTATATAGATATAAAATAATGAAATAGAAGAAATTCTAAAAGGTTGTTTTTGTATTATTGCTAATTATTTTATTAGATGTTCAATTTTGATTTTTCATATCTCACTCTTCCAAAAAAGTTTTATAGTATTACAAAACCACATTTCAACTCATCTCCAAAAGTTTTACTTTTTAACGATCAATTATCTAGTAATTTAAATGTAAAGTTTAAAAATAACAAACATTTTATTCAATCTTTATTTTCTAATAATAAGTGCTTTGCTCAAGCATATGCTGGACATCAATTTGGACATTTCACTAATCTAGGTGATGGAAGAGCAATAATTGTAGGTGAGCATATTACAAAACCCAATACACGTTTTGACATTCAACTTAAAGGAGGGGGCGTAACCAAGTATTCAAGAAATGGAGATGGGAAAGCAACACTCTCATCCATGATCAGAGAATATTTATTTAGTGAAGTCATGCACTATCTAAATATTTCTAGTTCAAGAAGTCTTGCTTTATTTAATACAGGAGACTCAGTATACCGAGAATCTAAGCAACAAGGAAGTGTTTTAGTTAGAGTAATGAAAAGCCATATTAGAATAGGTACATTTGAGTATGCATCTTATTTCGGTTCTACTGAAGATTTAAAGAAAATTACTCTATATTCATTAAACAGAATATATCCAGATATTAGTAAACAAAATAATCCTGCATTAGCTTTATTAAATAAAGTAATGAATAAACAAATTGAATTAGTTGTAGATTGGATGCGAGTTGGTTTTATACATGGAGTAATGAATACAGATAATACTTCTATTTCCTCAGAATCATTTGATTATGGACCATGTGCATTTATTAATGCCTATAATCCAGAAAAAGTATTTAGCTCTATTGACGTTCACTCAAGATATTCATTTGGCAATCAACCAAAAATAATTAAGTGGAATATTCTAAGATTAGCAGAATCGCTAATACCAATTATCCACAAAGATAAAGATAAGTCGATTGAGCTTGCTCAAGCTGTAGTTGATAAATTTGATGATAATTGGAAAACAAAATACTATGAAATGATGCTAAAAAAAATCGGATTTAACAAAAATGAAAAAACACTTTATAGATTAGTTGATGAACTTCTGATGCTGTTAAACAAATTTAAAATGGACTATACAAATACATTTTTTTTTCTAAATGATGATACTACTTCAATTAAAAGTCAAATTTGTTATTCTAAAGATTTTTTAGAATGGAAAAAAAAATGGGAGAATACAATTAAAAAGAGAGGTAATATAACAGAAGCTAAAAAACTAATGAAAGAAAATAATCCTTTTATAATTCCAAGAAATCATATTGTTGAAAATGTAATAGAAAAAGCAGTAGATGGAGATTTAAAACAGTTAAAGGAATTTTTAAAAATATATTCAAAACCATATAATTTTAAAGATGGATTAGAAAAATACATGATGCCATCCTCATTAAAATTTGAAGAATCTTATCAAACTTTTTGCGGAACCTAGAATCTTATTTTGAAGTCTATGAATGATATATATCTGATTTATTTTTCAGAGCAGCAAGGGGCACTACATACTTCATCTTTTTCTTCACTTAAGTTATCGTCATTACAATTTACTTTCTTTGATTCTTTATTATTTTTTTCTGTAATTTTTTGAGATGATTCTTCCTTAGACTCACATCCAATTAAAATAGAAACAAAAAAAACAAATAAAATTTTTAAAAAATTTGTTTTCATATAATTAATATTTTTTTAATTTTTTTAAATAGTTTAAATAAACTTCTTTATCTACTTTTGAATTACTAAATAGCTGATATAAAATTAATTTATTTCTAATAGTCAATGCATTTTGTATATCATTATGGAATTTTTTGTAGGAATTATAATCTGTTGAAGTATATGAATTCCATAAATTTTGAACATAAGATAAAGGATTATAAAAATAAGTAGATTTAATTAGTGAATTTTTTTTCTGATTGCGATTTTCAATTTGTTTAACAGCATCAATATTCATCTTATTTGCTATTACGCTTATACTTCTTCTTATACTTTGATTTTTTAAATTATTATCAATGCTATCTAAATCAGCTACATCAGGGTAAATAGATATAATTCTTTCATAAATTTCTTCTTCTCCTAACTTAAATAAATCATATGTTTCTTTTCTATTTGCATCAATAAAATCAGTCATATAATTAGCGGAGTATCTATAACTAGCATATTGATGTACTGATCCAGGGATTATTACACATACGATTAGCCAAATGGCAATCATTTTAAATGCAACAAAACGTGTATTTGATGCAAACTTATTAAACCAATAAAACAGAAAAGAAAAAGAAAAAATATAAATATTCGAAATTAAAATTAAGTTAATATAATCTTGAAAATTTGCGAAATTATCTTGAACGAACCACACAGACAATATCAAAAGATTAACTGTCATAAGAATCAAGATCAAATAAAACAATAATCTAGAAATCAACCATCTATTTAAACTAGATGATTGTACTTTAATTAGTTTATCAAAAGAAACTTCTCTTTCAAAACTATTGATATTATACGTTAAAATTATAATTAGAATTGGTAATAAAAAAAAGATTAAGAATGAAAAATCAATATTTCCGTTAACTAATTTCTCATAATTAGATGTCTCTTCAACAAGATCAGGATCGTAAACCGAGCTCCATCTATTAATTTTTTTATAGTATCCAAATTGATCTGACTGACCAATTCCTAGAGGAAATAATTTTGAAGGTTCTTTGATTACAAAATGTGGGGTATAAACTATAGACCAATATGGATTTGAAATATCTACCCAAGATCTATCATCAGGACCAGAAATTTTTTCATCATACCATGTCAACATTTTATCAATCTCTTTTTGCTCATTTTTTTTAATTTCTAAGATTGTAGATTTTTGTTTTTCAAGATTTTGATATCCATTAAATATAGATAATAAACACAACCCTGTAAAAAACAAAAAAGAATATAACTTAGCCTTACTCCTAATAAAATGTTTATACTCAAACAAAAAAATTTCTAACTTCATTGAATCTCAATTTTTTTTGATGTATAACTAATTAACAAAACAAGTGAGGAGAACCAAAATAAAATACTAAAAACATCAATATAGTAGTAAGAAAGTAATAGTAAAAAACTAGGCTCATGATACTTAAAGTCTTTAATTGATTTAAAAAAATCGCCGCTAGATTTTTTTCCTCCTTCTTCAGATAAAAATCTTCCATAAGTATACTCATCATTCAAAGTTTTAACAAAATATCTACGGTATTTTTCAGAATTATTTAAAAAGTCTATATGATGAATTAAATCTGTACCACAAGAAGCCATACTTAAACTTTGTAATGATGCAAAAGGATTAATAAAACCGCTCAGTTGATAATTTTTTTTCTGTTGTTTTAACTTTTCATGCAATTTACCATAATGTTTATCCCAAATTTTATTTCCATACTCTTCATCGGCTTGAAGTACAATTCCAGAAAAATTTATTGGTAATTGAGATACGCTATCAACTTTATATTTTAACAACATCTCTTCTTCTAATTTTTTTCTTCTTTTATCTGATGGATTATGCCCGTCAATTCCTTTTAAACGATCTTCTTTCATATCCTCTGATAATATAAAGCGCGATGATAAAGGAGTAAATTTTTCTGTTAAATCTCCTATAGTTTTTGGGAGGAAAATTGTCCAAAGTAACCAAACAATTAATGTTAGTGAAAGTGCAGAAGTACTTGTTTTAAATTTCAGAGAAAGTAAAAAAGTAAATGATACAATAACAAAATAATATATAAAATATGTAAAAAAGAAGACACATAATCTAATTGCATGATCTATATTAAATTCTTGCGAATTAAATAGTATGTGAATTATAACTGAAATAAATAATAGTATAGTCGCTATAGATAAAATACATAATATCTTAGAAAATACTATTTTTCTGAGGCTATTTCCTTGAATTATTAATAATTTTAATCTTCCACTAGATAATTCAGAAGTAAAGCTATTAAATGAAACAAAAATCAAAAAAATTGGTATTATAAATTGAAAAAAAAGTGAAGATTTTAATTTGCCAAATCTTGATACGGCAAGTGATTGTGATGCTTCAGAAAATGAAACATCATGTTGTTTATGTCCTTCCAGTCTGAGCACAAGACCTGTTACAGCATTAACTCCTTCATCTAAGCTCATTAAATTAGAATTAGATTTAAAAGCATAGGTCCCATAATGCGCTGCGGAATGTGGATTATATGATCCAAGTTCATCCCATTGCTTTCTGACATGAACACGCGCATCTTTTTGAGTTTGAATTTGCTTTGTATTTTGAAGGACTCCAAAATATGTTACAAGGCTTAGAATAAAAACAAAAAAACACAAAATGAATACAAGTATTTTATTCCTCAACAAACCTCTCCACTCGTTTAAATAAATATTTTTCATTTATTTTTTCATGTATTCCAAATATATATTCTCAAGCTGCTTAGATGTAACGTCTTTAGAATACATTTCTTTAATTAATTTTCCGTTTTTTAAGATACCTATTTTATCACATGTCTCTCTAACTCTAAATATATCGTGAGACGCCATAAAAATTGCAGCACCACTTTGTTTTAAATTAATTAAAATTTTTGATAACTGATTACTTGAAAATGGATCTAATCCACTAGCAGGCTCGTCCAACAAGTAAACTTTTGCATTCTTAGCATATGCAATTGCAATTCCTACTTTTTGCCTCATACCTTTAGAATAATTTGAAACCGAAATATCGAAGAATTTTTCATCTAAACTACAATTAGATAAAATATCCATTAATTTACTTTTTTCAAAATATAAACCAGCAATTTTAGAAAAATAATCTAAGTTTTCTAAACCAGTTAAATATGGATATAAATTGACGTTTTCAGGAATATAACCAATCTGATTTTTTTTAATAGCTTTATTATTAACTTTATCTTCTAAAGTGATAATACCACTATCAGGAGATATAAAACCCAGCAACAAATTAATAGTTGTAGATTTTCCCGCTCCATTTGCTCCTAAAAGCCCATAAATTTCTCCTTCATTAATTGTAAGAGATAAATTATCAACCGCTACAGTGTTATCAAATTTTTTACAAATCTTATCTAAATGTATCATTCATACTTTTTTGCTAAAATATGAAAAAAACGCAACTGATTTGCGTTTAAAGAAGTAAATAAGGATTTTTTAATTTAGATATAGTTAATGATAATCATCATTTTTGACTAATATTTATTTTCTTAGTGTTCCATTTTGCTTTTGCGTATTTCTGCATATCAACAACTTGATCATTCTCATCAATAATTTCTGATCCTAGCAATGTTTCTATTATATCTTCCATAGTCACAATTCCATCTAAACCTCCGTATTCGTCAACAACTACAGATATATGTTCCTTTTTAGCAATTAACTTGTTGAATAAACTAAATAAATTAATAGTATTTGGAACTGTTATTATTTCTCTTCTAATTTTTTTAAGTGGTATCTTAGATATATTTTCACTTGTATATTTTTCTAATATATCTTGTAAATAAATATAACCATTAATCTTTTCATTTTGTTCTGAATAAACAGGTATTCTAGAGAAATTTAAATGTCCCTCTATTTTGAAAAATTCAGAAATATTTAAATTTTCATTAACGGAAAAAACGACAACTCTAGGTGTCATAACTTCAGTAACTTTAGTTTTTTTAAGATTAATGATATTTTGTATAATATTATTTTCTCTTTTAGAAAAAACACCTTCGTCATATCCTAAATTTGCCAAAGCTGACAATTCTTCTCTACTAACAATTTTAGTTTTTTTTGAAGAAAAAAATTGAGTGATTTTAAGTGAAATAATTACCAAGGGATATGTTATAATCATCATAACTTTGATAATAAAAAATGTATACCTAAGTAATTCTTTCCAGTAGATAGCTCCTACAGTTTTAGGAATTATTTCTGAGAAGAATAGGATTAAGATAGTAAGTAATGCAGAAACTACACCTAAATAACTGTCTCCAAATAGATTAGTTGCCTCAGCTCCAACTCCAGCCGCTCCAATTGTATGTGCTACTGTATTTAAAGCTAAAATTGCTGAAAGTGGTTTGTCTATATTTTGCTTATAGTCTAAAAAAAAATTTGCCCATTTATTTTTATCTCGTACTGATACTAAATAAGATTGAGGAGCAGTTAAAAGAACTGCTTCAACTAATGAACAAATAAAGGATACAAATAATGCTAAAAAAAGATAGAATAGTAACCAAGTCATTTTTACAAAATTAAATATATTGATAAAAAAAACAATTAAACAAGAGCTTTAATTTATGATATAATTACTTTTTAAAAACTTTAATGTAGTGCACTTGTATATCGTTTAATTTTAAAATAATAAAATAGTGACCTTTAGCTAAATATTTATCTGTTTTCCAAAAAACAGAATACTTTTGAGGTTTTTGGTATTTTTCATTAATTTTTGCAATTAAATATCCATTAATATCACATACAGATATTGATACATCAGCTTTTTGAAAAATACCATACATTATTTCAATTTCATTTTCAAAAGGATTTGGAGTTGCACTGTAAATCATACCCTTATTCAAGTAAATGTTATCCGATGACAATGAAGTACCATCTCCATTTATAATAATATCCCAAGTTCCTTCCAAAATACCATCAGAGTTAATATTTAACGGAATAATACGATTTGTTGCGTCATACGGACCAGAAGAAGCTGATGCAGCTAGATCACTAACTATATAAGGATCATCTTGAAAATACAACTGAGTAATCAATGTATCAAATCCAGGAGGAGTTATTTTAAAATGAATGTGTGACGGTCTATAATTTGAACCATTCAGATAAAAACCAGGCTTAACAGATTCAAAAATATAAAAACCTTGACTATTTGTTAATACTTTTCCCCTCAAGTTAAATCCTAAATTGTCATATTGACCTAAACTATTAGCATGCCATATATCTATCTCTGTATTTGGTATTACTTGAGAACATTGCAAATTAAATACTCTACCACTTATAATTATTCTATCTCCAATTTCACTTTGATTGGCCAATTCATTATTTACTATAAATGGAGCATTGGAGGTATAAAAAGGTCCTTGACCATAAGCATCCTCTGTTGAAGGGTTACATTTACTAATTTCATTTTCTTTTCTGTTATTACTTGATTGTAAAAAAAAAGGCAAACTCGATAAAGAAAGAAATGAAAGAGAAATATTCTTTAAAAATTTTCTTCGATTTTTATTTTTCATGTTTGTTTCATCTTAAAATTAATCTTCACATAAAGCTCCTAGTTTAATCCAATCATTTCTGTCAGGATAATTTGGATCATTAAAGTTTATTCTATTACCATCGCATTGAAAATCTATAGGAAGTACCTGAACGTTTCCAAAATTATAATTTATAATTAAAGTATCATTTTCAAAATTATATTCATGAACAGAAGGCAGAGCATTAGTATCTCCAGCATAATAAGTTTGAAATAAGGAATCACAATTTCCACTAACACAGTAATATGTATATTTAAAACCGTCTTTAAAAATATACATTGTATTTGATATTGCATTTAAATCATATACCCATTTTCCTTCAATTGAGTATGGAGAAGGTGAGTATGTTGAAGAGGGATTATGCCCATCTTTTTTACAGCTAAGAATAAATATTAGTATTATTAAAGTAGAAAATAAATTTTTCATTAATAAAACTAATATATAAAATAAAAATAAATAATATTTTATTAGAAAGGATTTGTTGCCCAAATATTTAGCTCATTTACAAAACCTCTCTCATCCATTTCTATTGAAGAGACAATAGCATGAGCTATTTCTTTGGATGTTAATTTATTATCTTGTTCTTTTCTCTCTATCCTATCTATACTGCCAAAGGCTGTAGTAACAGCACTGGGATTTATCTGAGTTACTCTAATGTTATGATGCCTCAATTCTGTTTGCCAACATTGAGTTAAACATCGTACTGCAAACTTTGATGAAGCGTATACACTTCCACCCTTATAACCTTTTAAACTAGCAGTTGATCCAATATTTACAATCGTACCTTTGTCTTGGTTTATCATAAGTGGAATAATTTCCTTTGTAAATAATGATAGTCCAAATACATTAACATTGAAAACTTTAATGAAATCCTCAATATCAAGGTCATTTATTTGCTTGTGTATTCCTATACCAGCATTATTAATTAAAACATCTACTCTACTGTCAAATAAATCAATACATTTTTTTGCATTTAAGCTAAGATTTTCAATATCACCAATATCAAACTTAAGATATTTGCATTTAATTTTTTCAGCAGCCAATTTCAATCTTTCCTGAGATCTTCCTGTAATAAGAACATTCGCTCCTTTTTTTACTAATAGATCAGCTGTAGCTCGTCCAATTCCAAGACTTCCTCCAGTTACAATAATATTTTTATCTTTTAAATCCATAATACGTTATTTAATATATTTTTTTTTAATACGTCCAAAACTATCCTGCTCTAACACAAAACCTTTTCTTAATTTGAAAATCCTCCTGCCAAGTAGATCAAAATATCTGACAAGTGTATCATTATCCGCAATACTTTCTTCAGGAACAAACGAAGAAATACTACTAGGGATCTTTATAGCAACTGGTCGATGATCTGATACATTATTATCATAATTACTCCATCCATTCATATAATCATCTATTTTTAAAACAACTGAAGTATAATTTGAATAGAATGGATCGCTGAATATTTCATTAGATATTAAAATATGATCTAGATGGGAGGGCCATGAAGGGTATGACCAATTTAAACTTGATCCCTGAGCAATATGCATATCAGAAAATTTGTAATTTAGACTATCATTAATAAAATCATAAAAAATATTATGCTGATCTAAATCTGTTAATATATCATTTAAATCTCCAAGTAAAATAACTTTCTTATTAGAAAAATTTATATCGATATATTGTTTTAAATAAGTTATAGCTTGTAATCTTCTAAATTCTTCATCTGAAGAATCATTTAAGTCTAAAAAACCATCACCACAGCACTTAAGATGATTATTAATAATTATATAATTTTCTCCATTATAGTTACAATCTAAAACTTGTGGAGATCTTGGAAAAAAGCTCCAAAAAGGCTGTGAAGTATATATTTCTTGAATTGAGTTAACTTGAACAGATTGAGCATTGTAAACATATGCTAAACCTCCATAATAACTACTCTTAAAATGGCATTGAAAATCTGCTAGATTAGATACAGTTTGCTTTAGCAATAAAGTATCTTCAATTTCTTGCAACGCATAAATATCTGCATTAAGTTCTTTAATAATATCTAAAACTACTCCTGCGGTATTATTATTTTTTGGAAACCACTCAATATTCCAACTAACAACATCAAAAGTTGAATCAGACCCAAATTCTAAATCACTAATTGATTGTGCATTAACCAAATAACTTGATAATATTAGAGAAATTAAAAAAAAACGCATTTATAGAATTATTTTTAAATTATATCAAATCCAATTTTGATTTTTAACAGTCAATTTACTATCAATTTTACCTGTATGCAAAGTTGACTTTGGCTCGAATAAAAGATTAAACACAACATCTCTATTTGTTCTTGGTCTGTGTTCAATTCCTTTAGGGACAATAACTATTTCACCCTCTTTTACTTCTACTGTTTCTTGATGCCGAAAATCTATAAAAAGAACACCTTTCAGAACTAAAAAAAGTTCATCCTCATTTTCGTGAGAGTGCCACAAAAAATTTCCTTCTAATTTACATAGTTTGACATACTGATTGTTTAACTCAGCTATAATTTTTGGAGTCCATTTTTCATCAAATAAAGAAAATTTATCATTGAGATTAATTGATTTAATTTTATTCATTTAGCGAAATTAAATAATAATTTTTTCTTATTGAGAATATTTTAAAAAGCAATTTCATTTTTATTTTTTTTCCAGAATTTAAAAAAAGATGATTGATATTCTTTGTTGATTGAAATTGTATCTCTTTGATCTTCTGTTCCAGTGTAATTATTTAAAGGGTGTTCTTTAAAGTAAATTGTGCAATTAAACTTAAGTAGATCTGAAAATTCTCCTACATATATTTTAATATTTTCTATGTTCTCTGCTAGTTTTAGAAAAAAGGACATATTTTTATTACTAATTGGATACTTATTAAAAATACTAGGTTCAATTAAAAGAACTCTATTTGCACTTATTTCCTGTCTCCAAGTTGGATCTATATTATAATAATTATAAACACAAATTGGTTTATTCTTATCCACACACAAATTAGAAATTGGGAAACTATTTTCTAAAATCAAATTAGTAGTTTTTAAAAATATTTTTGGTTGTGATATATTTACTAATCTTTCATAAGATACATCAAGAAAGCTATTTTTTTGAACTGTTTTAGTATATTTATTTATATTATCTTGATTAGCAAAGTATTTTTTATTGCTGTTGGCTCCACAAACCCACTGCCAACTCAGTGCATTGGATGCCCAATCAGCATCAAGTAAATGATAATACATCCATTTTGCGGGAATTTTCCAATGAGTTTTAGCAATGTTAGTTGTTATTGATGCAATATACATTCTTAGATGGTTATGAATATAACCAAACTCATACAAATCTCTAATAGCGCTGTCAATAGCATTTATTCCAGTCTGTGCATTTAAAATACAAGATGGAAATTTTTTGTTTAATACATCTGCTTGAGAGGTTTTAACTTCTATGTCAATATTTTTATGATTCCATACTATTTGCCAGTATTCTCGCCAAAGAAGTTCTTGAATAAATTTTTCACATTCATAAAACTTATAATTTTTATATAAATAAGTAAATATTTGTTTTGTTGAAATAACACCTCTTGATATATAAGGGGAAAGTCTAGAAACTGATCCATCAATGTAATTTCTATTCTTTGAATATTGCTTTGGTTTTAATTCTAATATCTTATTTAGAATCGTATCATAATTAGTTGTCATAAAATTATTTTATTTTGGACTAAGTGCTGATAAGATAGAACATTACTTTCAGATATTGTTTTAAAATTTAAAACATCAAAAAAAAAGTGTGCATGATCTGCATCATTTTTTACAATATTATTTTTCTTTAGCTTCAAATATGCACAGCAATCTTTGAGAACTTCTCCTTCTTTCCATTTAAATGTAAGCTTATTTCTTTCTAGATATTCATTCTTATTAAAATTGGTTCCACTTTTTTTACCAAATACTTTAACTAATCCTGACTGATTAATATTCAGTATTTGTAAATAAGAGGTCTTAGTATTAATTAAATTCTGATATGTTTTGGAATTATATTCAATTGAGATAAGATACATTTTAGGCTTCATGCTTATAGCTGTTACATATGTACAAATGTTCATATTTGTTTTTCCTGCACTATCACTTGTTGACAAACTGTAAATAGGGCAGTCGATAATATTCCAAGGTCTTCTCATCAATAGTTATTAGTTTCGTTTAGATATTTTATTTAATGTAATTGTTCTTTGTAGTGAGCATTTAAATCGATCTATTTTTAGATGATTTTTTCTATGATTCTTTGTTTTCCTTGCACTAATCCTCTTTTTCCACCTGATAAAACTTTTTTTTTTCATTAATTTTCTCATTAATGATACTAATTGATTGGGAGATAAATTAAATTGATACCTTAAGGCGTAATAGGGAGTTCTATCTTCCCATGCCATTTGAATAATTCTGTCTAACTGCGAGTCTGTGTATTTTATATTTTTTTGCATAAACTACTGTATTCTTTTAAACTCATTTAAACATCTTTTTCTGGCAAATGTATGATCGACTATTTTTTCTTGATAACTATCTGTAAGATACTCAGGAACCCATTTTTTAATATAAAATAAATTTTTATCAAATTTTTTTTGTTGTGTATCTGGGTTAAATATTCTAAAATACGGAGCAGCATCTACACCACTACCAACAACCCATTGCCAATTTCCTATATTACTTGACAATTCAAAATCAAACAATTTTTTAGCAAAATAAGCTTCTCCTAAACGCCAATCAATCAACAGATGCTTACACAAAAAACTAGCAACTAGCATACGAACTCTGTTATGCATAAATCCAGTTGTGTTTAATTCTCTCATACCAGCATCAACCAAAGGGTATCCAGTTTTTCCTTCACACCACATTTGAAATTCATAATCATTTTGTCTCCATTTTATATTATCGTATTTCGATTTAAAACTTTTAGTTACGGTTTCAGGAAAATGATAAAGTATTTGCATAAAAAATTCTCGCCATATTAACTCTTTTAGAAAAACATTGTTTCTTGATTGCACAGCTTTCTTTACAATTGAACGAATACTAACTAATCCAAAACGTAAAAAAACACCTATTTTTGATGTCTCTTGGCATGGAAAATTTCTAGTTTCTTCATAATTGTTAATTAACTTGCTAGAAATATCATAATTGTAAAAATTGATATTACTTTTTAAAAAACCTGTGGCACTTAATGAAATAATTTTATTATCTGGTAACTTAACTAAGTTATGAAGATAATTTTCAGATGGAAAATTTTGTAGAAACTCGGTATTAAGATTGGCCAACCAAAATTTTGAATAGGGAGTGTAAACTTTGTAAGGGGTGCCATCTTTTTTTAAAAGATCATTCTGTTCGAAAATTACCTGATCTTTATATGTTTTGGTTACAATCCCATTTTGATTTAAATAGTTAGTTATTTTGGAATCTCTTTCAATAGCATATGGTTCATAGTCTCTATTAAAAAACAAGTATCTGAAATTATATTTCTTAGATAAGGAAGTGAAAACTTTGAGAGGATCATCAAAAAAAACTTTAATTCCTGATCCGTGTTTAGAAAATATCTGATTTAGACTTTCTAAACTATTATAAATTAATGAAACTCTATGATCTTTTTTGTCTAAATTTAGTAAGATTTTAGGATCAAATATAAAAATTGGAAGTACATTATAATTTGAATTAAGTGCAAAATAAAGCGCTTTATTATCAAAATATCGAAAATCTCTTCTAAACCAAAAAACTGATACATCTTTCATCAGTTATTGAATAAAGAATCTAATTTTTTTCTTCTAAATGAAAATATCTCTTCCACCTTATTTCTTACAAATAATCTGTGGGCAAGTCTACCAATTATACCAAGAGGCAGCTTGTAGTGAACTATGTCTTCCATAATAACACCATCTTCAACTTCTTTAATAAAGTGTTTGTGATGCCAAAAGGAATATGGTCCAAAACGCTGTTCATCTACAAAATATTTTTTTTGTTTCACATGAGTTATCTCTGTAACCCATTTAAAAGGGATATTAAATACTGGAGTCAAAATATATTCAATAATTTGACCTGGAAACATTTTTTTATCATCACCTGAAATTATATCAAAGCGCATGTATTCAGGAGTGATGTCTTTGAGATTTTTGGGGTTAGATAAAAAGCTCCAAGCCTCATTAATTGAGATATTTAATTTTTGAGTAGTTTTAAATTGGTACATTTTGCTAAATTACAAAAAAAAATAATTGCATACTAATTTTTAAAATAAGTTATGCGTTTAGCTCAATTTTTAATGGTTTTATGTTCATATAATTTCTTCAAAAAATTATAATGTGATTTTAAATTGATAATTTGAAACTTATAATGATACTTGTCTGTTTGAAGGGTAAATACATTATCGGAAGTTTGAAAACTTAGTTGGTTATAGCTACAAAACTCAACATATTCAGTATTTTTATATCTAAAATAAAATACTAAACCTTTTAATCTCAAATCAAAATTAAGGTATATTGAGTCTGAGAAGCTATCTAATGATAGATTTTTTTTTTCTGGATAAATAGAAACTAACTCATACTTTGAAGAACCAAAAATTTGTTTTCTAATTCGCTCAATAAAGGAATAAACTCTACCGCAACGATTTTCTATTAAATTTTCCAAATCAATAGTATCATCATTTACACTAAACAACATATTATTTATTTTTATCGTAAAAATTGGTCATGACAAATGAATGAGGTAATGTTATTACTGATATACTGATAAATGAAAAAAGCAAAATAGAGATTTCATAATCAGAACCCTTGTTTAGAAACATAAATATCAGAATAAAAACAATTGAAATTATAGTATACGGAATAAGTAATCTTAAAAATCTTAACATATTAAATCCTTTTGTTATAGAACTGAGGTAATGATACTCATCAAAAAGAACTTTTATGGAATGTAAAAAAACAAAATACAAAGTAAAACTAATGACTACTGGAAACAGTATAAAGGTTAAATGAATTAAAAAAAGTTGAAATATTTCTTGAAAAAAAATATCTATCTTAATTTGTTTTTTACGAGCCAAAACTGAAATAAAAATTAAAATTAAAAAGTTCGTTGTATAAAAAGTATACTTTAAAAAAATCGGATTTAAGACAATTTTAAATTGATTTGTATCTGAAAATTTATCAAATAAATTACTCAACTCATAACTGTTATAATAAAACAGTGCTGATATCATTGCTAAACCCCACAACATATATATGAATTTAGAGTAAAAAACCTTAATTTTAAAATTTGCAAGCTGAGATTCTCCAAAATGAAAAGAAGAAAGGAGTAAAAAAACTACAAAAGAAAACACAGGAAGGTAAATCCAACAAATTACATATAAAATTATAGCCATGATATACCAAAAATAAAATTTAAGTGGAGATACATTGTTTTCTGACAACAATATAATATTATCAATTGCTCCATGAGGTATACCAAATAATGCAACCATTATCATGCATCCAATTACTTGGTGCTCAAGAGATATAGTCCCAAAGAGTGTAAAAGCAGATGCACTCAGGTAGAAAAAAACAATATAAAGGTATGAGAATTTGTTCATAAAAAAATGGGGCAGTGTTACTGCCCCATAATTATAAATTAAGCTGCTGTGGTTTTCTTTGATTCTCCTATTGCAATTGTATATACAACTAAACCAAATCCAATTTTATTTATAGCATCTGCCAAATTGTACCAAACATCAATATTTTCCGGTGACATTACACCACTTAACCATCCTCCAGGCATACACATGTAGCCAACAGGATAAATTGCCCATCCAACTAGCACAAACCAAGCTAAATATCTAACTCCTTTCTTCACTACATCAGAGCCGCTTGAGTCAGCTAATTGAGAAACTTCACCTAACCAAACAGAATGAAGTATGTAAAGATATCCTAAAGTTGATAAGACTCCCCACATAACTGAGTGACTAGTAGAACCTCCTTCAGGGTTAAATGCCTCTCCAATATAGCCACAAACTAACATCCATGTTGAGGCAAAGATAAGTTTCCATAAAAGAGATTTTTTAGCTCCAGCAAGTTTTGTTAAAAGATAAAACTCTACACACATCAATGGAACTGTTAAAATCCAGTCAACGTATCTAAAAAAAGTTGGGGAGTCACCCGTCACTAAATTATAATCTCTCATATAATAATAGTGAACAGCGGCAATACCTGTAATTAGACCCGAAACGAGCAGGGACATTCTCCATTTTGGGTCAACACTGTTTCTTTCAACAAAAAAGAAAACAGAAGCAGCTAACATAGCTATGTAGCCAATAAAAAATGTAAAGGCAACATAATTGTCAGGTGCAATAGATTGAATACTTAATAACATATTTTTTTGTTTTTTGGTTAATAATGCACAAACATACAAATTTTTTTATTTTGCATAGCTTTTTTTAAAAAAAATTATTCATTAATAATAAATTTATTATGTTTGCATAAAAAAAAATATGAATAGTCACCTAAGTACAAAAATTTTAAATGGTTACAGTACAGCATTTCGTCAGTGGAGAGCATTGCACTCACATTGTAAATTTATACATGGCTATGCCTTAAAATTTAAAATAACATTTTCTGGAAAACTTGATGATAAAAATTGGGTTTGTGATTTTGGTTCATTTAAAAGAAATGGAATTAAAGAACACATGAGCTATATGTTTGATCATACCACAATCGTTGCGAAGGATGACCCAGAGCTTGCTTTCTTTCAAATAATGGATAAAAAAGGGTTAATTCAATTAAGAATTTTAGATCACGTTGGATGTGAGAAATTTGCAGAATATGTCTTTAGCTACATTAACTCAATAATATCTAAAGAAACAAATAATAGAGTTTTAGTTGAGAAAGTAGAGTGTTTTGAAGGAGACACAAATAACAGCGCAATCTTTAAATCTGAAAATCATAACAAATCAAAAATATCAATGCAAAATAATGAAATGATTTTAAACGAATCAAAAGATAAAAAGAATAAAATAAAAAATATATTTAAGAAAGCTAGTACGATTAATATTTACTAATTAAACCAAAAAAAATGTTTAACACAAATAATAATTTAATAGATTCAGATTCATCTACCATAAATAGTAGCATAGATTTAGTTGATAACAAAAAAGATACTAAAGAGCATACAGAACCTGACAGAAAATATGATTTAAATTATAAGCCAACTGAAAATGATATTCAAAACTTCCCAGATTTACAAAATGGACCTTCTTCACTTATACAAGGTTCAGCAGTAGAAATACAACAAGTTGGAATACATAATTTCAGACTACCACTAAAGTTTAAAACTAGAGATAATGGCGACATACAATTAGAAACTAAAGTAACAGGAACTGTATCACTTGATGCACATAAGAAAGGAATTAATATGTCAAGAATTATGAGATCGTTTTATGACTTCAAAAATGATACTTTCAGCATCAATAAACTGGATAGTTTACTTTCAGCTTATAAAGACAAACTTAAATCTTTTGACTCTAAAATAGCCCTTAAGTTTTCCTACCCAATTATTCAAAAGTCTCTACGATCTGAAAATGAAGGCTACCAATATTACAATGTCTCTCTTGAAGGAAATTCCAATAAAAAAGGAGAATTAAAGAAAATTATGCATCTAGATTTTGTTTACTCCTCAGCATGCCCTTGCTCATATGAACTAGCTGAATATGCAAGAAAAGATAGAAATAAAGCAACTGTTTCTCATTCGCAACGTTCGGTTGCGAGAGTTTCAATTGAATTTGAAGAAATGGTTTGGATCGAAGACTTAAAAGAAATGTGTGAAAAAGCACTTAAAACCGAAACTCAAGTTATTGTCAAAAGAGAGGACGAAATGGCATTTGCTGAACTAAATGGGTCTTATCTAAAATTTGTTGAAGATGCAGCAAGACTATTATACAAACAATTAAACAAAGACAATAGAATTAAAGATTTTAGAATTATATGCTCACACCAAGAATCACTACATTCCCACGACGCAGTTTCAGTCATATTAGCGCCAAACAGCAAATTTTGCGGAGATGTTTCGCATGAAATGTGGTCAAGCTTAATACATATCTCATAACCAAAAAAATCTAATTAAAATGAATACTATAATCAATTTTTGGAACAAATATTATCCAGTTATATTAGCATTTTTTTCATTTCTTTACTCGGTTTCATTATGGTTTGGAGGCGACAAATTAGAAGGTATATTCGTTGGAATATGGGTTCCTTCTATCTTAGGATTTTCTGTTGCTATTAGACAAATTAGAAAAGAACATAAAAAATAAAAGATTATGGATTCGATGTTTATAGTTGGATTAATTATTTTTATTCTGTATATCACAGGTCTATTAACAATGATCAACAAATCTCATAATGATCAAGATAATGCTTTTATGGAAGATCCAGAAATTCCAGAAAATTTCAAAAATGAAAGAAAATAAAATTAAAGATCATAAGTGTAAAGATAAGCCGGCTTGTGCCTAACACCCTCTTGTTTTTCATTAGTTTTTTTGATAACATCAATTTTTGAAATATTTTTTCTAAAATTTCTTTTATCTAACTTTTCATCTAATAATATCTCATACAAATGCTGCAATTGCGAAAGAGTGAACTTAGATGGAAGTAAATTAGATATTAACTTATGATCTATTTGTTCTCTCAAATACTCTATACCACAACTTAGTATATGATTATGATCAAACGCTAAGTCATTTGATACATCTTTAATTCCAACCCACTCGGCTTGAAAAGCAAAAGAAGAAGCCTGAGGAACATATTCTTCCATATTAACTAAAGCTATATACCCAACTGTTACTACTCTCTCTTCAGGTTTTTTCCTATATAATCTTAACCAAGATTGATCTTTTTTTTGTTTTGTTCTTTCAGGATTACCAAAAGCATGAAACTGTTTTAAATAAATGTTATCTAATGAAGTTAAACTTTTTAATATTCTTTTTCCTCCTGACAACAAATCTTCATCATGCCTTAACAAATCACCAGGCAAAGCATACTGATAATCATTTTTTTTATTAATAATTTTCTTTATTAATAATACTTTTAATTTTTGATCATTGTCAAAACCAAGTATGACACAATCAATAGACAAATTAATTGGAGACATAATATTTATTTTTAATACTATTTAACATAAAAAGGAAAGTTTGCTGTTGCAACATTTTTGTAATCATCATAGACATATATAAAAAATCTATAAGCTCCTTTTCTTGATGGAGCTTTTATTTTAATACCATTAACAGATTGCTCAAGTATTTTAAATGAAATTGCATCTGGAGTTTTTTCAAAATCTCCTCCTGCTTTTTTATCATTACTTTCTGGCATTAACTCAAAAAAATACGACAAACTATCGTTGTCCTTATCAACTACACCAAATGTAAAGTGACATTCTTTTTTCCTTTTAACTTTTACACTTGTATTAGGGCTTCTGTCATTTAAGTTGAAGTAATTTATAATAGGGGCCAAATTTTTTTCTTTTTTACTCCAAAAACTATTTAAAACATCGACACTTTGTGTAGCATCTCCGTCTTTTGTAAATATTCCATACCATGTTGGTGTTTGCTCTTGCTTATATCCCCATAAAAAAGCATAACTTCCTAGACATAAAGCACTATCTTTTTCGATTGCTTGATATGCCAAATTTCTAAACATAGCCTTCTCTTTACTTGTCGCTTCTATGGCAACTCCCCAACTTGTCATAGGAGATTCCCAATGTCCATATGGGCCCCACTCAGTAACCATATAAGGTTTATCCCAACCAAACTTCTTTACCATTGATGATAAATTTTTAATTCCTCCATAAGTATTGATTCCTAACACATCTATCTCTGGACAATAATTTTTGATCATATTCACTTCAGCAGGATCAATACCAGCAGTTACAGTCATAATTGGATGATTCGGATCTATCTCTTTAATCATTTGTGCAATTTCTCCAACTGCTTCCCAAACTCTAAAATTTGAGTAAAATAAGTCAACTTCATTACCTACTGCCCACATTAAGAGAGCAGGATGATCTTTAAATTTCAAAATATCGTTTTTAAAAGATTCCAACTGAGCTTTTACTGCGTACTCATCATTATAATCAAAACCATGCCGCTCGTGTCCAACCCACAAACCTAAACAGACTGAAATTCCATACTTATGTGCTTCATCTAAAATCTCTTGAGCATTTTCTGTACTCCATGTTCTTATTGAATTTCCTCCAATAGAATTCAACACATCTAAATATTCATTTCCTCCAGCACCTTTTACATAATAAGGTTTTCCGTCTCTAAAAAATTGAAAACCATTATCGGTTTTAACAATCTCAGTCTTGCCTACTAAACTTTGTTGAGCTATCGATGGAAAGAAAAATATTGAAAAAAATAAAATAAAAATAAATCTCATTTAGTTTAATACTTTTATTTTCTTGGTTATAACTTTATCATTTAACACAACACTAACAAGATATACTCCAGCATCTAGAAAAGAAATATCAATAGTAACGTTGTTTTTATTTTTTGAAAACGATGTATTACTTATCGACTTTCCAGTAATGTCTAAAACTGAAACTGAAGAAATACTATTAACAGATGAAATATTGACAACATTTTTCGCTGGCTGAGGAAATATCTTTATATTATCAGAAAATTCTAAATATTGTGTCTCTAAAGGAATATCTGAAAGATGAAAATCATCTAAATAGTATGTATCCCAATTCACTACAGATTGATCTAAAAACAAAACAAAACGATCAATATTTTGATTAGACACACTACTAAGATCAACTGTAAATTGTTGCCACTGATTATTAGAACTTAAAACAGAATTAAATGCATATATTTCATTGCTACCAGCATCTTGAAAAGAAACATAAATAGGCCTAGGAGGACCATACAGCTTAAAATTAAAATATTTATTTACTGATAAATCCAATGAACCATTTGAAAAATAAGCTATTAGTACATCTTCACCCATCTGGTCAGGGTTTCTAGTATACTCTGCTGCATATTTACTACTGTTAATTGTCGATGGATCAGGATTATAAGTTTGATTCAACCAACCACTAATATAATCATATGAAGCGCATGGTGTAGCTGATGGGCAAATTCTTAAATTCCAATTACAATCCCAATCTGCAAAATTTACTGAAGGATCTACTATCACAGCATCACATTGATTATTAAATTCAGGACCATACAAATTATCAAAATAATATGTGTCGTTAGTATTATTACCAATATCAAACAATAATATTAATGAAGTTACATTTGCATCAGGAACTGTATTATCAGGACGAGAATCAAAAGTAAATTCAATTGTCTCCCACTCATTAGCAACAGAAGTTGTAGCTGTATAAATACTATGTCGACCATCAGGATAATTTGTTGCTCCAGCTATTGCAGAATCTTCTAGCGTAATTTGCAATGGTATTCCAACTGCAGGACTAAATACATCTACCGTCATTTTTTTCGATCCATTTAGATAATCAGTTAAATCACTAAAAGGACCATTAGCAACAATGACAATCACATCATATGTTTCTCCAGGATTTCTTACATATTGCGCACACAAAGAAGAATTATTAACTTGACTTGCTGGATTAGGATTTTCAAATCTTGTTGTCATTCCTCCATGAACAAACTCATAGTAGCCAATTCTAGTATCTTCAAAATTGTCCCATAAAATTTGAGAAAAAACACTAAATGGGAAAAATAAAATTAACGTCAGGTATTTGTATTTCATAATAAAAAATTTAGGTTATTTAATTAGTTTTATATCATCTATTTTTAATTTTGTGTCATCAGCAAAAGAGAAAACAACACTCTTAATTATTTTTAAATCAATGTTTGACGAATAAATAGGAAACTTTTTCATTGGAATTTTCACTCTTTTCCATTCACCGTAATCAGAAGTATTAATATAATTTAATAAATCTATACTCATTTTTTTACCGCTATAATCTTCGAAACTAATCATAGTGTTTGAAAACTTTTCAATTTTTAAATCAAACTCTAAATTCACTCCATAAATGCTTGATGATAAATCAGTATAAAGCCAATCATTCCAACTTATAGCAAAATCTTTCCAATCACAATCTTCAGAAATATGAACATCTATATAATTTTCTCTAGAGTTATTTGGATCACTAAGTACCCTAAAGTTATTACAATAAGTATTATCTAATCCCCAAGAAGACACATTCATATCATTAAAAATATTCACTGGAAAAACAGTATCATAAACTGTTAGATTAGGAGAAAATTTCTTAAAATTATGCTCATGTTCAACAATTTTAATTTCATCAATATATATATCAACTTTATCATAACATTGTAATAGAAGCTGCTTTATATTTGATAAATCAATATTATGCTGACTATATGAAAATGTTGGAAGAGGAATAGTTACTTTTGTCCACTTATCAGTTATTTTTCCACCTTCTATCCCAAGATAACTTGCAGTTGCATAACATTGGTTAGAAGAATAATCCTCTAAAATAAATACAATTGGTATATTATAAATAGGTCCTTCATCAACTCTAGCCATAAATTCTATAGCAGCGCCCTGTATTATATTTGTTAAATCTTTTCCTTGCCAACCATCCCAACCAATTCCCATCCCAATCCAATCACAAGATGATGGATAATCTGTTTTAATATGCAGAGAATTTTTAACTTCTTTCTTTTTATCCTTTACTTTTACAGGAGGTAAGTTAAACTTATAATCGAAATTCTCTTTAGAGTTATTACTAGTGTTATTTTTTTTAACAGAGTAATCAACACTTGCGTCTAACAATGAAAAAGTAAAGGGATTACATTCATCTTCTGCATTACCCCAAACCTCATCAGATCCACCAGAGCTAAAAATATCAATAGATGTAAATCCATTTATACCTTCCTGTAAACTAACTTCA
>MDTC01147086.1_pt1 | contig 25784 bp, 32 predicted proteins | sample 811181 | NCBI WGS metagenome assembly MDTC01 (sample SAMN05326644, study PRJNA326480) | marine metagenome | isolation source: seawater | place: Pacific Ocean: North | collected 2011
CACATGATCATTAGGAAAATTAATTTTAATTTTTTTCCGCTCAGCATTAAAAATTTTATAGGACCATTTTACATTATCATCTCTTTTTGGAGACCCTTCAGGATTTCTGAAAGTTCCATCAGGTAAATGATGATAAGGTTTTTTATCCATGGCTAACATTGTTTGATTAAATAATAATGAAATTAATATCAAGCAAAAATATTTAAACATTTTGAGTTATTTGTTATCTCTAGTTTTTTTATTAATTTGCTTAGCATATTCTTCAATTTTGTCCCATTCTGTTTTAGGAGTATCGGACTTATCTCTGTCGCTTTCATTTTTTCTTTCAGCTTTGTAAGAAACTATTAATGGAAATACGATAAGGGCTAAAACTATTATGGCACAGGCAATAATAAGGGATAAATTCATATCCCTTACTATCATAAATTAAATAATTTAGAAGTTTTAAATTAACTGTCTAAACAGTTTGCTTTATTGATTCTTTCACCGAAATTTTCAGATGCCTCTTTGCTAACGAACCAAATATATGATGCCTCTTGTAGCTGTTTAGTATCTGCTACAGTGCATTTTTTACCAAATTTGATTTGAGCCACATTTCCACCAGCACAATTTGTTAAAAAAATTAGTGAAGTTAATATTAATAATGTTTTCATACTTTCAAGGTATGAACAAACTCTGTAAATTAATTGTCACAAAGATGTTTGAAATATGAATAGTAAAAATAATTATTTTTAGTTTTTAAGATTTTTGACTAAAATATGGCACCTTAAATGTTAAAATCTTCAATCTAGAGCATTGTTTTTGTTTTTAAAATTGTTAAATTGTTTTGTGAAACTTAATAAAAAAAATATTAAAGTAGCTATTGTAATGGGCTCAAATACTGATTATCCCGTTATGAAAGAATGTGAAAAAATTCTTAAAACATTAAACATAAAATTTGAGTCAAAAATAGTTTCAGCTCATAGGACTCCGCAAAGAATGTATTCCTTCGCAAAATCTGCCGAAAATCATTTTAAAGTAATAGTGGCCGGAGCCGGAGGTTCAGCACATCTGCCTGGAATGATAGCCTCATTAACTACATTGCCAGTTATAGGAGTTCCAATCGAAGGTAAAAAACTCAAAGGCCTTGATAGTTTGTTGTCAATCAATCAAATGCCAAAAGGCGTACCAGTAGGTACAGTTGCTATTAATGGGGCAACTAATGCTGGTTTACTTGCAGCATCCATTATTGCGAACTTAGATAAAAAAATCAAAAAAAATTTAGAGATTTGGAGAAAAATTCAATCTTCGTCTATTAAAAAAAAACCAAAATAAAATGTCAAAAAATCAACTGGTTTTAGGGATTATTGGCGGTGGACAACTTGGGAGTATGCTTTGTCAAGCTGCAAGCAGATTAAAAATAAAAACATTTATTCTTTCTGATGATAAAAATGCGCCAGCAAAAAATTTTTGCAATGAGTTTATACATTGCAATTATAAAAATTTAGAAGAAATTAAATCTTTTTTTGAACAAGTTGATATAATTACTTTTGAATTTGAAAATATACCCTTTAAAACTTTAGAAAATATTTCTAAAACAAAAAAAGTACTACCAAGTCCAAAAATTATTGAAATAGTACAGAACAGACAAACTGAAAAAAAATTTATTAATGAATTGGATATTACAACAACATCATGGGCACTTATTAAATCAAAAGAAGACATTGAAAAAAACAAACACCTTTTACCAGGAATATTAAAAACTTGCACTCTTGGCTACGATGGCAAAGGTCAATATGTTTTAAATACTTTAAATGACATAAAAGATGAATGGAACTTTTCCAGCAATTATATTTTAGAAAAATTAGTTGATTTAAAACAAGAGATATCTGTAGTAGTTACTAGGTTTTTTAGTGGTGAGTGTGTTTCATTTGAGCCCATAGAGAATGTTCATGAAAATCAAATTTTAAAAAATTCAAAAATACCAGCAAATATAGATAAAAAAATTTATGATCAATCACAAAGTAGCGCAAAAATTATAGCACAAAAATTAGATTTTATTGGAACTATGTGTGTAGAATATTTTATAGATAAAAAAAACAATTTAATGGTTAATGAAATAGCGCCACGAGTTCACAACTCTGGTCACCTGACAATTAATGCTTTTATTATAAGCCAATTCGAAAACCATGTAAGAGCTATTTGTAATTTAGATCAAATCAAAAATGAAAAAATTTCTAATGCCGAAATGATAAATATACTTGGTGCTGATATAGAAAATTATAGAAAAAAATCATTTAAAAAAAATGAATTTTTTTTTGATTATTTAAAAAAAGACATTAAGGATAAAAGAAAAATGGGCCATTTAACTATTTTAAAATAATTATATTTTTTTTATTAAAGAAGGGTCATTATTTGTTGGCACGTTAATTTTTCTAGAAATTTCATGAAATTTTAATTCTGGAGGTTTAATGTTTTTTAAAAAATCAACAGCATCATTATTTAAATTTAAATAGTTATTGATTTGAGATTTACCAATTATCACAGGTTGACGGTGATGAATTTCAGAAACATTAGTAGAAGCTTCTTGAGTTATTATACAAAATTGACCATTATCATGAATTCCAGCAAAAAAAATGTCTTGATCATCAGTTCTTGTAAAGTAAAAAGGAATTTTTTTTTCATTTGTTTTTTTCCACTCATAATAACCAGAACAAGGTGTCACAGATCTAGAATTAATAATTAATTTTTTAAATGTTACTTTTTGATCAATCCCTTCTAATCTAGCATTATGAAGTCTTTTATACTCTTCTTTAGCCCAAGGGGCTTTAAGTCCCCAAATATTTTGTTCTAGATATTTTCCATTTGTTGCAGATTTAATTATAGGTAATTTAGTTCCTGGGGAACAATTAAAATTATCTTGTTCTAACACAACATTAATATTCTTTTTAACTATATTGTTAGCATTTAATAAAGATGATTTTTTAATTGCATATCTTCCACACATTTATTTATTCTTTTTCTTTTTTTTTATTTTTCTTTTTTCTTTAAGAGTTAATTTTGCTCTTTTCATAACACTTGAGTCTTTAAAGCTTTTTCCACTATATCTTTTTGACACTTTTTTTTCCTATTTTAAGAATCTTTAAAATACCTTTGGTATTTTTTCTTTGTCTTTTACGCTTCATTTTAAATGCAAAGCTCTTTCTTTTCTTTCTTTTTCGCACTTCTTATCATAGCAAAGTCTTGTATATGTTCAACTAAGGGTATAAAGACCCATTAATAAACAAAAACCTAAGTATATTTATATAAAAAAGTAAAAATGGAAAATTTTTTAACATTAAAATTAGAGCAAACATTAATGGACTCTATTGCAATGATAAATTTTAAAACTCCCACTCCTATTCAAGCAAAAGCCATACCGGTTGCTTTAAGTGGTAAAGATATTTTAGGAACTGCTCAAACAGGAACAGGAAAAACAGCTGCATTTGGTATTCCCTTGGTCAATTTCTTGCTTAAAACAAAAAAAGATACAGCGTTAGTCATGACTCCCACAAGAGAGCTTGCAACCCAAGTTATGCAGACTATGACAAGTTTAATTGGAAAAGGAAATATTAGAACAGCCCTATTGATTGGAGGAGACTCAATGCACAAACAATTAAAACATATGAAAAGAAACCCAAGATTAATTGTTGGAACTCCAGGAAGAATAAATGATCATTTAAAAAGAAATACTTTAAGGCTAAATAATACAACATTTTTAGTGCTAGATGAAAGCGACAGAATGTTAGATATGGGTTTTACACCACAAATAAATCAAGTACTAGAAACAGTCCCAAAAAAACATCAAACACTTTTATTTTCTGCCACACTTCCAAAAAATATCATTAGACTTGCTGAAAAATACCTTAATCAACCAGAGAGAATATCAGTAGGTTCAACATCCACCCCTATAGATAAAATAAAACAAGAGGTTATACACGTTAAAGATGGAGATAAATACAATCAATTAATAAAAGAAATTTATAAACGGCAAGGTTCAATTTTAATATTTGTTAAAACAAGAAGAAACGCGGAAAAAATGGTTAAAAGACTAAAGTATGATGACCATGATGCAGATGCAATTCACGGTAACCTGAGACAAAGTAAAAGAGACAGAGTTATTAAGGCTTTTAGAAATAACCATTTCAGAATATTAGTAGGTACTGATGTAGCAAGTAGAGGTCTAGATATTCCTGCAATTAAACATGTTATTAATTTTGATTTACCACAAGTTCCAGAGGATTTTATTCACAGAATAGGTCGAACTGCTAGAGCGGGAGCAGAAGGGTCTGCTTTAAGTTTTGTAGGTGGTGAGGATAGATCAAAATGGAATGCAATTCAAAGGCTGATTGATCCAAATTTTAAAGGAGGATCAAATCAAGACTTTAAAATAAGAAGAAAAAGAGGTGGAAGATCATTTGACAGAAGAGGTAGTAGAGGAAAAAATAGATTTGCTGATAAGAGATCCGACTCATTTGACAAGAGAGGAGATAATAGAAAAGACTCAGGCTATAGAAAACGAAGAGACAATAGATCCAAAAATTTTAATGATAGAAGAGACGACAGATCCAAAAATTTCAATGAAAGAAGAGACAATAGACCAAGTCAAAGAGGTAATAAATCTTTTAAGTTTAAAAAAAAATCATTCAAAAAAGGTAATTTTTCAAAGAAAAAAAGGTTTTAGAAATCAATCATTTGAAATAATTTCATGATTTTGCTCACCTAAGTAATCTACTTTCAATTCAAGTTTGTCCCCAATATTCAAAAACTTTGGCACTTTCATTTCCATAGCAGTTCCAGCAGGAGTTCCTGTGGTAATAATAGTGCCAGGATACAAAGTCATAAATTGACTTATGTGAGAAAGTAAAAAATTAAAATTAAAAATCATACGACCTGTATTTCCATTTTGTCTTTTTTCTCCATTAACGTCTAAAGTTAAATTAATATTATTAATATCTTTGATTTCATCTTTTGTAACTAGAATAGGTCCACAAGGGCCAGCAATAGACTTACCTTTAATCCACTGCCCGCCTCTATCTTTTTGCCAAGAGCGTTCAGATATATCATTAACAATACAATACCCAAAAATATAATCTTGTGCTTTGTTTTCTTTAATGTTCCTTGCTTTTTTTCCAATTATCATCGCAACTTCAACTTCATAGTCGAGTCTTTTAGCATCAACTGGTTTAATTATAGGATCATTTGGACCTTGTATACATCCTGTGCTTTTATTGAAAAGAATCGGTTCGGATGGAAGTTTGGAATTAGTTCCCTCAGCGTGAGCTTTGTAATTTAGTCCTATCGCCAAAAAATCCCCAGGTCTAGCTATACAACTACCAATTCTACTCTTTTCATTAATTATTGGCAAAGTATTTAGTTTTATTTTTTGTAGATTTTTTAAGTTTTCAAAATTTATTGTATCGGGATTTAAGTCTTTGATATAGCTTGAAAGATCTCTTATATTTTGATCTGAATCAAGTGTTGCAACAATTTCTTTACCTAAGTTCCCGACACGTAAAAATTTCATAATAAAAAGTTTATTAGAATTTTGTTATTTTACAAAGTCTTTAATTCTTTGTAGTGTTGTTTTTTCAGGACCCTCGTACTTTATCGTGTAAGAATTAGTTTTAGTTAACACTTCTATACCTTTAGTGAATATAAAAATAAAAAATATTATAAAAAAAACTACAAAAACTTTTGCAGGATTATAATTTCCAGTCTCAAAAACGCTTTTTTTTTCTTTATCGGCTTTATGAAAAAATTTAAAAGTTATGTATGTAGCTATAATTAAACCAACATGAGCAAGTACAAGCCCAGCCCATCCCCAAATAAAAGTTGTAAGAGAAAAAACATACAAAGAAAAAACTGTAGTCCATATAAAAGAAAGCACTATCAATATTTGAAGTCTTACAGATTTAGGTAATGATCTTAGGTCATTTTTTGAGTCATCAAACATAATGTTTGCACTATCGATCATCCAATTTCTTAATTTTTTTATCATAATTTTTTTATATATTTAATATTTAAAAAGTAAATCATTATAATTGTCTAACTAATTTTCTTATTTTTTCCATATCTTTATTAAATTTTTCCATCTTCATTCCAGGAAGAACCTCGTAGAATCTTGCATATTTAATCTTCATACCACCTAGTTTGAGCACTCCTGCTTTAATTCTTCTAAATGGCATGTTTTGAAACCATGTTTGAATTGAAAAAATATTTCCACCATAAGACATGGACATAATAGCTAATTTATTTTTCATAGCACCAGCTACAGGATATCCCCAGTTGCCCACAACTCTTTTGAAAGAAAAAAACCACTTTGGAGCAAGAACAAGGTCAATCCAATTTTCCAAAATCGCGCTTGCTCTTAAATTGTAACAAGGTGAAATTAAAAACATAACATCGCATTTTTCTAGTCTTTGTCTATAATTAAGAACTTGATCACTTGGAGGAGTTCCATCAAAAAAAGGAAGTTGTTTTTCATCGTGTAAATTTATCAGATCAACCTCATGACCTAATTTATTTGCCTCATCAATAAATGTATCTCTAATAGAAGCATTAAAAGATTTTTTTGTATTATGGTGTCCATACACGACAAAAATTCGAGTCATACAATTCTTATAACCTTATTATTTTTTAAAGAAAGAAATTAATTTTTCCGTATCAATAAATTTTATTCCAAATATAAACCCTAGTACTAAACCATAATAAGCTGCACCCATTAATCCATAAGCATCAGTAGATGGATCTACATTGTATATAGTTTGAATTTTTCTTACAAAATAGAAAAAAATAAAAGAACCAAGAAACCCATTTAAGAAAAAAAATTTATTAATTTTCCTCATTACCTGAATTTTTGTCTTTCCAATAAAACAATCCCGTGCCAACACCAATAAAAACTGCAGAAATAATCCAAGAATAATCGTGATCAATGAATATTATTCCCACACCAGCTAAAACGATTAAAATTGCAATTGTACTATTTTTAATTGACATCATACAGCAATACATAATAGAATCTCATTATCCATATGTCATGGAAAAAAAGACTCTGCATCTACATGCAGAACTCACTTAAGAGTTAAAAAGTAGGTTGAAAAAAAAAAAAGGAGATGTGTATGATAAAAAGATACTCACATTTGCTAAATGAGTTCAGCCGAAAAGAGTCAGAAGCTAAACTTGTTCAGCAAATAGATAGATCGAGAAAAGCTGTTGCAGTAAATGCTAACGGTACCAGTGGATACACTATAAAATCTGGAAAAAATGCTGGAAAAGTTCTTAAGCATCTAAAAAAAGACTCAAGTAAAATTTAATTTTGATAGGGGTATATGCACTTAGCAATACCCCTAAGAGTAATTATATAGTAGAAATCGTATTAAAAAAATTACACATTAATTAAATGAACAAGCAAATTAAAATTTGTGTTCACATTCCTTTTTTTGTAACACAAAGAAAAAACCAAATACCTAATTTTAATAAAGTTTGTAAAAATTATCTAAAATTATCTCAAAATATAAAAATTTTTGTTCATACAAATAAAAAAAATAGTAAAACTCTTAAACACAAGAATATTCAATATAAATTTTATAGCTTTAAGAAAGATCACCCATTCTTCTTAACTTGGTATCCTAGAAAATTAATGCTTAAGCAAAGAAAAGATTTTGATATATTTATATATGGTGAAGATGATATTTTATTTACAAAAAAAAATTTTAAATACTGGTTAAATAATAAAGAAGAATGTTTAAAAAATGATTATAATTTAGGGTTTGTAAGAGTAGAAAAAAATAAAAATAAATTTTATGCAATTGACCATGTTTCGAAATCAGAATACAAAACTAAAATTAATGAAAAAAATTTTTTAGTTTCAAATTACCCTTATTGTGCATTATGGATATTCGATAAAAAAGAATTTAATGAATTTATTAAAACAAAATACTTCAAATTTGAATACAAATGGAAAAGTATATCGGGACTTACAATGATAAGAGAAATGGCCTCTATAGGATGGCATGGAAACAATATTAATGGAGGAGATATGAAAAGATATATTTCTACTCTTTTGTTGCTCAAAAAAAATAAGATACATGAAGATGCTAAGATAATTCATTTAACAAAAAATTATAGCAAGGGTCCATCAGGTTTATTTGGAACCATGACCATTGATGATATTATGAAAAACCCTTTAAAAAAATTTGTTAAACCAAATATATTTAAAAAAATCTTTAAGAAATTAAAATTTTATGGTTATGCGCTCATTAGAATAAATGCAAAAAAAGTATTTAAAAAATAAATCTATACTTTTTGAATTAAGATTTGCCTATAAATATAAATAATTTTAATTTCATTTTTATTTTTTATAAAAAAATTATTAAATGAATTTGCGACATTATTGCGTAACTTGTGATATGTATAATCATAATCATCACTTAATATAAAACCATCTTTTTTTAAATATTTAAAAGCATTGTTTAGATCTTTAGAAACTTGAGTTCCTTCGTGACTACCGTCTATTAAAATTAGGTCATATAAAAATTCATTTTTCATAAAAAAATCATCCGAGGTACTTTTAATTTTTTTTACATTTTTATGAAAGCTTGTATTGTGATCAAAGTTGCTTTCAATTTTTCCCATCTTATCTAAAATTTCATTTTCATGCTCACTAGAACCCTCCCATGTGTCAACTGAAGTTAAATTATCCAAGTTAAAATAATTTAGAAAAAAAACCGAACTTCTTCCTTCATAGGAGCCAATTTCTAATACTTTTTTAACAGAACTATGATCCGATTTGTTTTGGTCAAAATGATTTAAAAAAAGAGGCAATTTTTCAAAAAACCAATCACTGTCATTAAATTTATAGTTTTTTTTTAAAAAAGAGAAATTTGTATATTTTTGACTTATATTATTATGAATAAAAAAGTTCTTAAAAAAGTTTCTAATTAATTTTTGAGGCGTTCCAATCAAACACAAATAAAGGATAGTTTTAACAAAAATTTTAAATATTCTAATTCTTAATTTAAGCAAATATAATTTAGGAAATTGTTTGATTTTAATAAACATTAATTTAACTATTATATTATTTATTAAGTGTTAGATATTTAATTTTATAGTATAGTTTAATTAATGGAATCGTTATTAATAGGGCTTGTAATATTGTTAATTTTAATAAATTTAATTGTAATTTACCAAAATTATAAAAATACAAACAAAGAAATTAAAGAAGATAAGTCTGAACAAATACTTAAAGATGAAATAAATGTGCTTAAAAATACATTCAGTCAATCCTTTGGTAGTATGACAAAAGATATAGCTAAAGATATGACGGGGGCATTAACTCGTGTAGATGAAAAAGTAGGAATCTTTAATAAACAAGTTGATGTCTTAAACAAAAGTCAAGAAAACTTTACTAGAATACTTTCAGGTGTTAAACAGTACGGAGTGTTAGCTGAATTTTCTCTAGCCTCTCTTTTAAAAGATTTATTACCAGCGGCACAATTTTTAGAAAATGTTAAAACAAAACCTGAAGATACGTCTGACACAGTTGAATTTGCAATTAAACTTCAAGATGTCCTAATTCCTATAGATAGTCATTGGCCTATTGAAAAGTATAAAGCTATTGATGATGCGTATCAAAATAATGACAAAGAATCTTTAGCGACTGCAAGAAAAGATTTAGCTTCAGCTTTTAGAAACAAAGCAAAGACAGTTAGCGCAAAATACATAGCGCCACCAAAAACTACAGACTTTGCAATTGTGTATGCTCCAACTGAGGGATTATTCGCAGAACTTTCTAGTTATCGTGACCCCAAAACTAAAGAAATGTTATTACAAGAACTTAGAACAAAATATAAAATTACAGTAGCGGGACCAAATACATTATCTGCTTTACTTCAGTCTTACCATTTGGGTTTTCAGACACTAAAGGTACAAGAACATGCTACACAAATATATGGAGATTTAAGAAATATTTCATCTAGATTTGAAAAACATTTCGATGGAATTAAAGATCTAAGAAAAAAATTAGAACAAGCCATGTCGGTTACAGATAACTTTGGAAGAGATGCAAGATCTATTATGAATACACTGGGCAATATTAAAAACCCAGAAACAATAGAGCAAAATGCTAGAGAAATTCCCGAAAAAATTAAAGTTTTAAAATAAAAAATGTCTAACTTTGTTTTTTATGATTTTGAAACTAGTTCATCAAATAAATTTTGGGGTCAAATTATTCAAATTGGTGCAATACTTACCAATGATAAACTTGAAGAACTAGACAGATACGAAGCAAGATGTCGACTTAGTAAATCTATTATTCCAGAAGCAATGGCTTTAATTGTGAACAAAAGTTCTCCAAAATTATTAAAAGGCGCAAATCTTTCTCACTATCAAATGATAAGACAATTTGTAGAAACACTTAAACGATGGGGGACAGCAACTTATATTGGTTTTAATAGCATTGAATTTGACGAAGAATTTTTAAGAAGTACGTTGTTTCAAACTTTAGAATATCCTTATCTCACTAGTTCTAACGGAAACAATCGAGGAGATATATTAAGTTTAGCTAGAGCAGCAAATCTCTACTACCCAAAAACTTTGAAAAATTCAATTAACAATAAGGGAAATGCAGTTTACAAATTAGATCAAATGGCACCTTTAAATGGAATTGATCACGATGATGCTCACTCTGCTATAAGCGATGTAGTGGCCACCCTAGGAATTGCTAAAATTATCTCAAAAAAAGCACCAAGTGTCTGGAAAGCTAGTCTTCTAACTCTAGATAAAACCGAGTCATTAAAGCTAATAAAAAAAGAATCTTATTTTTGTACTAATGAATATTTTTATGGAAAGAGTAGGCCTTATGTTCAAACTTTCGTTTGCCAACACCCTAAATATCAATGGCCACTATGTTTTGATTTAAGGCATGATCCAAAGATATATTTAACAATGCCAATAAAAGAATTAGCAGCAGCAATGAAAAAAAATCCTAAATTTATAAGAACTGTAAGGCACAATAAACATCCTGTAATTATGAATCCATCGTACATAAATGAATTTGAGGAATACAAAGTGATAGGCCAAGAAATATTATTGAAAAGAGCAAAATTAATTAAAGATGATGAGAAGTTTGCAGAAAAAATATCTACAATAAAAAGGGAGGAGGCTGAAGATAAGGAACAAACTAAGTCTCAAGAAGATGTATACAATGAAGAAAGCATTTATTCTGGATCTATAAGTTTTGATGATTATAATAATATTTCCCCAGAGTTTCACAAATCCGAATGGGAAAAAAAATTATCAATTTTGTCAAAATTTAAAGATGATAGGCTAAAATATTTTGGAAAAAAATTATTGTATATGGAGAAACCTGAGCTACTGTCTAAGGAAGATTATAAATTAATTCATAAAGACACAGCAAAAAAATTACTAAGCACTAATAATGAAAAATGGAATACGATTCCTAGAACTTATTCTGAAATAGACACTTTGCGAGAAAAGTTTGAAAGAGAAGAACAACCAGAAAAACTAACTATACTAAATGATATTAACGTATACGTTGAAGAATTAGAAAAATTTTACTCTTCTGCATAGTTGACATTATTTAAAAAACAACTAATTAGAATATATGGCTACAAAAGCAACAACAGATGAAAACTTCGAGACCCAAGTTATCAAATCTGAAAAACCTACAGTAGTGGATTTTTGGGCTGAATGGTGCGGACCATGTAAACAAATTGGTCCTGCCCTAGAAGAGATATCGGAAGAAATGAAAGACCAAGTTACTATTGCCAAACACAATATTGATGAAGAGCCTAACACACCAACAAAATATGGAATTAGGGGTATTCCTACAATGCTATTATTTAAAGATGGAGAATTAAAGGCAACCAAAGTAGGCGCAACAACAAAATCAAATATCCTTACCTGGATTAAAGAAAATATTTAATTTTTATTTAAAATATTTCCACAAAGATACAGCGAACCAAAAACACAAATAATTTTTTTTTGCTTAGATGAAATTTTTTTGATTGCCGACTCAAAATTTTCAGCAGTTTCTACAGAAAAATTATTTTTATTAGCAATATTAAGTAATTTATTTTTTGATAATGATTTTTTTTCTCTATCTATATCAATAGTAATTATTTTTTTAAAAACTCCTTTAAACTGTTTGATGAAATTATTAGGATCTTTATTTTTGATCATACCCCAAATGCCATATTTTGGAATTTTAATGTTTTTAAGGTGTGCAGCTAAATTCTTTGCACTATTTTCAGAATGGCAACCATCTATAAGTATTTTTTCATTATTATAAAGTTTTTTATGTATTTTACCTTTTTTTAAGTAGTCAATTCGACCCTCATGTTTAATTCTAGGTATTGTTTTTTTTATTATTGACTCATTTATTCCTAAGTCCAATGCGATTTTTATTGCCATGGCTAAGTTATCCAACAGGCCTTTAGAGTGAATATTTTTATTAAGAATTTTTATTTTAAAACTTTTATCTTTATAAAAATAATTTTTTTTTATTTTAATTAGCTTCCAACTATTAGAGTAAATTTTTTTACTGTTATTTTTTACTAAAATTTTTTTTATTTTTTTTTGAGTTCTGATATTTTGTTTTCCTACGTATATATTTGTAAATTGATTTAAATAACCTACTTTTTGATTAATAATTTCATTTAATGTTTTTTTTTTTAAGAAATTTAGATGTTGTTTGTTTATATTTACTACTGCTTGAATTAAAGGAAAGGGAAAAACATTCGTAGAGTCTTTGGCAAATAAAGCTCCCGCCTCAACTAGATTATAATCATTATCTTCATTTGCTGAGTTTATAATAAAAATTAATGTTAAAACTTCAAATACAGTTAAATTTATTTTTAATTTTTCTATAATCTTGATTGAGTTTTTAATCTCATTATATGAAAGATATATGTCACCCATCCAAAATCTATCTCTTATATTTTTTAAACTTGGAGAAATAAAAGCAGAAGTTTTTTGATTATTTGCTTCAATAAAAAATTTTAATGAATTTAATAAAGAATATTTTCCATCTGATCCAATTATATTAATAACATTTTTTAATTTTCTCTCTGGATGATTTAATTTACTAAGTGCTAACTTGATCCTCTTGAGATCAAAATTTATGTTTTTTTTAAATAGCTTATTTTTAGCTAGCTGATTGTATAGATTTGTCGACTGTGACAACATTTGATGCTTCAGTTCTAGCTTGTGATTCTTCTTTTTTTAATAAAATATTTAATAATGTTCCGATAGTTGTACTAAGATATTTTCTCTCTATTACTAAATCTATTCCACCATTTTCTTTGACATATTCAGCTGTTTGAAACTCTTCAGGTAAGGTTTCTCTTACTGTATCTTGAATAACACGTCTTCCAGCGAATCCAATTGTTGCCTTTGGTTCTGCAATTAGAATATCACCTAACATAGCCCACGATGCTGTTACACCACCTGTAGTTGGGTCTGTCAATACAACTATATAAGGAATGTTGTTTTTTTTTAATTCACTAACAGCTAATGCAGTTCTGGACATTTGCATTAAAGCTATTGAAGACTCCATCATTCTTTGTCCGCCGCTACAACTAAAAAAAATAAAAGGATTTTTATTTTCAATAGAATGTTGAACACCAGATATAAAAGCTTCACCTGAGGCAGCGCCAAAAGATCCTCCTATAAACCTAAAGTCTTGAGCGCCTACAACCACATCAATATTCTGAATTTTACCTTTTGCAATAGCCACCGCATCTTCCTGTTTCGTGATTTTTCTAGCCACTTCAAGTCTGTCTACATATTTTTTATTATCTTCAAATTTAAGAGGGTCATCATATGGAACTGGGGTTTCTATTAATTCATACTCTGAGTTGTCAAAAAATAAGTTGAATCTTTCTTTACAGGATAATTTATGATGTGCACCACACTTAGGACAGCAGTGAAAATTTGTATTTAAATCTTCTTTATAGATTAAATTTTTACAACCACACGTAGTCCAAAGAGTGTCTTCACTTTTTAAATTTCTTTGTTTAAAAAGAGATTTAATTTTGGGTTTAATAAATTTAGAAATCCAGTTCAAATTATTTTCCTTTTCAAGTTATATACCATTCTATTTAACTTTGTGACAGGATTTTGTCGTTTTTTAATAGAATGTGTAATTGCGCTACATAAATAAGACCCAACGACAAGTCCATCGGCCTTTTTTAAAGAATAGATGGTCTTATTTGTAATTCCAAAACCTATGACTAATTTTTTTACTGAATTGATCTTTTTAATCTTGAAATAGTTTTTTAATATTTCTTTAGAAGAAACTTTTAATTTACCACCTGTAGTCGACAACATGCTTATGTAATAGAGCATGTCATGAGAGTCTTTTATGATTTTTTTCATTCTTACAGTCGAAGTAGTAGGAGATAAAAGTTGAACGAAATTTATATTCTTTTTTTTACATTTTAATGCTAGATTTTTATTTTCTGGCCACGGTAGATCAACAACTATTAATCCATCAACTCCAGAAGTTTTACATTTATTTAAAAATTTATTTTCCCCATATTGAAATATAATATTGTAGTATCCCATTAATATTATAGGTTTGTTTCTTTTATTTAGCTTAAATTTTTTTACTATTTGAAAAACATCTTTGAGAGTAGTGCCATTTTGTAAAGATCTATTTGAGCTTTCTTGAATTTTTCCTCCATCTGCCACTGGTGTATTATGAGGAAATCCAAGTTCAATTATATCTGCATATTTAGAAATTGAATTGATTATATCTAAAGAAGTTTTATTATTATTATCGCCCGCTACTGTATATGTTAGAAGAGCTGGTCTTTTTTCCTTTTTGCACTTTTCAAATATTGTTAAAATGTTATTTTTCATCTTTTGTAATTACCTAGTCTAGCTTTGATGATATCTCTATCTTTAAGTGAGTCGCCACAGCTATTAACAACAATAATATTAGAAGGACTTAGCTTAGGAGCAATTTTGATAGCTTCTGCAAAAGCGTGAGCTGGCTCTAAAGAGGGAGAAATATTTTCTAATTTTGAAACTAATTTATAGGCTTCCAAAGCAGATTCATCATTTGCTGAACAATATCTTGCCCTTCCTGAGTCTTTAAGGAAACAATGAAGTGGCGATATTCCTGGATAGTCCAACCCGGCACTTATAGATTTAGTGTCTCCAATTTGTCCATCTTTATTTTGAATTACATATTGAGCTGCACCATGAAGAATTCCAATCTTAGATCCATTAGTTAATGGAGCTGCATGTAGTTTGCTATTTTTAGGACCTCCGGCTTCTACACCAATAAATTCTACTTGTTTTTTATCAAAGTCCATAAATTCATTCCAAAAACCCATAGCAGAACTGCCTCCACCAACGCAATTTATTAACTTTAATTTACTTGGAATTTTTCCAAATTCATTTTTAATTTGCAATATTAGCTCTCTAGAAATTTGAGCTGTACTCCAAGCGCAAATCTTTATAAAAATATTTGGACCCACTGTGCTGCCAACAGCCATATGTGAGATATCACAATTAGCAACCCAATATCGCATACACTCACTAACAGCATCTACAAGAGTCTGGCTTCCACTTGTTACTGGAACTATTTCAGCCCCATTTTTTCTTATTGCATCACAATTAGGTTTTTGTCTTAGTATATCCTTAGCCCCCATAAATATTTTACATTTAAGACCAAATTTTTTCGCAGCCATACTCAGCATTTTTCCTGCGTAGCCGGCACCTGTATCTCCACAAATAAATTTTTTCCCGGCTCTTTTAGCAATAAGTGCATGAACAGTTGCATTATAAATTTTGTGCGCTCCGCCATTAGCCTCAGAAACGACTTTGGCATAAACTTGGGCTCCACCTAAATGATTTGTTAAATTGTTTAGTTTAATAAAAGGAGTCGGTGATCCAATATAGTTTTTAAAGTAATAGTCTCTTTCTTTTAGAAATTTTTTATCATTTCTAAGCTTACTAAAAAGTAAGGTTAAGTCATCAATTGGTTTTTTTAAAGTTTCAGGGACATAATTTCCACCAAATTTTCCTGCATAGAGAAAGTTTTTGTCATGTTGATCTATTAGTAATTTACCTTTTTTAATTTTTTTCATTAATTTTTTTGACTACATTTAAAAAATTTTTGATTTTATTAATATCTTTTACTTTATTTGTCTCCAAAGCTCCAGAGACATCAACAATGTCTGTTAATTTAGAAAGTTTTTCAAGGCTATTAACATTAATGTTACCAGCTAACATTTTAACTACATTTGTGGGCACTGATTCCATCCAACTAAAATCCCAAGCCAAGCTCTTTTCAAGACCGGAACTATCCCATAAAATAATATCAGAATTTTTTTCAATTTTTTTATAAGCTAAAATATCTTCACGATTCTTAACTTGAATAGCAGAAATAATTTTTATTTTATATTTATCTTTAATATTAAATATAGATTCTTCTGTGTTATCACCATAAATTTGGTAATAGTCCAAATTTATTTGAGAAAATTTTTTTAATTCTTCATTTGTTGGATTTACTAAAACACCGACAAACTTTGTATTTTCTTTTTTTACCTTTGTTAAACTTTTGACTTTATCAAATATGATATTTCTGTGACTTTTTTTATAGTTTAAAATAAAACCACAAAAGTCAGCTTTATTTTCAATACAAACTTTTAATTGGTCAATATCTGTAAGACCACATATTTTGACTTTCATACTCTTATTTCAATTCTTGAGTAAGTTTTTTTAAATTATTTTTTATATTTCCTTTGATAATAGATCTACCCATCACAATCCCAGAACATCCTTTTTTTATTAATACATCTTTTGGTGAAAAAACTCTTTTTTGATCTCCTTTATTATCACCTTTTAATCTAATACCTGGAACAATAATTAGCCCATTAAAATTTTTTTGTACAATTTTTATTTCACTGCCACTACAAATTAACCCATCTAATTTAGCTTTCTTAGCTAACATAGAATTTTTCTTAACTATTTGTTCAATTGATTTTGAGTAGCCTATTTCTTTAAAAGAATTTTGATCAAAAGAAGTTAAAACTGTGACACCTAAAACTTTTAAATTTTTATTTATTTTTTTTGCTTCCCTTTTAACTTCTACTATTGATTTGTAACCAGAATTAATATGGACGGTTATATAATCAAATTTTATATCTTTTAAAGATTTTAATGCAGACTTTGCAGTATTTGATATATCTGAAATTTTTAAATCTAAAAATATAGAGTGCTTATTGCTTATTTGACCAACAAATTTTCTTCCTCCTTTTAAATAAAATAGTTGTAGGCCAATTTTATAACCAATATTTAATTCAGAATGAGAACATTCATTTATTATTTTTTTAGCTTTACTTATTTTATCTGTATCTAGTGCTATAAATATTTTTTTCATACTATTCATTAATTAATTTTTTTAATTCTTTACTTGGTTTGAATCTTAATTTATTTTTTTTTGGTATATATATCAACTCCCCAGTTTTAGGATTTCTTGCATTTTTTTTCTCAGAAATTTCTTTTAAAAAAAAAGTACCAAATCTTCTTAATTCAACTGTTTTTTTTTCAGTTAAAGCCCCAGTTATGGAGCTCACGAATGTGTCCAATATATTTTCTATTATTAATTTATTTAATTTGGGATTTTTTTTTTTTAATTGATCAATTATCTTTTTTTTCGACAACTATTTTTCTTCTTTTTTCTTCTTTTTTCCGCCCAATGCTTTTTCAAAAATACCTTTTAAAGTTGCACCAGATTTAGTTGCTCCAGCACCAAATTTAGCAACCAGGCTTTTCTCCTCATCAATTTGCGCAGCTTTTACGCTTAGTTTAATCTTTCTTGACTCCATGTCCAGTTCAGTAATTTTAGCATCTAAAACATTGCCTGGTGAGAAAACTTCTGGTCTTGCGTCAGCCGATTGTTTAGCGAGATCATTTTTTTTGATAGTAACTATTAATTTCTTTTCCTTGTCTATAGAAACTTTTACTCCTGTTTTCATAACTTCGTGAATTCTAGTAGTAATTATGTCATTTACTTTTTTATTGTTTTCACTAAACCAGTCCATTGGATCTTTGCCAAGTGCTCTTAAAGAAAACCTAATTTTATCGTCTTTAATTTCAATTATTTTTACTTTAATTTTATCATTTTTGTTAAATTTTTTTAAATCATCAGCATTTTCCTCATAAGAAATTTCTTTATAGTGAAGCATGCCAGTTAAACCATTGTCCAGTTCAGCAAAGATTGCTTTGTCTGTAATATTTTTAATTTTAACATCAACTTCTTTACGTACACTGTCTTTGATGTCGTTCCATGGATTTTCTAGTGTTTCTTTATAAGAAAGCGATATTCTTTTTGCATCAATGTCAATATTAACTATTTTAACACTTATTTTCTGTGATGCAGATAATACTTTACTTGGTTGTATATTTTTATTTGTCCATGATAATTCACTATTGTGTATCAAACCTTCAACTCCCTCTTCTAGCTTAACAAAGACTCCATAATCCATAAGTTTTGTGCATATACCCTCGTATGTTTCACCAACTTTATATTTTTTAGAAATGTTAGCATAAGGATCTTCAGTTAAAGCTTTTACAGATGCAGAAACCCTATTCGTTTTTTCATCAATTTTTGTTATTTTTACTTTTATTTTTTGACCAATAGTAACAAGTTCAGATGGTTTTTTAACCCTGCCATAACTTAAGTCGGAAACGTGTAATAGGGCGTCCGCACCTTTGATGTCCAGAAAAATTCCCCAATCAGTCGTTGCTTTAACAATTGCATCTTCAACTATGTCTCCTTCTTTAAGATTTTTTAATACTTCAGATATTTCTTTGTTTTTACTTTTTTCAAGTACTGCCCTACGTGAGACACACACATTACCTCTATTTTTGTCTATTCTAGTAGCTATAACTTGTATAGGAGTATTGAGTAAGTGGTCTATTTTTTTTAATGGCCTTACATCTATTTGAGAAGCTGGCATAAAACAGGGCAAACCCTCTACATTAGCAATATAACCACCTTTAACTTTGCCTGAAATATAGCCTGTTAATTCTTCTTTAGTCTCAAAAACTTTTTCCATTTTTTTCCAAGCATTTATACGCTTAGCTTTTTCTCTTGAAATAACTATTTCTCCCTTAAAACTTTCAATTCGCTCTAAATAAACTTCTATTACTGAACCAACTTTTAATTTTTCTAACTCATTACCATGTTTAAATTCTTCCACAGGTATCATCCCTTCCATCTTAGCCTTGCAATCAACAACTATAAAATTTTTGGTAATCTCGGTTATTGTGGCTTTAATGATTTCGTCTTCTTTTAGTTTACGGTCTTTGAAGTCTTGATTAAGTAAGTTTTCAAACTCCTTGTGAGCTGGAGAGTTGTTTTTATTAGTTTCTTGTTCAATTGCCATATTTAAATTTTATTTTCTTATTTATGGCTAGAGACATTTTTCTAACCATACCAGGAATATCTAATTTACCGGTGTCGATTTCTAACGCATCTGTATGTTTGAGTAAAGGGCTATGTTTTCTCTTTTTATCAGTTAAATTACGTACTTTTAATGATTTTTTAACTTCTTCTAACTTAATTAATTTATCTTTTTTTTTTAATTCTTTGAATCTTCTTTTAGCTGCCTTGTTTAATTCACAAGTAAAATAAAACTTCACATCAGAATTTGGCAATATTTTTGTTGATATATCTCTGCCCTCTATACAGCATCTTTTATTCTTTTTTGAGAAGTTTACTTGATAAATTTTTAATATATCTCTTATTTTTTTGATCCTAGCTATTTTCGAGGTATTTTCTGATATTGTTGCATTATGAAGGTCTATCTTATTTAAATTCTTGTAATTTAAGTTTTTAAAAATTTTTTTCAAAAAATATATTTGATTTTTAGGTTTGTCTTTTAAAATTCTATAACTAGCATATCTATATAGTAAACCAGATGATAAAAAACTTAATCCATATTTTTTTGAAATTAATTTTGCTCCAGTAGATTTACCAGATGATGCGGAACCGTCAACAGATACTTGAAATATCTTAAGTTTGTTTAATTTCAAATTTTCCTCCAATATATTTTGAAATTTTTAAAAAACTTGGTGAGCTACTATTCACTTGAGTATTAAAGTTTTTTATTTTTGATTTAAAACCTAAAAGTCCTAGAATAAAAGCGCTCATACAAATTCTATGATCATTCAAATCAGGAACACTTATAATTTTATTTTTAAGCTGCAATTGAGATTTACCGAAAATTTTTATTTTATCTTTACTTACTAAACATCTGACACCGATTTGTTTAAGTATTTTTTGCATTTCAATAATTCTATCAGACTCTTTGTTTTTTAAGTTTTCAGAGTCCACTTCTAATATTGAAACACCAGGTGTCATCGCAGCTATAACAAACATTATTGGAAATTCATCAACACTTTTAACATAAAGTTTTTTAGATATTCGCAAAGGTTTTAATTTGCTACTTTTGATATAAATATCACCAAAAGGCTCATTGATTTTTTTCTTTATATTTTTGAATATTATTTTAGCTCCAGCATTTTTCATAATTTCAAAAAAACCTATTCTAGTAGGGTTCAGGCCAACATTTTTAATTTTTAAAAATGAATTTTTGTTCAATAAGGTAAGAGCTGCAAAAAAAGCTGCTGAAGATGGATCGCCTGGAATATTAATATTTATGGGTTTTAAAAATTTTTTTCCAAAAATAGTTATTATTCTCTTTTTCTTTAAAATATTTTTTATTTTAATAACATCAGAACTGTTTGAAAGAATATTTTCTGTGTGGTCTCTACTTTTTTCATTTTCTGTAATCACCGTTTTTCCATAACTATTTAAACCAGCTAACACAACCGCTGACTTTATTTGACTAGATACGCCTGCTTTAAAATTTATACCTATTGGCATCTCAGAAGAAACCATTCTCAAAGGCAAAAAATATTTTTTTTTAGGAAAAAACTCTGCACCAAATTCATTCATTAACTTTATTAGTTTAGACATGTTTCTTTTTTTTAGAGAAGAATCTCCAGTTAATTTTAAATCTATATCCGGAGTTGTTGCTAGAATAGAACAGAGCAATCTAAGGCCAGTTCCACTATTTCCAAGATCTAATAATGTATTTTTTTTGCAAAAAAAAGAACCTAAACCTTTTCCATATATTTCATAATTTTTTGAACTTTTTTTTACAATTTTCACATTTAGTTTTTTTAAACATTTTATAGTTGACAATACATCGTCAGATTCTAATACATTTTTTGCTTTTGATATATTATGACTTATTGATCCTATCAAAAAAGCTCTTATACTTTGACTTTTATCCGAGTCTACAACTATTGTTTTTCTAAAAGGTTTTATTTTGTGTGAGATGCTAACGTTAAATCTTTTGGATTTCATTTTTAAGAAAATTGTGTTCCAAAATATTGGTTTATAGCTTTAGTTGATTTTAAAAGTTCTGAGGGTTTTCCTTCAGCGATAACTGATTGTTCACCTAAAACATAAGCTCTATCAACTATATCGAATAAATTTCTCACTTGGTGATCAGTTATTATAATTGCTACACCAGATGCTTGGATTTTAAGAATATATTTTTGTATATCCTGAACGACTAGTGGATCCAGGTTTGAAAGAGGTTCGTCAAGTAATATAACTTTAGGACTGTTAATCATGATTCTAGATAGAGCTATACGTGCTCTTTCTCCACCAGATAAAACAGATGCATTTAAACCTCTTAGATGTTGGAGATTAAATTCATCTAGAAGTTTTTCCGTCATTGCTATTTGCTTATCCTGCCCTTTAATACAAATCTGACAAATTGAAAATATGTTGTCATAAACACTCATGTCAAACAAACTTCTTTGTTGTGGCATATATCCAAGTCCTAATTTTGCTCTCTCATTTATAGGCAACTCATGTATTGGTTTATTTTCCAAAAGAACTTTTCCATTATCTGGGGTTAGTTCTCCAATACTAACTCCATACAAAGTACTTTTACCACAACCATTTGGGCCAATGATTCCTACAATTTCAGACTTATGAACTTTAATCGAAATTTTTTTTAAAATAGGTCTTCCATCAAAAGATTTGCTTACGTCATTTGTTTCGAAGATAGGTTTGTCTTTTTTAAATTTTATAATTCTAAAAGGTTTTTTCATTTGTAAATATTTACATCTATCAGATTGTCTTTGTTTTTTATATCTAAAGTTTTATTTAATATATCTATTTTCAAGTTTTCAGCTAAAATCGCCCCTTTTCTTGAAGTACCTTTAACACTTCCATATACTTCTAATAAATTTTTACTATTAAAATAATCAAGATTTTCTGATATTAAAAAAAAATCCAAATATTTAGAAGAGACCTCTTTTTTAAATTGAATATCATTAGTCTTATTATTATAAATACCTCTTTTTGAAGATACATGAAGCTTAGTACCATCTTTAAAATAAAAGACTGCATTAACATCGTCCATATATATAATTTCCGGTTTTTCTTTTACAAATTCAGCTTTTTCTGATTTCAAAGTGTATCTATTTCCATTTAAATCCATACCTTTATATTCGATATTAGAAAATTTACTTTTATTATCTTGTTCTGCAGTTTCAATTTTAATCTTCTCAGAGTCTATTTTTTTTTCAATTAGTGACAGAGCTTCACTCAAAGTAATTTTATCAGGATCTATTTCATCAGGAATTTTAGTAGTTAAAGATTTATATTTAATATATGGCCCAAATTCATTCTCCATAATTTTTATAGTTTTTTTATCTTCAGGATGTTTGCCAAGGTCTTTTATTATTTTATTCTCTTGATTTTTTTTATTTAAAAATCCTAGAGTATCCCCCTCTTTATTGTAATATGTAAAATAAATTAACAATATAGCTAATAAAAATAATAAAATTTGAATTAAAAAGATATTTCTTTTTCGTGTCTTCATTTAATTCCATGATTTAAAAGAAAATGAATATGCACAATACCTTTTAATTTTATTGATTTTTTCTTCTTTAACTCTTTTTCTCCAGCAACTAGTAAACAAGTGACTTTTTCTTTATTCATTATCGCTAGTGCTTTTGCAGCTGGTGTTTCTTCACTAATAATTATTGGTTTTTTTGTCATTACTTTATCTAGATTAGTTTTTCCAGGCAGATTTTCCATTGCACGTCTTACATCTCCATCAGTAATTAAACCAGCTATAAACCCTTTTTTTACCACCACTATAATTCCCAATTTTTTTGAATTAATAATTTTAAGAGCTGCCACCAATGTTTTTTTAATATCTATAACTGGTAATTTTTTTCCTGATATCATTATATCTTTAGCTAATAGCAAGCTTTGACCTATATTTCCTCCTGGATGAAATATTTTGAATTTTTCTTTAGAAAATTTTATTTTGTTCATTACGGCTACTGACAAACAGTCTCCAAATAATAAAGTTATTGTTGTTGATGTTGTTGGCACCATTCTTGTAGGATCAGCTTCTTTTACAGCTGGTAATAAAATTTTTATATCACTTGCTTTTAACAACATACTATTTTTTTTTGATGCTATTCCAATCACCTTGACACCAAATCTATTTGCATACTTTAGTAAATTTGTTATCTCTGAGGTATTTCCTGAATAAGAAAAAATAATTAATACATCTTTTTTGTCTACTTGTCCTAAATCTCCGTGATTTGCTTCTCCTGGATTTAAATAAAAAGATGATGCACCAACTGAAGATAATGTGGCAGAAATTTTTCTAGCAATTAATCCGCTCTTACCTATTCCAGCTGTTATAATTTTACCTTTGCAGGTAGAAAGCAACTCAACTGCTTTTACAAAAGATTTATCAAAAACTTTACTAATTTTTCTCAGCTCTGTTATTTCAGTCAGAGCAACTTTTTTAGCTATAGAAATGTAATTAATTTTTGCCATTAATGTTCAAAAATATCAAATTTAAAACCTGATTGATCTAGTTCTATTCTACTATCTAAAAAGTTAATACACCTATTGTATAAATCCATTCTATTTTCTCGTATTAACATTTTTTCTAAATCTTTTTTAATCTTATGCAAATAAATTACATCGTTAGCGGCGTACTCTAATTGTTTGTCAGATAAATCATTAATATTTTTATTCCAATCACTGCTTCCCTGTCTTTTGTCTAAACTTTTATTACAAAATTCCTGAACTAAATTTTTTAAACCGTGTGAATCTGTGTAAGTCCTTACAATTTTTGATGCAATCTTAGTATCAAATATATTTATCATCTTACATTTCAAAAAATATTCTAATGCATTTTTGTCAAATCTTAAAAAATGACCTATTTTTAAAATATTTTTATTTTCTAAAACCGATACAAGGTTTGGAGAATTGTAAGTTTTTCTATCGGGTTGTATTATATAGACCTCTCCATTTTCAGCGCATATTTGTATTAGGCTTAATTTGTCTCTTTCAGGTATTTGTAACCCAGTTGCTTCAGTGTCAATTGCAACACTTTCTTTAAATGTTGAGGCTATCTCTTTAGATATGTCACCTTGAATTTTATGTATTTTCATATACCTATTCTAATTACCATGAACAATTACCCAATAGCAACAATCCTTGGAGGTGGTGGATTTATAGGAAGATATCTTGTCCGAAATTTGACTAATAAAAACTATAGATGCATCATTACAACAAGAAATGCCTTTCAAAAGGGATATTTAAAGACGCAGGCTCCTCCAGGGGCAATAGAATTTATAGATTGGAGTCTTAATGATTTATCAAAAATCAAAGAGGCAATAAAAAATTCAGATGTTGTAATTAATTTAATAGGAATTCTTTTCGAAACAAGAAAACAAAAATTTACTAATATTCATGCTGAGATCCCAAACATTATATCTAAACTCTGTGCAGAAAATGATGTAAAAAAATTTATTCAAGTAAGCGCAATAGGAGCTAATAATGAATCAAAATCTTTATATCAGAAATCTAAATTTCAAGGCGAAAGCAATGCACTTAGGAACTTTAAAAATACAGTTGTAATAAGACCAAGTGTAGTTTGTGGTGCAGAAGATAATTTTACAAATTTGTTTTCCAAATTAAGTTTTTTACCAGTAATACCAGTTGTTAAAACTGATTATAAATTTCAACCAATTTTAGTTTCAGATGTTGCGGGTGCTATTATGAAGTCAATAGAAACTAAAAATAATGAAGGAATGATTTATGAAATTGGCGGACCTAAAATTATTAGTTTTGGAGATATGGTAAAATCTATTTTAAGCACTATCAATAAAAAAAGATTTATAATTGATATGCCAATGCCTTTAGCAAAAATTCAAAGTAGCATTTTAAGCTTGTTACCTTTTTCGCCAATCTTAACTAGAGATCAGTGTGAAATTTTGTCTGAAACAGACAATGTCGTTTCCAGTAATTATTTAACTCTAAAAGATCTAAACATAAAACCTGTTGATGTAGAAACAGAGATGAAAAAATGGCTATGGAGATTTAGAGATGGTGGAGAATTTGCTAAGAATTAATGATTTAAACGTTATAATTAATCAATCCTAAAAACTCTTCTTTAAAAAACAATTTCTACAAAGTATAGTTTATTCAATTATGGAATATATTCTTTATGGATTGTTAGCATTAATTATGTTCACTGTTCTTTTTCTAACTTTTAAGGCTATTGGAAGAGGTATGGATGCTAGAGGTGAGCTTAAAAGAGATGGTACTTTAGATAAAAATAAAGAGGATCCTTATACATTTAAAAGTGTTGAGGATGATGAAAACG
>MDTC01062603.1_pt1 | contig 25780 bp, 25 predicted proteins | sample 811181 | NCBI WGS metagenome assembly MDTC01 (sample SAMN05326644, study PRJNA326480) | marine metagenome | isolation source: seawater | place: Pacific Ocean: North | collected 2011
CCTGGGGTGCTGCATTCGCTTTTGTAGAAGCGGTTCATCTACTTGGACTCGCGGTGCTGGGCGGCTGCGTTATCGCCAGCGACGGACGCCTGTTGGGATTTGTGCTAACTGACGTCCCCGTGCGAACTGTGGTTGACCGCACACACACGGTGTTTATTTGGGCACTGATTGTCATGCTGGCCACCGGCATATTCATGGCTTGTGGAGTAGCCACCAAGATTTACTACCTGCCAGTTTACTGGTTCAAGATGATGGCGCTTGGTGCTGGCATGCTTTTCCATTTTTTCATTCGCAAGCCGTTGTTACAGAATGATGTCAATATGCTTAACCCGCTAGTCCTCAAGATGGTGGCCATCGCTTCGATAATGGTATGGTTTATGGTGGCTGCCACAGGGCGTTGGATAGGGTTCAGCGGTTAGGTAATCGGTCAGGGTTAAAATTTCGGAGGCACAATCGATTCCGAATTACAGGTTAGATTCATGAGCAAACAGTCAACAGAAACAGAAGAAATCAAAGCCAAAGATGATCAGACCGCCGCGTTGATTGCGGCGCAAGCTTTCATAGTTTTCTCAGCGATTTACTGGTTTATGCAATTAGAATCGGTGCGGGAGCTGCTAGAACTGGCTTACGGGTGAACTGCTGCCAGTTTAGGCAGGTTATACTTGGTCGCTAAGATGAGCTACAAAAAAGGCTAAGCGCATCTGCGCTCAGCCTTTTTTGGTATTTGCATATTCTGCTTTACCCGACTACTGCATCGGCGAGTAATCCGTTGCGATCATATATTCTCGCTCAATGCCTCCCAGGATCGGCCCATTGGCATTGGATGCTTCTGAAACTGCTGTCCACTCAGGGTCCTGGATAAACGCGCTCCATGAGGCATCTGCGGCCTCACGATTTGCATGTTTAAGGACGTAAATCAGCGTATCTTCCGATTTTTCTTCATCAGTGGGGGTCCAGTAAGCCACGACTTCCATCCCGTGTTTTGCGAAGATACGAGTCGTATGATCCCTGAATCTGGCGTGGAGGTTGTCGAGATTGCCGGGGGTGGCGGTATAAGTGCGGAGTTCGTAAACCACTTGATCCTGAGCCGACGTATTAATAAATAGGCTCACGCTAAACCCCACGAGCAATGAGAAGAATGATACTAGAGCAGGTTTTACTAATTTTGACACGACTCTCTCCTGAGTTAAGCTATTTTAAGTAGCCCCAGTATAATGAACGTAATTCGCGATAGCGACCTCCAAAACTCACCGATATTGCTGCTTATTTCTGAATCGGGCTCGGCACTTGGTGATATTTTAAGTCTGTTTATCATGAGTGTTGTATGAAGAAGTCTGCGATAGCTTATCTCAGCATTCTGCTTACCTCGGGAGTTCCTGCAATTGCTGTCGCGCAGGGTTTTCCGTCAGAGAATGAGCGACTTACCGCCAGTTTAGAGTCCATTTCAAGGCTCGAATACGAACTTGGAAACAATAATCCGCGCCTGACTGAACCTCTGACTCAACTTGCTATCCAGTATCGCAACGTGGGGCGTTTTGCTGACGCTCACCGCGCCATAGACCGAGCCACCCAGATTGTGCGCATTAACGAGGGGCTGTATACCCCGACACAACTGCCACTGGTGCAGATGAAGGTTGCGAATTTTGCCGACAGCAATGACTGGAATAAGGCTAGGGAGCAATTGGAGCACTTGTTATGGCTCCATCGCAGTAAGTCCGGATACATCGATGATCAGCTGGTAAATGATTTGATGCGGCTCAACGAGCTGCATCTGCGAGGAATTAGCGAGGACACTTCGGAGTACCAGACTTTCCATTTTCGCCGTGCAGCGACTGCCAATTGGCTGGCGCTGAGAGCGGGCGAGCAGCTATGGGGCGGCACAGACCCACGCCTGATTCCGGTGCTCTACGCTTTGATTAAGTATTATCACCTGCAGGCACTAGCGGTCGAAAACGGCGGGCGCACCGGCTATGAATTACGCCAGATTGTTCCTGGCACAGACTGGGTTCGAGAACGCGAGGATATGCGGCGCTATCTCCATTTGACTGGTTTACGGCTGCTGGATCAGATTCGCAGCATATACCTGGCGGCCAGGTCAATCGATCTGGAAGGGGCGGCAATGACAAATCTGTATACTGCGGATTGGCATATGCTATTCCGTGAGCAGGAGTTGGCGCTCAATGCTTACCAACGATCCCATCAGGAATTGCTCTATGCTGGGCTGACCCGGGATACCTTGGGGAAATATTTCGCGCAACCCTCGTTACTGCCCGAGCCGGAATTCCACGCAACCCTGGTGGAGGCATCGCTGGCACGAAATGCTGTTGCTCCAGTCGATAGTGAGTCCGAATTGCCAAATGATTCCGCCAGGCTATTTTTTGCAGAATGGAGTTCAAGCTTCCCGTTTGCGAGATCTCCATACTCGGTTGCCACAGAATTTAACGCCGATGCCAATACGGCCTTGTTCACTTTTAATGTTTCTGGTTTAACTGAAATCACTCGCTGGGTTAGCAGGCGTCGTGAGCGGGGCTTCGCAGAGCTGGTGGATGTTGATTTGCTGCGACCCAATCCTGTATCCCTGGACGCCCGAGAAGAGCTAATTGAGCGTCTGGAATGGCTAGCGTTCCGACCACGACTAGTGAACGGTATGCCGGTAGAAGCGAGTGCTACCCTGGTGTATCGCTCCGCCGGAAGTATTCCCTGATCAGGTCGGGGCTCACCTATCTAACCGAGCGCTTTAAGGGCTTTGGTCACGGCGGCGATGTTCTGCTTCAAGGTGTGCCGCGGTCAGTGCTGGCCGCATTTGCTGAAGAAAACCTCTAGGTATCCATTTCGTCACTAAATCTGGGCGCTAAATCTTTAACTGTTAAAGATTCAGCGTTCGGTTTTAGCAGGACTGGATTTAGTCGTCGAGGAAATTCTGGTTCATGGTCTTGGCAGGTGCTTCCGAGATCGGTTTACCCAAGGGTTTAGCCGGGATCCCTACGACCGTGGTGTGTGGGTCAACATCTGCTAACACCACGCTACCAGCCCCAATCTTTGCGTCTTCGCCGATGATGATGTTGCCGAGCACCTTGGCACCGGCAGCTATCAAAACCCCAGACTTTATTTTCGGATGTCTGTCGCCCTGCTCGTTGCCCGTGCCGCCAAGCGTTACCTGCTGCAAGATAGATACGTTGTCTTCGATTACAGTGGTTTCTCCAATCACGATACCGGTGGCGTGATCTAGCATGATACCGCGGCCGATAACACAGGCCGGGTGTATGTCCACGCCAAATACCTGCGCGTTGCGGCTCTGTATAAACATGGCCAGTTCCTTGCGTCCGGTTTGCCAGAGGAAGTGCGCCAGTCGGTGGACCTGAATCGCCTGGTAACCCTTAAGATATAGAATTACTGACAGGTAGGAGCAGGTGGCAGCGTCACGCTCGTAAACTGCAACGATGTCGCAGGCGGCATATTCGATAATTTCGGATGCAGAGTTGAACGCTATCTCAAACAATTCCCGCACAGATACAGCAGGCATAACATCGTCCGACAGTTTGTTGGCGAGAATAAAACTTAGTGAGGATTCCAGGCTGTTATGGTTTAAGACGCAGGCATAAACATAGCTGGCCAGCAGCGGTTCCCGCTTAATAACTTGCTGAGCCTCGTTGTGAAGTTGTTGCCAGATATCCGTCGTCATGTCTTACTGCTCTTGGGGATTGGGATGTGAGATTATAAGGTTTGATGATCCACATACAACTGGTCTCGCGATCTGCCGGGCTCTGTCTAGCCTAAATTTCAACCTATAATCAGCCCGAGAGCGCTCAGGAAAATATTCGTTGTCTCCAACTTGGTTTATTAGGTGCTACGATTTCAGTGCCCGCGATCACTTTTCGACATGGGAATAGGTAATCAGGTGGTCGCCCTTACAAAATGCAACCATGAGTGACTTATGACAAAGGATATTGACTATACGCTGGATGCCGCCACTAGCTTCATGCGGTAAATCTAGCGCGGCATCAGGTAAATTACCCGCTCTGAAAGACCGACATACCATTCCCCGATACAGAGAGTCCATCAGGTAGCGCGGATGCTTGGAATCCAGGAAGATAAACGCGGATTAGGTGGCAATTGCCAAAACGTAAAACAAGTCGCTCGTTTCTCTGATAGTGAAGAAAAGAAACAAGTTGTAGAAAATAATGGCTAGAAAAATAGCTTACTGCAACCCTAGTAAGGTGTCAGGTTTAACGTTCTGCTGCCGGAATTCATTCATTTCCCAGAGTGCAATCGGCAGGTGCAGGGGCCTAGCAGAGGTGATTCGCATTTAGACCTAGTCGCGGAATTCAGCATCGACAAGAATGGCAAAGCCGCGACCCAGAGTCTACATTTCTCTCTCACTGCCCTGCCAACCTAGGGAATAGTTAATTCGTACATCGCCGGCCTGGTCAATGACATAAAGTTCGATACCGCCGCGGACAATGCCGTCAACAATTTTAGGTGGGCCGAACTCGAGCACTTTATGGTCGCACGGCTCCCCCTCAAGCCAATCAAAATTTAGTCTCAGCCAGTAAGCTGAACTACTAATGCCAAAGTGCAGGATGTTTCTCGAATGGGAAATGAAATTCACGTCGAATGTGGGAGCCACGACATCGTTGATTGTCATTGACTCAGAGTTGTCTGCGTGATGCTCGACAAATCCCGCCACCGCCAGCCTGGCCCTATCTGGGTCAACGCTGATCGCCTGTGCAGCCAATGTCTGCGGTAATTAAGACAGCGCACAGCAACAGCGGTAGAATTATGCTTTGGTGGTAGTGCTCGCGGGATGAATTCCTGGCCATCAATGGGTGGTGAGATCGGCAGTATAGGTGCCTAGTCGCTCATGCAAAGGTCGCCAGGGGCTGTCCCAAATCTCGAACTTGTGACTCTAAAGCCTGTGGCCTTGCATAACAATGAGAACGCGTTGGTTGCTACAAATAATTTGACCCATATAAAGGAGATGGCGAGTTAATCTACACTTTGTTCGCGCCACTTATCATGGTCTGGTTAGCGGTTAAAGTAGTCAAGCAAAGCTGCTAATGCTAGTTTTCACCCATGATGATGCGATCTAGGCAAATGGTGGCTATCCTGTTAGCAGGCTCTGCACTGCTCAGCCCGACGACAGCGCAGGAGCGCTACCAATATCAATACTGGCTGGAGTTGGCGGCCGCGGACCAGACTTACGCAGACCGCGCATTAGAGATAGGGCGTACGCAGGCCTTTCTCGAGTTTCTAGGAGAGGGCTCTGTTGTTTTTCGCGATGGGCCAGTAGACGCGCTGGAGATTTATTCTTCAACTGATTTCCGTGGCAATGACCTGACCTGGGAATCGCACTATATTGATGTGTCGCGAGCCGGCGACCTGGGTTTGTCAGCCGGACCCATGACCAGTATCAATACTGATATTGAAGATGGACCCGATGTTTTCGGGCACCTGGTCTCGGTATGGAGAAAGCAAGAGGGAGCATGGAAGCTGGCCGCCGATATCTTTGCGTTCATTCCAGGATTTCTGTCATTGGAGGTTGAGCCCAACTTCCAAGATACCCAGCCGGTGATTGAAGAAACCGCTTACCCGGTTATGGCTGAAATGGGTGATGGTGGCATGCAGAGCCTCATCGATGCCGACAACCTGTTTGGGCGCTCCATTAACATTAGCGGCGGAGAGCGAGCCCTGTTGCGTTACGGCATGGAAAACATCCGCGTTTACCTGCCGGGAATGGGTCCAGCGATTGGGGCTGACGTTGCGAGCTCTGTCTACGGTGCCTATCTTGACGATGTGCTGGAGACGACTACCCCGGTCAACCTGAATCACATAGGGGGATATCTCAGTGAATCCAAAGAGATGGGGTTTACTTACGGCGTCATGTCTACCAACCCGGAAGAAGCCCAGTCAGGATTTAATTCTAATTATCTGCGCCTGTGGCGCCAGACTCTGACTAACGAGTGGCGTATTGCGGTTGAAGTGCTCAACCGGTTCTGAACAAAACTTTATCCAGACTGCCCAGCACTGCTAGTTCTGAATAAAGACTTCGCGCTCGCCGTAGAGGCGCTGGCTGCCTGCTTTGTTCAAAATACGCACCGCCAGGCTGTGGCTGCCGTTGTCAAAGCGAGAGCTGTCCAGGTCTCCAACAAATCCCAGACTGGGTCGGTTAGGGTCAGTGGTGACGGCCTGGGCCGAAACCACGTCGTCCCTGGCGATGCCGTAATCCAGGGCTTTGACAATTTCGCCGTCGATTAGTAACTCCACAGAGGCAACGCCAATATCCTCATTGTATGCCCAGCCGCTGACCTGCATAGTACCGTTTATGCGAGTATCAGCCTGCGGGCTATCAATCCATGCAACGCTGGGAAATGGGCAGGGGCGCGCGCGCTCGCTGCTCTGTGGTCCGCGCTGAGTCAGTGCTGCGATGAGGTAGAACGAAAAGGCTTTGTCACCCGCGTAAAGTGACAGCGGAGGCGCGGCCGTTATCGCTGTGCTTTGCTGGCATATTTCGGTAAGCAGCGCGACCTTGTCCGCCTCGATCAGGGTGCTGTCCTCATTAATATACAGGGCAGGCTGTCCCGAATAGTCGGCTACGGCACCGGCATCCATTTGCCAAAGGGCCAGTTGGGTAATTCTTCCGTCCCTGACTGCCTTATCGCGATCCAAGGTGATGGCGGTGTCTGTTAGTCCGGCAAACTTGAGCTGGGCTGCCGTGTAGTAATTGTCAGTAATCAGTACCGGCCGCGCGCCCAAAAATTGGCTATCGATCAACGATGAGGTGTACATTGAAAACTCCTTCCATCCAGCCATCTTATTGGACAGCACGCCGGTGCCCAGAATCGGCTGCAGTTGTTGTTGATAGGCCTGGGAGGCGACGCCAGCAAGAGCCGCCAGGGTCCCGATGAAGCCGATGGCTGGAATCATCCGAGTGATTCGAAAGGCTGCAGCCGGCGACCACCGATCTTCGCACCATTGCGCAATCTGTTTCAGTGTGTTTGGCAACGCCACCAGTAGGGGAAAGTAGCCGGATAATGGCCAGTGGATTGATGTGCTGTTGGCATCAGTCCAGGGCGCCAGAATGAGGTAGACCGACAAGTTAGTCAGCGAGAAGCTCAAAAGCAATGCTGCCGAACGATCACCTTTTGCTGCGCGTTGATACAGAGCAAGTAGGGTGATGCCAAAGCAAAAATAGAGTGGTGGTGTTACTAGGCCGGCTTGTTTGAAAGCATGCAGTAGACCCGAAGCCTGGAATTCCCAGGGGTGGCGTTCCACTAGGTAAAAGCTGGCGCTGCTGAGTTGGTTGCTGAGGTTGAACCAAATTGTTGGAATCAGGCCCAGACTTGAGATCGCTATTGCTAGGTAGACGCGTGGATTGAGCCACTGCTTTCGTTCTGGCTTGAAAAATACAAGAAAGAAGACGGCAGCGAGAGGATAGAGAAAGAATCGATAGTGGGTGCTGAGCCCGCAGGCAACAACTACACCTGAAACGATCCAATACTTGAGTCTGTCAGTTCGTACTGCACGCTCGAAAAAACCTATCGACAAGATGCCGAAGAATATTAAAGGCACATCTGGCACTGCAAGTAGTCCGAGAAACCCGCCCAGAGGTAGACACAATGCGAGCAAAGCAGAATGTAAGGCGGCATGCCGGTTGGTGATAGGCAGAGCCAGCCAGTAAATCAGCAAAGGGATCATGCTACCCAGAATGAGAAACAACAGCCTTACAGCAAGCGCACTACCCGGGGTAATCGCGCTGCCCATTCCGGCCATTAGTGCAGTCATGAAAGGGAGATCGCTATAAGCCAGGCTGAGATCGGTTGAGGCTAGCCAGTAAAAGATCTCGTCACTGTAGAGATCTAATTCTGATGCGAAGTAAAACTTGAGAATAGCGACGATGCCAAATGCCGCGATGAAGCCTCTCAATGCTGGTGATTGAGGTGATTCATGCACAGCTTTTTCCCCTGGTTACAGCAATTGAATTCGATAGTTTGGCTCGTAGCCTTACAGAATGGTGCTAAATCTGGACGGCCTGGATGAGACTCTTCGGCGTCAGCTTGCTGGAGAGGCGTTTGAGGCTGCTTATAAATATAAGCAGTACCAACAGCATGGCCCCAATCCAGATTGTCGAGAATAAGGGGTTTGTCCCGAAAGTGCCAATTTGGTAGGTCACGGTTGCTGCGATGTAAGCGAGCCCCGTGCTCCAGCTGAAGACGAGCAGGGTCCAGCGCCACCCCGCCTCCTTGTTGACTGCCCCGAGTACGGCGACGCAGGGAGCATAAAGCAATATAAAAACCAGATAGCAAAATGCAGCAAAGGGGCTGACGAAAAGACTCGCCATATTGGTAAGTGTGCTGCCTTGTACTTCCTGCTCTTCCGCTACAGCCTCTGCGTCACTGACGTCGCCGATTGAAATACCAAGCGGATCGGTGAGGGTGTCTGCAAGCGCTATGAACTCAGTGCCAATAGAAGCGAAGGCTTCTCCCGCAGCGCCGAGTAGGTCGGGTGCGCCAGCGTCCACTTTGCTCTCGCTTTCAGTGTAGAGCGCATCAAGGGTGCCGACTATCGCTTCCTTGGCAAACATGCCGGTGAAGAGTCCGACGGTGGCGGGCCAGTTGTCTTTCTGTATACCAAGCGGTGCAAAAGCAGGGGTGATGGATTTGCCGATTATGCTCAACACCGACTCTTCAGAGTCCTCATTACCAAAACTGCCGTTCGTGCCCAGCGAGTTTAGAAAGCTCAGGGCAATGACGACTATTACAATCGTCTTGCCGGCCCGAAAGATGAAGCCTTTCAGGCGGAACCATGTGGTAAGAAGTATGTTGCGGGCAACCGGCACATGATAGGCAGGCATCTCCTGGAATGAAGGCGTGATTTCTGCGGGAAACATCTGCTTGCGGAATACCCAACCGGTAAAAATAGCTAGCCCGATGCCCAGCAGATACAAGCCAAAAACAATGTTTTGGCCGTTTTGCTGGAAGAATGCTGCAGCAAATAAAGCGTAAACTGTAAGGCGAGCACCACAGCTCATGAACGGCGCCATGGCTATGGTCATGAGTCGATCGCTATCCCGGCCTAAGGTACGGGTTGCCATCACCGCAGGCACATTGCAGCCAAAGCCCACAATCAAGGGTACAAAAGCATTGCCTGGTAAGCCGATGCCGCTCATCAATCGATCAATCACAAATGCCGCCCTCGACATATATCCCGAATCTTCTAGTAGCGAAAGACTGAGATAGAGAAATCCGATGACTGGAATGAATGTCGCCACTAGGGTAATGCCGCCGCCGACGCCCTGCGCCAGCAGGGTTATCACGATAGGGGGCATTGAGAGCTTTCCCAGCAGCCAACTGGTGCCGTCTACCAAGACCGTGGCGAACAGTATGTCGAAAAAATCTATGAAGATGGCGCCGAAATTCACAGCAAAGGTGAACATCAGATAAATCATCAGCAGAAAAACTGGCACCCCCAGCCAGCGATTGAGAACGACACTGTCGAGTCGCTCAGACAAGCTGTGACGGGTAGGGCAGATTTCAACCACACCGGTAACCAACTGCCGAGATTTGTGGTAGCGACGAAGCATGGGATCCGAAATTTGCTGACCCACTTCCGCGTCTTGACTCCCTGGATCGGTCTTTTCTGATCTTGGTGCGTGAGCTGCCTCTGAATCGCTGGCCATTGCCGCCTTCAACTCGCGCACGCCCTGCTTGCGGGATGCCACCATGCTGATGACAGGGAGTCCAAGCCGTTCTTCCAGCTTGCCAGGCGTGAGGGCAAGACCCTGTTGCTCGGCGACATCCAGCATATTGAGGACCACAATAACAGGAATCTCCATCTCTCGGAGTTGCTGGGTCAAAACGAGGCTGCGTTCCAGGTTGCTGGCATCAATTATATTGATGATTAGATGAATTTCATCCTGTTGCAGATAGTCTCGGGCTATTTGCTCATCGATTCCCTGGTATTCCTGTTCCAGGGAATAAATGCCCGGTAAATCCACCAATTCGATTTTATCCTGCTGAAGTTGGAAGTAACCGAATTTCTTCTCGACTGTGACGCCGGGCCAGTTGCCGACTCTCTGGCGCGCACCAGTCAGGAGGTTAAACAGTGTGGTCTTGCCGCAATTCGGGTTGCCAATGAGAGCTACTTTTTTCATAGCGTTTACTGAACCTCCACCTTGATGATTTCAGCGTCGCACTTTCGGATACTGAGGAAGCTGCCGCCCACCTTGATTTGCATGGGATCACCGAGCGGGGCCAGTCGCAGTATTTCAATGGCGACACCGGGAATGACTCCCAGCGCATAGAGGCGGCTCTTCAGTTCTACGGGATTCTGAGCTACTTCCAGCACCAAACAGCGATCACCGCGATTTGCAGCGGAGAGGGGGATTGCGGTCATCTAAAATATTCGCTTGCGATTCAATGGGATAAGCGTGAATTGTAACGCCTCGAGAAGGCACTAAGTTATCAGATCTAAATTTTGTTGACAATCATTCTCATTTAGATGTAGGTTCAAGGCTTACTTGGACATCTTTATGTACGTTTGTATTTGCCGCCAAATCACCGATCAGCAGATCCGCGACGTCTGTCGCGATGGCGTCACCTCCATGACTGACTTGCGATCCCGCTTGGGAGTGGCTTCAGACTGCGGGAAATGTGGCAAGCTCGCCAAGAATATCGTCAAGGAATTCGCCAAGTCCACGCCTTTTAACAACACGGGTTAGACATCTACTCCCTGCAGTGTGCGCAGATTGCTGTATGGCGATTAACCGGAACCAATCCCCAAGCTTTTTGTTAAGGCCAACTCTTGCATTCAGTGCTTCGGCCCAGCGCTCTGCTATGGGCGGTGAAAGGTAAATTCAGTGCATGGGGTAGTGAAATATCAGTCAATCCAATTGTGCTTCGAGTCAGCGATTCACATTCATTCTCAATCAGTCGATAAATCCTAGAAGGGTATTAATTCCGGGGCATCCATCGTGAAATGGCTCCGGCTATTCGAAGCCGATTCTGCGTCTTTGCCTATGCACGCATGTATTGATCTTGGTTCCAATAGTTTCCACTTGCTCATCGGAGAGTGGAAACAGGGCCGTATCGAAATCATTGAGCGCCTGAGTGAGAAAGTTCAGCTCGGCGAGAACGTACTCCAGAGCGGCGAAATTTCTCCAGCCGCATTCGAGCGGGGATTGAATTGCCTGCGTCGCTTTAAGCTTCTGATGCGTCAGTATCCACTGAAACAATACTGGGCCCTCGGCACCAATACATTCAGGGTCACCTCCAATGTCGAGGCATTTCTTGCGGCATCTTCTGAGATTGGTATAGACATTTCTATCATCACCGGTGTCCAGGAAGCGGTGCTGATTTATGCCGGCGTTATCACTAATCTCCCCATGAGTGAGACCCATCGCCTGGTAATTGATATTGGCGGGGGCAGCACCGAGATAACCGTTGGACGCCACCACAATCGCTTCCTTACTGAAAGCATGCCGATAGGCAGTGTAGCTTGGCGCGATCGTTTCTTTAATAGCATCGATAGCTCACCAGCAGTACTGACGGCAGCCATGGAGAAAGGCAGGGCAGAAGCGTATGCCGTCTTCAACAGCGTGGCGCCGGGTGTGGAGAGAGCTGGTTGGGAAGAGGCACATGCCTCCTCAGGCACAGTGAAGATGCTGGCTAATATCTGCCAGGGGCAGGGCTGTCCTCAGGGTTCGATGTCTCTGGAGATGCTGCATGAGTTGAAGCCACTCTTCGCTGAGACAATCGCGCAAAAAGCTGAGCTGGCTGGGCTAAAGGAGGCTCGTCGGGACTTGCTCTTGCCAGGCTGGTGTGTTTTGACTGCTCTGATGGAGGCTTATAAGGTTGAAGCGCTGCGTTTCAGTGCAAGCTCGCTTCGTGAGGGTATGCTCGATTTTATGGTCAAAAATGAAAAGACACTTGACGCTATGTTGCAAAGTGATTTACCTAGTGTAAGGATGACTAAACACTAAAGCCTTTCGCGACCGCTAGCTAGCAGGATTCAGCTGGAAGCCAGTTGTTTTAGCAGCAGCGTCTGTACGTCAGGTTGCGCGCTATCATGAGGCGTGAGTCTCTCGTAGTGGCCATCTGCTCGCATCTCCCAGCTTTGCACTTTGTCATCCAGATAAGCTTCCAGATCCGAGAGGACGCGACTGCCGTGCTTCTTCTTGAGAATCGGAAAACACACTTCGATTCGATGGGAAAGGTTTCGCTCCATCCAGTCAGCGCTGCTGCAGTAGAGCTGCGGCTGACTGTTTTGGAAGTAGTAAACTCGGGAATGTTCAAGGAACCGTCCAACCACTGAGATTACACGAATGTTTTCGCTCACTCCTGGAAGGCCGGGCTTTAGACAACAGATGCCGCGAATTATCAGGTCAATCTGGACGCCCGCAATCGAGGCGCTGAAGAGCGCCTTAATAACAGCAACATCTGTGAGGGAGTTGAGCTTGGCTATGATTCTCGCGGGCTTGCCTGCGCGGGCGGCATCTGCCTCCAGTTTAATCATTTTTATGGTGGACTTGCGCAGGTTGAACGGGGCGTGGATCAGGAGCTTTGGATGAATTTTCTTACCCATGCCGGTGATCTGCTGGAAGACTTTATGGACGTCTGCACAGACAGTCTCGTCAGCTGTCAATAAGCCGTAGTCGGTATAGATCAGAGAAGTCTTGCGATGATAATTACCGGTTCCAAGATGTGCATAGCGACGCAATTTCTTGCCGACTCGTCTTACAAATAACAACATCTTGGCATGCGTTTTATAGCCAAGTACGCCATAGACGACGACCGCGCCAGCTTCCTGTAGAATGCTTGCGAAATTAATATTGTCTTCCTCATCGAAACGCGCACGTAGCTCAATTACGACGGTAACTTCTTTGCCATTGCGAGCTGCTTCTGCCAGGGCCTCCACCAATTCAGAGCTTTCATTAGTGCGATAGAGGGTCTGCTTGATCGAGAGTACAGTGGGATCTTTGGCCGCCTGTCTGACCCAATCAATTATTGGAATAAAAGACTGATAAGGATGCAGTAACAGCTGATCTTCTCTATCCACGGCTGTAAAGATATCTGAACCTTCTTCGAGGGCTTGCGGATAACCCGGAGAAAATTTAGGGAAGCGCAACTCAGGTCGCTCAACCATACACAGCATTGCTGTCAAGCGCTGCAAATTTACTGGTCCATCTAACTGGAACAGTTCTTCTTCAGAGAGATTGAACCGCTCCAGCAGAAAGTCTGAGAGGTTCTTGGGGCAGGCCAGACTGACTTCCAGCTTGGTGGCTGCGCCGAAGCGTCGGGATAGAAGCTGTCCCTGCACTGCGCTGGCAACATCCTCAACTTCGACATTGGACATTTCCAGATCAGAGTTTCTCGTTACCCGGAACTGGTGGCATTCTTTTACTCGCATGCCGGGGAAAAGCTCATTGACGTGGGCGTGAACCACCGAGGACAGGAAAATAAAGTTGTTGCCGTCCGGAATGATTTCACTTGGCACCTTGATTAGGCGCGGTAGTGAGCGCGGTGCGGGCACAATGGCGAGGCCACTATCACGACCGAAGGCATCTTTGCCTTCCAGCGAAAGTATGAAATTAAGGCTCTTGTTGACCAGCCTGGGAAATGGGTGAGCCGGGTCCAGGCCGAGCGGGCTGATAACCGGAAGGACCTCGTCAAAAAAGAAACTTCTGGCCCAGGTGGTTAGTTTCTCGTTCCAATCGGATCGTTGTAGAAAGTGAATATTTTGTGCTGCTAGGGAGGGAAGAAGTTCTTCGTTGAGTATTCGGTATTGTTCGTTTAGAGCTTCCCTCACCTCGCTGTGAATGGTCTTGAGAATAGTCTCGGGATACTTGCCATCGGGCCCTGCTCGCTGGCGGCCATTGTCCAGCTGCTTCTTGAGTCCAGATACCCTGATTTCGAAGAATTCGTCCAGATTGGAACTGAAGATAAGCAGGAACGACAGGCGTTCGAGGAGCGGGGTGTCGGGATTTTTAGCCAGTTCCAGAACCCTGAGATTGAATTTCAAATGGGATAGCTCACGGTTCTCGTAATAGTCGTGGCTCTCCAGGTCGATGGACTCCAGGTCCTGTCCCAGGATTGAGATGCCGGGTACTGGCCGATCAGCGCTGGCGTTGTTCAACCCTGGTTGACTGTCTGTCTGAATGAATAAATTGCCGGGCTGGCTGTCTAACTGGTCCATGGGATAGTTTGATTCTGCTGTTTATTTGTCCTTTTCCAGGGGACTGCTGACAGCGGTGTTCATTATCTTATCGCTGCCCGTTTTTTCAGGGGGACATTGAGCATATCACGAATCCAGCGGCCCAAGCAGCTTGCCTCTCAAGGGGCGGACATATTGACGCCTGGTTTAGCAGGTAACTGGTCAGATCAGGCGGTGGTAGCGGGAGCAGGTGGCTCCATGCTCGCGGCATTAGGTGCTTCGAGCTTTACCCTGATGGAGGGGAAGTGGCATATAAAGCGGCTGCCTTTGCCTGCCTCTGACTCGATGTTCAACTCGCCATCGTGGCGCCCGACAATGTGTTTGACGATAGCCAGCCCCAAACCGGTGCCACCGGTTTCCGAGGAGCGGCTGACGTCTACCCGATAAAACCGTTCAGTCAGGCGTGGCAGATGTTGAGATTCGATGCCGATACCATTGTCGCGTATCATGATTTCTAGTCCTGCTTCGCTGTTCTTTGCAGAAACCATAATAGTGCCTCCGGCCGGCGTGTATTTGGCGGCGTTGGTGATTAGGTTGGATATTGCTGAGTAGAGTTCACCATGTTCGCCCAGAAACTGTAGCTCTTCGTTGCAGTCCAGTCTGAAATCGTGGGATTTTTTGGCAAAGATCTGCTGGGTGTCATTGAGAATCTCTGAGAGTAGTTGCAACAGGCTGAATGAATCCTGAGGGCGCGGGCGGGTCTTGGTTTCCAGAGAGGACAACAGCAGCAGATCCTTGACGATATTTTCTATGCGGTATGACTGTTGGTGCATTTGTTTGATCGGCTTTCGCCATTTGTCATCAAGGTCTTGGATGTTTTCCATGATGGTTTCGAGATAACCCTTGATTACCGTGATTGGCGTGCCGAGTTCATGTGACACGTTGCCGACGAAATCTTTTCGCATGAGTTCCAAACGGTGCAGCCGAGTGATGTCGCGAGCGATCATAAGTCTCTCGCTCTCGCCGAACAGCGCGATTTGAAACTCCAGGACTCTGCCACTGTCCCCGGGGGCATTGAGTTTAAGTGGTTCATCATAGTTATTGCTGCTGAAGTATTCGCCGAAACGGGGGGCGCGAATCAGGTTGGTTACAGGCTGGCCGCGATCCTGCGGATAACGCAAGCCCAGCAGTGATTCGCTGGCCTGGTTCCACCAATCCAGGTTGTTCTTCCGATCGATCATGATTACCGCCATTTCCAGCGCAGCCGAGGACTCCTGTGCCTTGTTGACTATGGTTTCAAGATAGGCGCTGGCACGGCGCTCCTGTTTCTGGAGGCGATAGATGCCATCAAATATGCCGCCCCAGAGACCGAAGCTTTCAGGAGGTGGAGATTTGTTGGAAGAATGGTCTTTGGCCAACCATTTCGTCAGGCGGAGCAGCTGATAAAAATTAAAGACCGCGTAACTGACAAACAGCAGCAGCCATGCTAGCTCCAATTCGCCAATGGCGAAACCTGTCAGGGAAACTGCTGTCAATATGAAAAAATGCCGCTTAAGTTCTGCGCGCCAAGCTTGCACTAATGAGCTCCTGCTAATGGACCAGCGGGCTATGCCGGACCGGGGAAAGCCGACATAGACCCGTAAAGGGGGTTATTTTAAAGGACCCAGCGCACCCCCGCCATTACGGCGGACTATAGAGATATGATGTTTCTGAACCATGAATTAGCGCGTACAATACTCGCCCCTTCGCTCCGTAGCGGCTTGAACTGAGAATTGCGCTAGCTTTCGTGGGCTTGGCAAGTCCAGAACTGGATCACACAGGGTTCAACAATGACCAAAGGTTTAGCAATAACCAGGCTTTTTGGCCTGATGCCGGCAATATTTGTGCTTTTTTGCACTAACACAGCATCAGCGGCCGAACCCGGCGAGTCCTACGTTGCGCCTGGGGCGCAGTGGATGGACTTTGATGAAGAAGCTGGTCTTGGCAACGATTGGGGTTTTTCAGCTGGCGTCTGCTTGCAGATTGCCGAACGCTGGGCCCTTGAAATGGCTGGGTTCGACCCGGATCCGGATAATACAGAATTGCTAGCTTTTCTGTTTTAAGCGATGAATTCACCCGCCAACGTAATCGATATTGCTGACCCTAGCCTGCATTGGTTTGATGCGGCAGTTGCCCCCCCTAGCCTGGGCTCAGCGCAAATCGCGTTGCTCTCAGACCCAGGCTCGCTGACTCAGCATCTTATTGAGATAAGTGACTACAGTTTTCTGGTTGAGCTGAAGGAGGAGTGTTGGCAGACCCTGGCACAGGGCGCGTTGCGAAAGACCTTTGGGCCGGTGTCATCAGCACACAGGTTCTGGTCACGGAAAACGGTCTTGCTTTCGGACAATGAGCCGGTGGTGCTGGCCCATAGTCTGCTACCGGAGCACTCATTAAGCTCACCACTGGCAGAAATTCCTAGATTAGGTGTTGAGCCACTTGGCGCCTTCCTTTTCAAACAAGCAGATCTCCGTCGCGAATCATTTCAACTCGCGGAGTCGTCAGCTGGATACTGGGGCAGGCGCAGTATGTTTTTTACCGCCAGTAAACCGATTATGGTTGCGGAGTTTTTTAACCCTGGCCGCAAGCTGAACAGGCTTTTGATGAAAATTGCCGGGACTAAGGTTTCGGGAATGACTATTTTTTAGTCATTTTATAGGCGGGAATATCGCTCGCGACGTGCTATCCGAGTTTCCATAGAGCCTTTTAGAAGCGGCTAAGGTCAGAAAAGCCATTGATAAGAGCCGACTCGGTAATTCCTGGTCATCTTTTTTGTGCACGGCAATCGGCAGCTAAAAGCTGATTCGGCTTGAATAGGCTTAGACCCTGGATTATTCTCACCGCCCAATTGATACGCATGTAATGGCTATGAGCCAATTTGGTGATTTGTGCTAGACCGCAATGTTAAATCCGCCCTTGAGGGCAAGCTTGTAATTGATTTGAGTCGTGTGCTCGGTGGGCCATATTGTTCGCAAATTCTAGGCGACCACGGCGCCGAGGTTATCAAGATTGAGCCGCCCCGGGGCGACGAAACCCGCGATTGGGGACCTCCCTTTCACGACGATGACTCGGCCTATTACATCGGGGTAAACAGGAACAAGCGCTCAATGGGGCTAAACCTTGCGAAACCAGAGGGCAAGGAAGTGTTGATGCGGCTGCTGGAAAATGCAGACGTGCTGTTGGAAAACTATAAGCCTGGCACCATGGAAAACTGGGGCATCGGCTATGAGGAAACCCTTAAAAAACGATTTCCTAAACTTATTCACTGTCGCATTAGCGGCTTTGGTAGCGATGGTCCCTGGGGCGGATTTCCCGGTTACGACGCCATCATTCAGGCCATGGCGGGTTGGTTCAGTATCAATGGTGAGGAGGGCTGTAACCCTACGCGTTTGGGCTTGGCCGCAGTAGACATGGGTACTGGTCTCTACACCACGGTTGCCATATTGATGGCGCTGCTTGAGCGCAAGCACTCCGAGAAAGGTCAGTATCTGGACATGACGCTATACGACTGCGCGGTCTCTCTCATGCATCCCCATATCTCCAATTATAATTTCTCTGGCAAGATCCCCGGACCTACTGGCAACGCCCATCCGAATATCTCTCCCTATGATACGTTTCGCACCAGAACCATAGATATTTTTATTGGGGCAGGGAATAACCGGGCCTGGGGCAAACTCTGTCAGGAAATCAGTCGGCCGGAGCTCATGGATGACCCTCGCTTCGCCAATAACATCGATCGGGTGGAAAATCGCGATGAACTCAAGGCCGAAATCGAATCGGCTCTCATGAAGATTGATGGCGAAGAAATTGGGGTGCGTCTTGCCGAGGCTGGGCTCGCTGCGGGCCCCATTCACAACACGCAGCAGGTCGTGGATCATCCCCATACACATCATCGCGAGATGAGTATCGAAAAAGACTGGTACAAGATGGCCGGCACACCGATCAAGTTATCTCGAACCCCGGGGGCCTTGCGGCACCTGCCGCCGAAGTTCGGCGCCCACAGCCAGGAAATCCTGGCCGAATTTGGTTTCAGTGAAACTGAAATCGACTCATTGCTTGCCAGCAATACGGTGCTTGTATCCCGCCAACGTTGACTCGCACCAGTGCAAGTAAAGTCATAATAATCAACAAGCTCGAATTTTGGCAAAATTAGGCTTGTTGTTTGCGGATATAGTGTTATAGTTATACATAACACTACATCAGCATAACAGCTGGTATAAGAGATTTAACTTGGATATTAGCTGGAACAACAAAGAACCCATCTATCTGCAGCTCCGCGATCGATTGGTGGAACTGATTATTGATGGCGTACTGAATGAGGGAGATGCGTTACCATCTGTACGACATATTTCCAGCGAACAGAGGATAAACCCGGTCACCGTGTCCAAAGCGATTCAGCTTTTGGTGGATGAAGCGCTGGTTGAAAAACGACGCGGCCTGGGGATGTTTGTCTTAACCGGCGCAAAGGAAAAATTGACTCGAGATGAAAAAGCTAAATTTTTACAGGAAGAGTGGCCCCAGATCGCTGGCAAAATTGAAAGGCTGGGGCTCGAGATTCATGAGCTCATTGACAGCGCATCGGATGAACCGGGCCAGAATCATGGGGCTGATTAATGACTAACATTGTGGAATCCAGGTCTCTCGTCAAGCGCTACGGTGATTTCAACGCGCTGGCTGGTGTTGACCTTTCCATTCCAAGCGGTTCAATCAGTGGATTGATTGGCCCAAATGGCGCGGGTAAAACCACGACTCTGAAGGCGCTGGTCGGTCTGTGTGATGTCGAGGGAGAATTGGAAGTTGCGGGCCGTGATCCCCGCAGCGCGCGGCACAAACTGATGGAAGAGGTGTGCTTTATCGCGGATGTGGGAATTCTGCCAAAGTGGCTCAAGGTCGCTCAGGTGCTGGAATTTGTGTCAGCAGTGCATCCCAAGTTCATCCGTGAGCGAGCCGAGAAGTTTCTGAGTGCCACTGAGATTCCGTCCAGCAAACGTATTAAGGATTTGTCTAAGGGGATGGTAACTCAACTCCATCTTGCAATTGTCATGGCGATTGATGTGAGGCTGCTGGTGCTGGATGAACCAACCCTGGGCCTGGATATTATCTATCGCAAGGAGTTCTATGACCGCTTGTTAAATGAGTACTACGACGGTGACTGCACCATCATTATTAGCACCCACCAGGTAGAGGAAATTGAAACATTGCTGTCGCATCTGGTATTTATCAAAAACGGGCGCATCACGCTGGATTCCAGCATGAATGATTTGGCTGATCGCTATTTCGAGGTGGTATTGGATCCTGACAAGTTGACTGCTGCCGATATGCTGGAACCAATTTATACCCGCGAGCTTCTGGGTAAGAAATCCTACATGTTTGAAGACGTAACTCGACAGCAGCTGGAACCACTCGGCGAAGTTCTAACACCAACAGTGGCCGATCTGTTCGTCGCGAAGATGAAGGAAGATCATCATGGTGGTTAATCAGTTCGGGCAATTTGGCGCGCTGCTAAAGCGTGAAATCATAGAAAACCGGAACCTGTTTATCAGCACCCCGGCCCTGCTGGCTGTTATTTTTTTTGTATTTACTGTCTGGGTTGTATCTTTTGTACCGAGTGCAGAGATAGCTACCGGTATCGAGTATCTGTCGGTGCTGTTTGATGGTTTGTCGCCACTGCAAATGGCGCCGGTTTTCCTGCTGCCTGCTGTGCCATTTATCGTCACACTTTATATCTGTGGAATTATCTATCTGATCAATAGTTTGTACCAGGACCGCAAGGACGCTAGCGTTTTGTTCTGGCAGTCCATGCCCGTATCGAATCTGCAGACAGTTCTTTCCAAAGTCGTGACTATCTGTGCAACCGCACCAGCATTCTATGTGGCTATTCTGTTTGTCCTTTATCTGCTCGCTGTTGCCATGCTGACCGCGCTCGGCCTGACCTATAACGTACAGGTAGCTGGACTTAGCTATATGTTTATGGCGTCGGTGCTGAGCCTGCTGCTGATCTACCTGTCTGCGATAACCACAGCACTTTGGTTACTGCCTTCGATTGGTTGGTTGCTGCTGTTTTCCGCATTCGCGCGCAAGACGCCGATTCTCTGGGCGGTGGGTGTATTTATTTTGCTGGGTTTCCTTGAGGATTTTGTGTTTGGCTCGCAGTATCTCGCGAACTGGGTTGAGAGTCGCTCAAACCCGCAACAGTATATGTTTTTTGAATTTACCGATGTCGTTGAGCGACTGATCAGCTACGACATGCTGTTTGGCGTCGTGGTGGGCTCCATTCTTATTGCAGGCGCCATTTCCATGCGTCGATTTATCGATTGATGGAAAGCTGGATGCGCAGAAAGACATGAATACTGGGACGAATAGATTAATCAGAAAGCTCGATTGGAATTCTGGGTCAGAAATCCAGATCAGCAAGTAGCATTGCGACAAGCCGTATTGCAATGAGTCGTATTACAACAGGTCGTATTGCAGCAGGTCGTAATGAAAGAGGAGCCATGCAGATGAACCAACTCATCAAGACTATTCTGAGTAACCGCTATGCGGTATTGCTTACGACTCTCACAGCCTATCTGTTGGTGGTGGTCATAGAGGGCGCAATTACGGGTCGGGAGGCTCGCCTGCTGGATTTTGAAAACCCTTTCTTCGATCTCAATATCGCGGACTTTGAAGAATTACGAACCACCCGATCTGGGGAAGATCCAGAAGTCATGTGAGCGACCGACGGGTCCTGAATTAACGGAGCACTCCTTGACTCGGGGTCTACCTCGCTAATCCCCCTCCCTCATGCCAGTGTTGTTTTTTTTGCTCTCTTATTGGCCTTTGCTGGGCCTTTCAGGGAGAAACGGATCTCTGTCAGTCCCAGGCAATTTGAGTTAAACTGGTCGGCTGTGTAGGCGCGCAAAACAGCTTGTGGTGCCAGTATTATCGCAATATTTAAGGCAGGGTGTTCAGGCTCCGCTGCTGGGTAACAAGAAATGAGTGAGTCCAATTTAGACTTCAGTGCTAGCAAGCTGTTCAATTTAGAAGGGATGACGGCCCTGGTAACCGGCGGAACCTCGGGGCTGGGTCTGATCATGGCAAAGGCGTATCTGCAAAACGGTGTCAAAGTACTGATTACTTCCCGTCGCCAAAAAAAGTGCGACATGGCACTAAGAGAACTGTCTGAGTATGGCGAGTGTCAGGCTTTCGCTGCAGATGTTACCAAAGCTGATGGCCGTTCTAAGTTATTGGCGAGAGTGGAGGACTATCTGGGTGTGCTGAATATTCTGCTAAACAATGCTGGAGCCAACTGGGGGGCTTCGCTGGAGGACTATCCGGATGAAGGCTTTGCCAAGGTCATGGATACCAACCTCAATGCGGTGTTCTCTTTGACGCGCGATGCCGTACCCTTATTGAGCAAGGCGGCTAGCGCAGCCGACCCCGCGCGGGTCATTAATATCGGTTCGATGGATGGCCTGCACGTGCCGGTGGTGCAACGAGTGCCGACTTTTGCCTATTCTGCCAGCAAGGCGGCATTGCATCATTTGACCCGGGCGCTTGCAGTTGAACTGGGGCCCAGACACATCACAGTGAATGCCGTGGCACCTGGATTCTTCGAGTCGCGCATGACTGATTATATCTTCGAACATTACTTCAAAGACATAGAGGCAGATTGCCCGCTAGGACGCATTGGGCAGGCGGAGGAGATGGCGGGTATCGCCGTCTATCTTGCCTCGCGTGCTGGCAACTACACCAATGGTGCAGTAATCCCGGTGGATGGTGGTACCAACGTATCTAAGGGGGTGAAACCCTGGACACAGTCTTAAATCATTACGGGAAGAGGGTGTATTCCCCGGTTACAAAGCAGTAGCACACAGGAGAGCAAATGAGTCTATTTAGTCTGGAAGGAAAAGTGGCCCTGATTACTGGCTCTACCAAAGGTATCGGCAAGGCGATAGCCCATCGCATGGCGGAGCAGGGAGCAAAGGTGGTTATTTCGAGCAGGAACCAGGATGCCTGCGATGAGGTGGCGGCTGAGCTGCGCGGGCAGGGACTGGAAGCCATCGGCGTGGCCTGCAACATCAATTACCAAGAGCAGCTCGAGAATCTTGCCAAAACCGCGTGCGCTGAATTCGGCAAGGTAGATATCTTGGTATGCAACGCAGCGCTAAATCCCTTTTTCGGCCCCTCGCAGGAGATTCCTGATGAGGCCTTCGATAAGGTCATGCATGCGAATATCGGCAGCGTGCATCGCCTCTGCAAACTGGTTATTCCCGGTATGGCTGAGGCCGGCGGCGGGGCTGTGATCATCGTCTCCTCCATCGGCGGTTTGAAAGGTACTGATGCGCTGGGCGCCTATGCGATTTCCAAGGCTGCGGACATGCAGATTGCCCGCAACCTGGCTGTAGAGTGGGGGCCTAAAAACATCCGGGTCAACTGTATTGCACCGGGGTTGGTGCGCACCGATTTCGCCCGTGCCCTGTGGGAAAATCCGGAGATTTATGAGGCCACGGTATCGAAATATCCGCTACGTCGAATCGGCGAGCCCGATGAGATTGCCGGTGCCGCGGTTTTACTGGCCTCAGACGCTGGCAGCTTCACAACCGGGCAAACTATTGTCATTGATGGTGGTGGTACTATCGCAGGCTAGTGTAGATATCGGGTACCCTTACTCCCTGAGACTCCCATTAGGCCATGGTGCTTGGAAATCAGTGAAAAATCGAATCAAACGAAATTTTAGAGGATAGTTTTAATAATGATGGATCTTGGTTTGTCAGAAGAAATGGTTGAGATAAGGGAAAAAATTCTCGACTTCATAGAAAACAAGGTGGAGCCAGTAGAGGAGGAATATCACTCAGAGGTCAGTGTCGGTGACCGCTGGTCCCACACTCCCCGGCAGGAAGAGATCCTCAATGACCTGAAAGCCATTGCTCGGGATATGGGGCTCTGGAACTTTTTCTTGCCGGAAAGTCAGGGTGGCGCAGGTATTAGCAACCTCGAATACGCTCACCTTGCCGAGATCATGGGGCGCAGTCGCCTGGCCTCAGAAGCCTTTAACTGCTCCGCACCTGATACTGGCAACATGGAAGTGCTTGAGCGTTACGGATCAGAAGAGCAAAAACAGGAGTGGCTGGTGCCGCTGTTGGCTGGTGAAATTCGCTCAGCGTTTGCAATGACTGAGCCGGGTGTCGCTTCTTCTGATGCCACCAATATTTCTACCTCTGCCGTACTCGATGGTGATGAGTGGGTAATTAGTGGTGAGAAGTTCTATATCTCAGGCGCGGGTGACGCCCGCTGCAAGATCATGATCGTGATGGTAATCACCGATCCCGACGCACCAAAGCATAATCGTCAGTCCCAAATCTTGGTGCCGATGGATACAGAGGGTGTAGAAGTGGTGAGGCCGATGCATGTATTCGGCCGCGATGATGCACCCCATGGTCATATGCATATCAAGTTCCACAACGTGCGAGTGCCAGAAAGTAATATGATTCTAGGTCGCGGCAGAGGTTTTGAGATCTCGCAGGGTCGACTTGGGCCGGGACGAATCCATCACTGCATGCGTTCGATCGGTGCGGCAGAAAAGGCATTGGATCTTATGTGTCAACGTGCCGTGAGTCGGGAGGCGTTCGGCAAGCCTCTGGCTGAGTTAGGTGGTAACTATGATGTGATTGCAGACAGCCGTATAGAAATAGAGATGTGTCGACTGCTGGTTCTAAAGGCGGCATGGCTCATGGATAAAATTGGCAACAAGGCCGCACGCGATGCAATTTCTCAGATCAAGGTGGCGGTACCAAATATGGCGCTGCGAGTAATTGACCATGCGATTCAAATGCATGGTGCTGCCGGCGTGGGTCAGGATTTTCCTCTCGCCGCATTGTGGACGAGTCAACGCACACTGCGATTGGCTGATGGTCCCGATGAGGTCCACAGACGAGTCATTGCCCGCAAAGAGCTGTCCAAATACCAGTAGGAGTATTACTCCAATAGACGAAAGTGCTAAAAAATGGGAACTTTGGTTCCCATTTTTTATGAGTGATGACAATCGAACAAAACGTCTCAGTGATTATCCCTACCTTCAATCGTGCGGAACGGCTGCCGCGCGCGTTGATATCGGTTTTGGAGCAGTCGCGTCCTGCGGATGAAGTGATCGTGGTCGATGATGGCTCCAGTGACCAGACTCGTGAACTGTTAGAGGCAGAATTCCCCGCTATTAAATTAATCGTCCAGAGTAATCAGGGTGTTAGTGCTGCACGTAACCGCGGCGCGGCGTCCAGCTCTGGTCACTGGTTGGCTTTTCTCGATTCTGATGATGAGTGGCTGCCAGAGAAGCTCGAGGTTCAAATGCAGGCAGCGGCAGCTAATCCGCAGTTCTCCCTTATTCACAGCAATGAAATCTGGATTCGCCGTGGAGTCAGGGTTAACCAGATGAAGAAGCACCGCAAGTCCGGTGGTGACATTTTTTCTGATTGTTTGCCGCGCTGCATTATCTCGCCTTCAGCTGTCATGCTCAGGCGCGAATTATTTGATGCTGTGGGTCAGTTCGACGAGTCCTTGCCTGCCTGTGAAGATTATGACCTGTGGCTGCGTATCTGTCACCAGCATGAAGTGCTCTATATTGATAAACCCCTGTTGGTGAAATATGGCGGCCACGAGGACCAACTCTCTACCCGTTATTGGGGTATGGATCGGTTTCGCGTGAAAGCCCTTGATAAACTCTTGAGTCAGATTTCGCTGGAGGCTGATAAAGAGCGGGAGGCCAGGGCTATACTGCTGAAAAAGTGCAGGGTGCTGATGGTCGGGGCACACAAACGCAACAACGTAAATCTGTTAGATTATTGTGAAGCAATGATTCAAAAACATGTTGGATGATCCCGTGTTAATCAATTTGGTGGTGGCACATGGGCTGGAAGCTAAGCCACTGATTGCGCTGTTTGATTTGCAGCCGCAAGAAAATAGCGACAAAGTCTACGTTTCCAACTCTGGTGTGCGACTAATTGTGACTGGGATGGGACGCGAGAACGTCGAGTATAGTTTGGCAAAATGGGTGGAAACCAAGCTTACTGCCAGACAAGACACAGCGTGGCTTAACGTCGGTATTGCAGGGCATCGGAATCTGGCTGTCGGCGATACGCTAATTGCTAATAAGATTATTAGCGGCCCGGACAATGAGTCAGTGTTTCCAACACCAATTATCGGTGGGCTGAGAACCAGCACCGTTATAACGATGGATCATCCCGAGTTAAACTATCCCGAAGATGCGGCTTATGACATGGAAGCTTTTGCATTCTGGCGCTCGGCAGCGGCTCTCGGACCGCTGGATCTGGTGCAAAGTTATAAAATAGTTTCGGACAATCCAGAGTCAAGTACTGATAAAGTGACACCGATTTTTATTGCGGAACTGTTTGACTCGGCAATCAGAGAAATCGAACACCTCGTGCTACAGCTCAAAACGTTAGCTGAAAAACAACAGTCCCTCGTCAGTGATCCCCCCGCGTTTCTTAACGCAAAAGCCAGCTATCGATTATCTGTTACCCAGGAAATTCAGCTCAGGCGGCTATGCCACAGGTTTTACGCGCTACAAATGGTTGACTCATTGGAGGTCATACTTTCTGCA
>MDTC01226772.1_pt1 | contig 25779 bp, 27 predicted proteins | sample 811181 | NCBI WGS metagenome assembly MDTC01 (sample SAMN05326644, study PRJNA326480) | marine metagenome | isolation source: seawater | place: Pacific Ocean: North | collected 2011
GTGATCAAAAAAATGGAGGTGACAAATGAAGTAGCGATCCACTAAACCAAAAACCGCTCGACCGAGAGAGTCATGTAAACGCAATTAAAAATTTTCGCATTTTATCACCTTTGGGAAGTCTCTTTTTTCCATTGTCGTCAATTTGATGAGTAACTCTATAAACTCTATCCGCAGGTCTCCAGTTTTTTATATCCGCAGCTTTTGCTTCTCCAATTCGTAACCCAGAATAAAACAATGCTTTTATTAAAATAATAAAATGGTCTCTCGTTAGATTCCCAAAAGTTCTATCTTTTGCTACATTAGTTTCTATATGATCTATTAATTCACCAAGTTCGGTTTCAGTAATAAAAATAACATCGTGGTGAGGTCTTTTTAGAACTGTTAATTTAATGTCGTTTCTTCCGATTGATTTCAAGACTGAATTTAATCTAGAAGCTATCTTTCTTTGCTTCATTATATTGTCGCCACAATGCTCAACTATTTGATTTTCTATTTCATCTCTAGATGCTGTTCGAATACTAACATTTCCCAATGCTCTGAAAGCTCTCATGATCTCATTTTCAGCTGCCTTGAAATCTTTTAGATTCTGCCTCTTTAACTTTGAATAATGTTTATCTAGATAAGTGTGATAAGCCTCTTCATTTTTAGAATCTAACTCTAGAACTCCTCGAAGCTTTTTTTCTGTTTTATATAGACCATCTTTAATTTCATTGATTCTCATTTTAGCAACAGATGGACTTATTTTTTCAGACTTTAATTCTTTATTTATGTCTTTAATAATTTGAAGTTTGACTGTGGAGTGTTCTCTCTTCCCATCAGGGAATTGTTTTCTCATAACAATAGAAAAAGACCTTCTTGTTTCAGTGGGCTCTTTTATAAAGTATGAAATGATATAGTCGCGATTAGCTACTTGCTGTCGCTTCTTCGCTGCTTTCTTTTTTGCCATGACGAATTCTTATCGTCATTTTCTGCAGAAGTTTCAAGGCTTTGGACTGTTTTCAATACATCTGACAAGCTGCGATTAGTGCCGCCAGACTTTTGTGCTGCTTCGTGTAAAAACTTAGCTTCTCTGATTTGGTCTAAAGTAATAACATTCATAGTCTTAAGTATTAAGTTGGTGGCCCCGGCCAGACTTGAACTGGCACAGGCAAATAATGCCCGAGGGATTTTAAGTCCCTTGCGTCTACCAATTTCGCCACAGGGCCACTGATTTTATTTTTAAAAAATGGTAGATCTATCTACCAAAAATTTTACCTCATCTACCAAAACAGCCATAAGTTTTTGTAATCCCAAGACTTAAAATATGGCTGCATACTTTTAAGTCCTGTGCGTCTACCAATTTCGCCACCGGGGCACAAAAAGAATGAAGACCTTAGACAGTGACTTTCCTTCCTGGATCTGTCAATCTCATGGTTTTTGAAACAGGGATTTTTGGGGATTTCGCAATCAAAACGCTTATTTTAAAGGCACATCAACAAACTCTGGAAGCCTTCCGGCTTTATCCACTCTTTTATGGCGTCATTCTGATTCCTTACATGGCGCTGTTTTGGTATTTGGGCGCAATGCTTGAGCCTGTCCTCAAGGACCCGGCCACCCCCTTTTTGATTCGCTTTTTCTTGCCGATGACCCAAGTGATCTTTGACCTGGTACTCTTCGTAGCATTTCTGCTGGCCCTTCAAAACTTGGAGCGCGGCCCCCAAACCTTTAAACAGTTTCTCTCTAAAAATCTTGAGCCCTTGGCCTCTGAAGGTTTAAAGGCAGGAGCCTTTACAATCATTGGAACACTGTTGTTTGTCCTTCCAGGAATTGTTCTTCACCTGCTCTTTACTTTCTTTCCCTTTGTGGTGGTCTTCGACAAAACCTACGCGGACGGAAACCGAAGCGCATTGAAACGGTCGGTTCAATTGGTCAAGGCTCACTTCTTCACCGTCTTGGCCTTTGCCCTACTGGATCTAACCATTCCTCTTTTGCTTATTGCCGGGCCAAAATTGCTTGGAGCAGACTCACAAATTTATCAATTTTTTGCCTATTCCTTTTTGTTTTATTTTTCAGGATTTTCAGTGATGTTTTTTTACGGACTTTATAAATCTTACGAGGAGAAACTATGTCGATCGGAAAACGACCCAGCGAACTCTTAAATTCTAAAACGGCTCTCACCTACGACGACGTCTTGATGGTGCCTCAACGCTCTGAGGTCAAATCGCGAAAGGACCCCAGTCTTTCTTCAAAGCTCACTCCAAAAATCACTTTGGAAACTCCTTTTATCAGCGCCAACATGGACACTCTGACAGAACACCAAATGATGATTGCCATGGACCAAATGGGAGCCGTGGGAATCCTTCACCGCTTTATGTCGGTTGAAGAGCAAGTGGAAGAATTAAAAAAAGCGAAAGCTGCAGGAGTAAAAGTTTTGGCCGCAAGCATTGGCGTGACCGAAGACGAACAGGCTCGGGCCAAAGCACTTGTAAACGAAGGCGTTCAAGTGATCACCATCGACATTGCACACGGACACTCCAATCACATGATGGACACTGTGAAATGGCTTAAAGACACCTTTCAAGACAAGGTGGAAGTGATCGCTGGAAACGTGGCCACACCTGAAGGAACTTTGGATTTGATCGAAGCCGGCGCGGATTGCGTAAAGGTGGGAATTGGGCCGGGTTCCATGTGCACCACCCGAATCATCACAGGTTTTGGCGTCCCTCAACTTTCAGCCGTACTTTGGTGCGCGCAAGCCGCCAGCGAGAAAAACATTCCGATCATTGCAGATGGTGGAATCAAAACTTCAGGAGACATCGTCAAAGCCCTCGGAGCTGGCGCACAGACCGTGATGCTGGGATCTCTATTGTCTGGTTGCCTAGAAACTCCAGGGCCCATTCACTTTGGTAAAAAACACTACCGCGGAATGGCTTCAAAAGCGGCTCAAGTGTCATGGAGGGGAACACTTCCCAAAGGCATGGCACCCGAAGGGGAATCCACTTCTGTTCCCGTCAAAGGGCATGTCTCTGACGTGGTCAACGAGTTGGCGGGCGGCTTAAGATCTGGAATGAGTTACGCCAACGCCACCACCATTGAAGAGCTGCAATCAAACACGCGGTTTTTAGAAATGAGCGGCATGGGCTACAGAGAATCCATTGCACACGGCGTGGGGAATTAAGGTTTTTCAAAAATGGCATTGATTGGTGTTTTTGATTCGGGAGTGGGCGGCCTGACGGTTCTTAAAGGACTGGCCGAACACTTTCCCCACCATGATTTTTTGTACCTGGCAGACACGGCACGCTTGCCCTATGGCACAAAGTCTTCCTCCACCATTTCGAGCTATCTCAAGAAAAACATTCAGTTTTTAAAATCACACAAGGTGGACCTGATCGTGGTGGCGTGCAACTCGGCCTCCACGGTTTTACTGAACAGTGATGAAGATTTTGGCGTACCCGTCTTCAACGTGATCGAACCCGGATCCCAATCGGCACTCAATCACTCCAAAAATAAAAAAATTGGAGTTTTAGGAACGCGAACCACCGTTCAAAGCCGCGCTTACATTCGAACTTTAAAGAAGCTGGACCCAGAAGTTGAAGTCCATCAGATGCCTGCTCCGCTTTTGGTTCCTTTGGTTGAGGAAGGCTGGATTGATGATCCCCTCACCTCCATGGTGGTGTATCGCTACACCAAACCCCTTTTAGATTTGGGCGTGGACACTTTAATTTTAGGCTGCACTCACTATCCTGTTCTTTACTCGGTTTTTCAAAAAGTCACCGGAAGGGATTTTCCGCTGGTGGATTCACCTTTGGCACTGAAGGAGATTTTAAAAGAGCAGTGGCCAAAACTGATGGAAGAAGGCTCTCACAAATCCACCCTTCAGATTTATTGCACCGATTTGACTCCCCACTTGGAACAATTGATTCAAAATCTGATTGCTCCGCTGTCTGCCCAACCGATTCAAAAGGTCGATTTGTAATAGAACTTCAAGACTATTCGTCTAAGGAATCTTCCAATTCACCAATTTTTTTGCGAAGTTCGGCCAACTTCTTTTGGAATTGCTTTTTCTTTTCTTTGGAAAGTTGATTGATTTCCTTTTCAGACTCTTTCAACTCTTTTTTCACCCGCGCTTTGGCTTGCTCTAAGGATTCCATGGCCTCATCCACCTTTCCTTTTTCACCGGTTTTGGGATTTCCTCGAAGCTCCACAAGAAGAGCTTTTTGAAACTGATCCACCGAGTCCAATAGATTTGAAAACGCCGCACGCACTTCGTGCTTTTCTTTGGATTCCTTGCTCGTTGCGAACACAATTCCGGAAGAAATCAAAATCAGAGCCAGCAACCATTTCATAAAAATCTCCTTCGCTGAGGCAACGTTACGAAAATTCTAACCGTGCAACGGGATTCCACGCAAGCATTTGCCTCACTTCGCCGACTTCCGACAGTGCACGAAATCAGTAAATAGAGACTGTTTTCACATTGGCGAATTCGTGAATGCCAAAGGGCGACAACTCGCGACCGAAGCCCGAATCCTTGACTCCACCAAAGGGAAGACGCACATCGGATCGCAAGTAATCATTGATTACTGACATGCCGGAGTGAATGCGCGTTTCAGCCAGATGTCCTGCACGCTCACGGTCGTGAGAAAAAATTCCCGACCCCAAACCAAACGGAGTGCTGTTGGCCAATTCAAAGGCCTCATCTTCATTGGAGTAGGAGTTCACCAAGGCCACGGGGCCAAAAAATTCTTGCTGGTAGATGGAGCTTTGCGGATCTACATCCACAAGAACTGTGGGTGGATAAAAATATCCGTGCCGATCAGGAATGCTTCCGCCCGTCAGGATCTCTCCGCCCGCCTTTACAGCGCGCTTCACTTGATCGTGAAGATCCAAGCGCAAATCCTTTCGAGCCATGGGTCCCATGCCTGTACTTTCCTCCATGGGATCTCCAAAAGTTTTATGTTTCATTTCTTTCACAAAGAGCTCTAAGAATTCTTCCTTCACTTTCTCGTGCACAATAAATCTTTTGGCACAAATGCAACTTTGCCCGGAATTCAGCAGCCTGGATTCCGCACATTTGCTTGCAGCCAAATCTAAATCCGCATCCTCCATAATGATGTAAGGATCACTGCCGCCCAATTCAAAAACCATTTTCTTCATTTGGGCGCCGGCGATTTCGCCAACTTTTTTACCTGCACTTGCACTTCCCGTCAGGGAAACTCCCGCAAGTTTTTGGTTTTGAATCACATGGTCCATATGGCGAGAGTCCAAAGACAAATGCTGATACACTCCTTCAGGAATCCCGGCCTCTAAAGCCAGTTCCTCAAATAATTTGGACGATTGAAAAACATTGGATGCTGGTTTTAGCAATACTGAATTTCCTAGAGCCAAACTTGGGGCGGCAAAACGCGCCGCCTGCCAAAGAGGGAAATTCCAGGGCATGATCCCAAGAGTCACCCCTAAGGGTTGAAAGGTCACTCGGTGCTTTCCGGAAGGCATTTCGATTTCGTTATAAGAATTCCACTTGGGAAAATGCTCACTCAAATAAAGAAACATGTTTGCGGACTTTTCCACTTCAGCGAGTGCCGACGCAAAGGTCTTCCCCATTTCAAAAGTGATCACTCTTGCAAATTCCGATTTCTTTTCCAGCAACAAATTTCCAAGATTTTGAATGCAACCCAATCGGTCCGATTCTTCCAATCGCGCCCAAGGCTTTTGAACCTCAAAGGACAGATCTACTTTTTGATCCGCATCCTCGGGAGACAGCAGTTCATGACTCCAAACCACATCTTCTGTAAACGGATTGATGGACTGAATTTCTCTCATGATGGGCCTCCTTGTGCGACGGCGCTTGTTGCGCATTTTGTTTGAGGCTTTCAAACTAAGAAGGTCTTTCTTGAGAGGTTTGACTTTTTAAGCTTTCAGCGGCTCCAGGAAGCCAAGCCGTCAATACGTTTCTCATTCCCTCTTCCACACCCATCTTCACCGGATGCACCCAAGCTTTAGGAACAAAGATGGTGTAGCCGCCAATTTGATAGCTCATGGGAAGGTAAACGGCCATGCGACCTTCTTTTGCAATTCCTTCCGCCAGGCCCACCAAATCATCTCGAGTGACAAGACCAATCAGTTCTGCCTCGCTCCCAGGAAAGCGAATGCAAACCACTCTGTCAGCCTTTTCCTTCCCCCCCGGGGAGAGAAAACCCGTAAAATCTTTGATCGACACATACACAGACTTTAAGAGCGGCACACTGCTTAAGGCATCTTCCAAGTGAGCGACTGCCCACCGAGTCACCGGTTTGTCCACCACCGTTCCGAAAATATAAATCACAAAAAAGACCACCAAAACGCCCATGCCCGGGATGTAAAGAAAGTCCGGCCAGAACGCCAAAAATGTGGAACGCGAAAAAGACTCCACCCACCCCAAAAGCCAAAAGACCACGTAGACGGAAAGCACCAGGGGAAGAAGCGTAAAAAGGCCTTTCAGAAAGGTTCTTGTGATGTGCTTCATAATTCCTCACTCTCTAAAAAAAGCTTTCAGTTCTTGACGTTCATAACACATCTAGAGTGTCATGGGAGAGTGAAAACCTCAGTCATTGGCAAATCTGTATCAGGTCTCCCCCTTATTGCACACCAGTTTGGACGTGAAGGGGCGAAAATTTTAATTCTTGGTGGGGTTCATGGGGATGAGCCCGAAGGTGTTTGGGCCGCCCTAGGATTGATCGGTGTTTGGAAGGAATCTTTTCCTTTCAAGCTTCGCGTCACCGTTGTTCCTCAATTCAACGTGGACGGCGTGCTCAATAAAGAACGCTTGAATTTGAATGGTGTGGACCTTAACCGTAACATGCCCACCAATGATTGGTCCCAAGATGTCGCAGAACCTCGTTACAATCCCGGACCCGAAGCCAACAGTGAGCCGGAAACAAAAGCTCTTGTGACATGGCTTGAAAAAGAAAAACCTTCTCTGATCATCAGTCTTCATTCTTGGAAGCCGGTCTTAAATACCAATGGAAACTGTCAACCCGAAGCGCAAGCCATTCGGGATCGCACCAATTATGAAATCAAAGACTCCATTGGATATCCCACTCCCGGATGTTTGGGCACTTACTGTGGACTTGAAAGAGATGTTCCCACACTCACTTACGAAATCGAACGGGGCCTGAACATTCACAACGTTTTAAACATTCACGTCCCCGCCGTCCAAGAAGCATTGAAAGTCAGCGAACAAACAAGGCAGAAATCTTTATGAGTGCAGAAGAATTTAAAAATAAAATTTTAGAGTTGAGTGAGAAACCTCAATTTACAGATGAAGAGATTCAGATCATTTCCAAAGTGATCAACCAATTGGACCGCGGAGAAATTCGCGTGGCCTCTAAACACGAGGGCGCGTGGGTCACACATGCTTGGGTGAAGAAGGCGATTTTGCTCTATTTCAAAACGCAAAAAATGACCACCTTTCAAGCGGGACCCTTTTCTTGGTGGGATAAAATTCCAGTAAAGTCTTTTACGGACACCCAAAAAGTTCGCAGCGTTCCACCGGCCTTTGTTCGCCATGGGGCTTACGTGGCCCCTGGCGCTGTATTGATGCCGTCTTACGTGAACATCGGAGCCTATGTGGACGAAGGGTCCATGGTGGACACCTGGGCCACGGTGGGATCCTGCGCGCAGATCGGAAAAAACGTTCACCTTTCAGGAGGTGTGGGGATTGGTGGCGTGTTGGAACCTGCTCAAGCACAGCCGGTGGTGATCGAAGACTATGCTTTTATTGGAAGCCGCTGCATCGTTGTCGAAGGCGTGAAGGTTGGCGAAGGCGCCGTCCTTGGAGCTGGCGTGACTTTAACCAAAAGCACAAAGATTGTGGATATGACGGGATCTGAGCCAGTTACCTTAAAGGGTGAAGTTCCTCCCCGCTCTGTGGTGATTCCCGGAAGTCAGCGCAAAGAATTCCCTGCTGGTGAAGCATTTGTTCCCTGTGCATTGATCATTGGCAAACGCTCGGAGAAAACCGATCAAAAGACGTCTTTAAATGAGGTCTTAAGAGACTTTGAGATTTCGGTTTAGCCCGATTTTTGGGTGACTCACTGAATATTTAAATGCGACTTCCAATTCGAAAAGAAGTTTTACATGTCTCAAAACAAGCCACTTCAGCTCTCACATAAAGCCCAGGCGACAAAGAATTCAAATTTTTTCTCAAGTGACTAAATTCTGACAGACCTAAGTCCGATTGATCATCAAGAGTTAAACAATGCTTTTGGGGGATGTATGAAGGGTCTTAAGAAAAAAACAAAATTCCTATTGCCTTTGGGAGCTTCGCTGCTCGTGGTTGTGGCGTTTCAAAACTGCTCTGGGGTCAACTTTGAACAGGCCCCCATAGAGCAGGTTTCTCAAAGTTCGACCAACCAGCCTCAAGGATCAGAGGATCCGGATCCAACCGAAGAATTGCCGCAAAATGAACTGGATGTTCTCAGTCCCATCTTGCCGGAAGCTCCTGCGCCCAAAGACGATGAGCCCACATCTTCGACCCCTGTGCCAATTCCCCCTCCTAAGGAAGAGGAAAAACCTGAAATTTTTCAAAAGTCCATTGCAATCAACCCCGTCTCCAAAAAGGATGGCGATCTCGACATTGCATTGATCATTGATGACTCCTACTCCAATGTGGACAACATCTCTCGAATGCTCAATGGCATCAACGATCTGTTAAGTAAACTCCAAGGAAAAAAGTATCAGATTTCAGCATTTACCATGGATAATCATATCAACAAGATGATGAAGAGACAGAGCCGCACTCTTCTAGATGATTTTGTAATCACAGAGTACTTGGATGGGACTCCCCTTGCACAACTTGCAAATGGGGGCAACAGCGCACAGTTTCTTCAAAAAATTCAGACTCACTTAGATTCAATAAAAAGCAGAAGCCCCTCTTATGACACCACCCCCAACTACACCTGCGAACTGTTGGCTTATTTGCATAAGAAAATGGTGGAGCAAATGTCTACGGACAAGAGGCATGTCATTCTGGTCATCTCTGATGAAAACATGAACTCCCCCAAATACACGGGTTGCTATAAGACCTATAAATACAAAAGAGAACTTTACTCACAAAACCGAGTTCGAGTCCCCGTGGAGCGCCTTTACAATCTTGAAGGGGGAGGATCGGAATGGAGATCCTCTTCACTCAACTTTGCACTCAACAGTTGCTCAGAGCTTACAAAGGCAAGAATTGATCAAAGCCTTTCGTCAACCTACTATAGAGCCGTTGCTCAGACCTATTCGGGGTGCCAGACTTACTCCTACAATTCTTACAGAGCCGTCCAATCCAGCCAGACTTACTTCTTTGGCTCCTCCGTACGATTTTCGGATCAATTGAATGAGTTTTACAAAATCATTCCCAAAACAAACATGTTCTTTGGATCTTTTATTGTTCAAGGAACAGGTGACATCACCAACCAGGACCAAGAAGTTGGCACTGGACACATCGAACTGAGTGAACTCATAGCCTTTGAACCCGCAAGAAGATCTTACTCCATCCATGATCCGAGCTACTCCAAGTTTGTCTCGGACGTCATTGACTTTGAACACGCCACCAACAAGAACCAGTTTGATCTCTCAAAGTTTTTCTCAGTCTCGCAAATTCAGAGCATGAAAATTGTGGAAATTGAGATTCAAGAGAATTCTGGGCACCGAAAAGTGGCTTTCAGCATCTCTGGAGCGACTGTGGTCATCAACGACAGCACCGTGGACCTTACAAAAGGGGCCAGCCTGAGGATCTCCTACACCAACTAAATAAAATCAATTCACAACCCCTTTTCCAGCAGATTTTTGCTGGAAAAGGGGTTTTTCATTTTGCTTCGCCTTTACTTGAGAAAACTCCCATTCGTAAAAAAGTTTTGCATGTCTCAAAACAAGCCACTTCAGCTCTCATTTAAAGCTGACATAACGAAGAATCGAATTTTTTCTTCAAATGACTAAATGGTGGCAGACTTAAGTCCGATTGTATAAAAAGCGGTCACTGAATTGTTGGGAGTTTTATGAAAGGTCTGAGTCAAAAACTTAAAATTATTGCTCCAATTGGAGTCACGCTTCTCACCTTGATGGGCTTTCAAAACTGCTCTGGAGTCAATTTCGAACAGGCTCCCATAGAGCAAGACTCAAAAAGTCTTTCAAACGAGGTTGATGAGACCAACGATCCCTTGCTTCCCGTGGTCAGCACCCCAGGGATTTCACCTCCAGAATCCATTGCTCCCGTTTATCAAAAAGACATTGATGTCTCACCGGTCTCCAAAAAAGAAGGCGATCTAGACATCGCACTGATCATTGATGACTCTTATTCCAATGTAGATAACATTTCAAGAATCCTCAGTGGAGTGAATGATCTGGTATCCAGTCTCGCTGGGAAAAAATTTATACTCTCCGCTTTTACCATTGATCGCAACTCTCCCTACCACTTGATGACCCGAAGAACCCGGTCCACTTCGGATGGGTGGACCATCTCCGAACTCATAGACGGACGCCCCCTTGCCCAATTGGATTCCAATGGAGACAAGAGCCAATTTCTGTCCACGATTCAAAGCCATCTCAATAGCATTAGAAACAAAGCTCCAGGCTACGACACCACGCCCTCCTATGCTTGTGAGCTGCTTGGATATCTCCACAATAAAATGGTCGAGCAAATGTCTGCAGACAAAAGACATGTCATTCTGGTCATCTCCGACGAGAACATGGGGTCCCCCAAAAACCTTGGGTGCTTGAAGTCCTCTGGTTACAAACGAGAAGCCGCTCCGCCCAGACAAATGGTCACCATTCCCGTGCAGCACCAGCAAAGGCTCGAAGGAGGAACCTTTCAATGGGCTTCCACTCGCATCAACTTCGGTGTGAGCTCCTGCGATCAGCTCACCAAAGAAATGATTGATCAAAGGCTTTCCAGTCCAGCTTTTCGGGCTTTGCCAAACACCTACACCGACTGTCGCCCAGGAACTCTAAATTCCACTCGCATCACAGATTCTAAATACGAATACTTCTTCACATCTACGGGTGCAAACAACCAATCAGAGCCTTCCTCTTCATTTAAAGATCAGTTGAACCAATTCTATAAAGTGATCCCAAAGACAAACATGTTCTTTGGTTCATTCACAGTACTGGGACCCAACGACAAATTGAACGACGACCAAGAAGTGGGATCTGCGCACATCGAACTTGGAGAAATCATGGCGTTTGAAGCCGCTCGAAGATCTTATTCTATCCATGACCCCAACTACTCCAAGTTTGTATCCGACGTTATCAACTTCGAGTACTCCACCAGCCAAAACCGCGTAGACCTTACACAGTTCTTTACGGTTCAGCAAATTGCCGGTCTAAAGATCGTGAGGGTTGAGATTCAAGAAGGCTCACGCTTTAGAACCGTTGCCTTCAGTGCTGCCGGCTCAAACTTAGTCATCAACGATGCCAGTGTGGATTTAAGCAAAGGCGCCAAGCTCAGAATCTCTTACAACTGAGGTTAAACCAACGGGATACCTGGAGTCGAATTTTGAGGACGCAACTCTAAGCTTTACGAAGGGCTTGAGTTGGCGTCCATTTCACTAAGGTTCTTAGAGGAAAATACGCGCCTAAAAAAGCCAAGCACAGACTGAATCCAAAGATGATCAAAGTTTGCATCAAACTCCAGCTCGCAGGAATGCGCGAATCATAATAAATGTCCGGCAGAACATTGATCGGATACAACTCCATCAAAAAAGAAATCAGTGAACCCACAAAAATTCCAATCAGAGTTCCTCCTAAAGACAACCACAAACCAATTCCGGTAAACACATGACGGGTGCGATTTTTCGAAAGGCCCATGGCCATCATCATTCCGATGTCTTGCTTCTTTTGCGCAATCAAAAGGGCAAGGACCGTCACCAAAGAAAAACTAATGATCGAAACCGCAAGCGCTAAAAAAGAAGTGGTTAAAGTTCGCTCCAAGCGCAGAGCAAAAAACAAAGCGCCGTTAAGCTCTCTCCAACTTTGCACTTTAAATTTTGGAAACTGTTCTTTGAGCTGACCTTCAAGAGAGCTGAATTTGTAGGGGTTGTTGAGAAAGATCTCCACCCCTCGCCACAGACTGGAAGACCGAAATCTTGGAGGAAAGGTCTTTTCAAAATCATAGATCATCAAATTGCCGTCGATCTCGGCGTTTTGAAGAGACACCAACGCTTTGACGGTCACTTGCAATATGGGAGGCCCTTCGCCTTTTGGCAAAAGCAAGGTGTCTGGGGCAATCACGGAAACACGGTCCCCTTCAAAAATCCCAAGACTTCTTGCCAAATCCACACCAAGGATCACTTCCCCAGGACCCAATCCCATGGAAGGACTTTCTACGTCTTCAAGAGGACGCCACACCTTGGACAAAAATCCTTTGACGGACTCCGCATCCACTCCTTTTGCCACCACTCCACCAAAATTTCCGTCGATGGTTCTTAAAACCAGATCTTGAGTTTCAAAGGGCGAAACTCTCTTCACTCCGTCGGTGTGAACTTTGACTTCACTTAATAAAGATTTGATTTCCACCTGATCTGCGGGGGCGTGAATCAGAATGTGAGGTTGAACTGAGAGAAGATTTTTTTCGATGGTCTCATTGAAACCATTCATCACACTGGAAACCAAAACCAAGGCCGCAACCGACAAGGACACTCCCACCAAATTGATCCAGGCAATCACTTTGACCAAAGATCCAGATCTTTTCGAAAGCAGATAGCGCCAAAAAAGGAGGAATGAAAACTTCATAGATGAGCATAGACTAGCGACTTTGCGGGCCAAAAGCCAGCCCAGAGCCGGATTGGAACTATTTCCTCAGGAAGAGGGATTTTAAATAGCTCAAAAAGCCTTTTTGAGGGCGACGTGAGAGAGAAACTCCCCCACTTTCAAGCCCTTCGGTTAAGGTCTTTTGAAGCGTAGCGTTTAAATCGGACATGCCTAAAAGAATTTGATGAGCATAAATTAAAGTGGAGGATTGAGGTTCCAGGTCATATTGAATCTTTTCGCTGGCCTCATAGGCCAAAGGACCACCCGCCATGGCCTCTTCTTCCAAAATCATCCCGGTTTGAAGAGGAGCATTTAAACTCCACTCGGTCACCTGCCCCATCACACTCAATTGAAATTTAATCACTTCTCCATTGCCATTTTTCCACATGAAAAAATCCACGCCATAGGGAGAGTGGTACCACTCGCTGACAATCTCCAAACCATTTTGCTTCAAGAAATCTGTCGAAATCTTTCGCGTGGACTTGGCTAAAATTTTTGGAGAGATCCAATTTAACATAAATTATTTGGAAGCCGGCATGCGCTTCTTTTTGCTCCTTTTTCTTTCTTCTTCACGAACTTCTCTGACGCTTCCACGAATAAAGAAAGAACGCTGCATGGCTTTTAAAAGCACCACGGCTTCATCCAAAGCTTCCACCGCACGAAGGCTTGTCTTTGGAAGATCTGGAGCCACGGTTGCAATGGCCGGAGTGATTTTCTTAAACTCTCGAGTGAGAACGTTCAGGTTTTCCACAATGTGAGCCATGCTCATCGCAAAGTCAGGTGCCTCCTGTTTGAAGACCGGAATCATTTCGCCCATCTCTTTACTGACCAACGAAAGATTCGACATCACCTGTTCCAACCGCTTTTTCTTAAGGGCCACATCCGTCACCTTGGTGACTTCAATGGACATGCGATTCAGGTTTACAAGCAAGGGCATGATTTGATCCAAAGCTTTTACAAGATCTTTGGCGCGCTCGCCGTCCGCAAAGGCCTCACCCACCACCTTTGCACTTTGAGCTAAGCTTTCGAACGAAGCCAAAAAGGCACCCATTCTTTTTCCACTTAAAATCTCCATAAGGTCTGCAGATTCCACCGCGGGAATTTCCGCACCCGCTGCTAAAATATTCTTTCCGCCATTTTCCGAGTGCTGAATGTCAAAAACCTTGTCTCCAATGACAAAGGGTCGAAGAACCATAATGCGACTGCCCTCACTGATTTCGGCTGCGTAGTCAGACAACACATCAAATTCCACGCGAATTTTATTTTGAGAAATCAAATGGGTGGAGGTCACATGGCCGACCTTATATCCAGACATCTGAACCACTGTTCCCGGAGAAACTCCTTCTGCCGAGGGCAAGAAGGTGTGAAAGTGAGTTCTGGGTGAAAACCAACCTTTTTTTACGGCGACGGCCACAAAGGATGCCAAGCTCAGAACGATGGCTGCGCTGACAAAAACTCCGGCCACCTTTTCAAATTTGGTAAATTTCACGATCATGCGCTCTTCCTTTCTGACGCTGAAGTTGTGTTGCAATCAATGGATTGCCCCTGAAACTTCGAAATGAGAGACTTGTCTTCAGACGAATAAATGACGTATTTCAAAGATCCTTTTTCAAACATTTCATCCACTTGATGGAAGAATCCCTCCTTTGCCCGATCACTGAGGCCAGTCGTGGGATCATCCAAAAGCAAAACCTCTGGATCAAGAACCATGGCTCTTGCCACGCACGTGGCTTTTCGTTGGCTTCCTGTTACATCTGACGGTCTCCGGTTGCGATCTTCAACAATTCCAAAACAATCCAGCAGTTCATTCATTTTCAAGATTGCTTCTTCCGCGTCTAAAAAATTGTGGTAGTGAATAGGAAGGATCAAGTTCTCAAGAAGAGTACGGTTGTTTAAGAGACCCCCAAAATCAAAGGCGTACCCCAGCCTCAATCGGATGTCCGACCACTCCTCAAAAGAAAATTTTGTCACATCTTTGCCATTATAAAAAATTTCACCGGAGTTTGGCATCAAGGACCCAGCAAGAAGTTTTAAGGTAACAGATTTTCCTCGTCCCACAGAAGTGAAGATACGATTGAATCCTGGCTGAATTTCAAAATTCAGATTTTCAAAAACTTTCAAATCTCCAAATTGAACCGTCAGATTTTTTGCAACAATGGATTCGATCATAAGATCCCCGCTTCCATCAGTTTGCCAATGTAAAAGGTTGCAGAAAGAATCACTTGAAATCCAGTGACCGTCAAAAGACTGTGCACCACCGCTTTGGTGGTTACTTGAGGAACCTCAAAAGATCCCCCTTGCACAGACAGCCCATAATAACAACACACCGAGAAAACCATCAGGCCCGCCATAAAAATCTTCAAAGAGAAGAAGTAAAGGTCACGCATGGAAATGGCGTTGGAAATCAGATTCAAGAAGGACTCCAAACTCATCTCTCCAGCAATTTGAGTCAAAAGAAATCCGCCGGCAAAAGCGATGACGGCGAAGTAAATCCCTAAGCACATCAGGCTGATGATTCCACCAATCAACCGGGGAAAGACCACATAACTCAATGGGTGAATGCCCATCATCTCTAGAGCTTCGATCTCGCGATGCACTTTCATGTTTCCAAGTTCAGAAGCAACGGCAGTTCCCGATCTGGCCACAACCACAAGTGCCGTCAGCAAAGGTGCAAGTTCGCGAAACACCACCGATACCAGAAGGCTTCCCACCATTCCCCCGCCACCAAGAAGGGACAACTGCGAAGAGGATTGAAGCAGCACTAAACTTCCCGTGGCCAGAGCCAACACAGAAATCAAAGGCAATGCTTGAAAACCTGTAAAATAAATTTGTGCGGCGATCACTTGAATGACCGATCGATAACCTTGAGCTTCGTTGACAAAGAAGGCGCGAATAGATGTGTACGCCAAAAACCAAGCGTTTAAAACCACCTGAATCGGTTGCAAAGTTTTTCGTCCCAATGGACCTACGATTTTATTGATAACCATTGGAATTCTATTCGGAATTTTAAAGCGTTATCAATAGGCCCAGAGGGCGTAAAACATAGACTTCAGGACCTCGACGTTCAGCTCGAAAAATCCTGGCTTTAAACTGCCACTCACAATTCCGTGGGTTTTAATTTGGACATCCAAAGGAAAACGCGCACGAAAGGTTTTGATTGCCCGATGCATATGCAAGGTCGAGGTGACCAAAAGGACAGAACGACATTTCAAGGCACCGACCAAAGCCTCGCTTTGAACCGCATTCCCGTAAGTGGTGCCCGAGCGTTTTTCCAAAACCACATCCTCTTCTGAAATTCGAAAGAACGCCGGAAGTTGCGGAAAAATTTGGTAAAGGGTGGAGGAAGGATTCACTCCAGAAATAATGAGTTTTTTCACTCTTCCCTGCTCCAGAAGATTAAAACCTTCCGAAATGCGACCGGGGCCACCCGTTAAAACCACAGCACAGTCTGCGCCGTGGTTTTCGGTCCATGAAGTGGGAGTGCTGGCATTGACAGCCTTTCTTTCGCGAATCAGGAGGCTGAAAAAGCCAATGGCAAGAAGAGCGAGAAGAAAATATCCAATGCCTTTCTTCATGAGCGGCGAGCAATGACCTCAATTTCAACATTCACCGCTTTTGGAAGTGCGGCCACTTGAACGCAGGAGCGCGCTGGAAAAGGCGCCTGGAAGGCTTTTGCATAAATCTCGTTCACTTGAGCAAAGTCCTTCATGTCGGTCAGAAAAATTGAGGACTTGATCACATGTGAAAAGTTCAAATCGGCTTCCTTAAGCACCGCTTCGATGTTGCTCATGACCATTTCGGTTTGTTTTTGAATGTCGCCCGTAAAGACTTCGTTGGTTTTGGGATCAATGGGAACTTGGCCTGAAAGATAAACCAACCCGTCCACTTCAACCGCATGGGAATAAGGGCCAACAGGTTTTGGGGCATGGTCTGAATTGAATGCTTTTTTCATCACTCCTCCTTAGAAGTAAAATAGAATTCCGGCGCGCAACGGGTGATCTCCGATGGTTCGAAAACGAACTTCGCTGGAGATGGAGGTCACTCCCAAACCCGCTTCAAATGTGAAGGACAAACTGTCTAGACCAGCAAAGAAAAATTCTCCGCCAAAGGTGGCTTGGCCTTCAAATCCAGAGTCTGTTGAGCCATTGAGTTCTCGACTGACAATGCCCCCGCCTGCTGCCACAAAGAAGTTCATATTTTGTTCCCGAAAAACGATGCGCATCAGTTTTGCTAAAATTCCAAAGCGAGAGGCGTTGTCCTCGGTGTCGACGCCCAAAGAGCCCGAAATTCCATAAAGGTCATTGGGAAAGTATCGCGCTGCCAGACTGGGCATGTCGTTCACCACACCGAAGTTGTTGGCGTATCCCACTCCTAGCCGGGAGGTGAGGTCTTTGGCAAAAGTCACGGATGAGAAAAAGAGCATGCAGATGAGCGCCAGGCTCTGAATACGGATCATAAATTCCCCCTCAAGTCCCTAGTACATCCCCTAACCCCTTTGAATTTCAAGAAAAATTTGTTTTTTTGATGGACAATGTCTAAAGAATTTTATACCAAAAGGTTTCGATCTTATTTGATCAGGGGCCTTAGCTCAGCTGGGAGAGCGCAACGCTGGCAGCGTTGAGGTCAGCGGTTCGATCCCGCTAGGCTCCACCAATTTTTCCCACCTCGTTTTTTCTGAGGTAATCAGATTTTGGCGTAACTAATTGAATTAAAACCACAATGGTTTCCAATGGTTACGTTTATCTGCTTCTTTTGATGTTACTTGAGATTACACGAAATTACTCGATTTCGCCTAGAGTTGCCTAGAGTAGTGCCTAGAGCAATTCGCAAGCGATTTTCGGAAATTTCAAATTCGCAATTTGAGTTTCAAATGCGTTTGTTTTCGAGAGTTTACTTTGTCGCATATCACTGGCAGAAGCGTCGCTTTTCTAAACCAGTGAACTGCTGGCAGGGGGCCATTCTAAATCTCAAAAAGCAAAAGCTTTTAACAAAAAAAGGAGAAAGAATGGAACAAACTAAAACACCAAGAAGTAGACAGAAAATTATGCTGCCTGAAACATTGGCACTAAGGAAAATGCGCGAAATTTTAAACTTAGATCGCAAACAAGCAGCTATCCTTGTCGAAAAAAATGCCAAGCAATTAGAAAAAATAGAAAACGGTTTTGTTGAACTAACCCCTGCACTTGTTAGTCAATTTATCAAAAACTATGGATTCTCTATTGCTAACTTTGAGTTACTTGTTGAAGGAAGAGTTGAGCAAGTAAAAAGAAACCTTAGTCCCAAAGCGAAAAAAGTAATTGAGAACAATAAGCTTAGGAGAAGTTACAAGAAAAATATTACCAAAGAAGTAAGGACTCTTCAGGTTTTGCGTAAACTAAAAGGCGTAACTCAGTATCAAGCGAGCTTCCTTTGTAAATACCATAAGACTGCAATTGGACACATTGAGAATGGACGAGTTGAAATCCCAAGCTCAAGAATCCAGCACATTGTGAAGTCCTATGGCTTCACAATGAAAGACTTTGAATATCACATGAAGTCCGAGCGATTTGTCACAGATATTCAAGATGAATGTATGGAAATTATCAGAGGGCTTTCAGAAGAAAAGCTCAAAGCTGTTTACCCACTACTAACAACATTTTAAGCTTAATTTTTAATATAAGGAGTTTCAAAAATGAAAAATACAGATTCAACAACTAAGAAAAATTACAACTATACTTCTATTCGAGTTAAAGACAAAACCAAGGACGATGTGACAAAGTTCTTGGAGAAAGTGAACAAAACTGAAGACTGCGGAAAGGTAACTTTTGACACTTTGATCGGCTACTTTTTAGAAAAGGTCGAAAAAGAGGACATTGAATCGCTTCAGTTGAAAACTGTCACTTGGTCACATGAAGAAAAGCGTCTTCGCAAACTTTGGGAAAAGAAAAAAGGCAAAGTTTCTGACAATAAATGGAAAGAGATGCTTTACCTCGGACAACTAGGAGAATTCATTTCGTCAAACTCCAGGCTTAAGGTAGCTGCAAATGTTTAAGCCTACTTGTCGCAAACCTACAGAGGGAAATGTCATTTTTCCCTCTGTTTTTAGTAACTTAAGACTCGATCTTGACAAACTACTAATATTTTAGTAGTTTAAGTGAAGGAGCATGGATGGCAACGAAGAAGATAGACTACTATGTGACGGAAAATGATAAAGCACCTTTCCTTGAATGGGTTAACAATTTGGATATGACCAGCCAACTTAAAGTTGACCGTTTAATCCAAAGAGTCGCCCGAGGCGGTGCTAAAAAGTCGATTAAAAGTTTAAAGGATGGTGTCTTTGAAATAAAGATTCCTCACGGCCCTGGGTTAAGGGTGTACTTTGGTGAAGATGGAGACAAGCTCATTCTTCTTTTAGTCGGTGGAGATAAAGGAACTCAAGGCAGAGACATTAAAAAAGCTAAAGAGTATTGGAGTAATTATGGCAAACAGAAATAAAAGCTATGACGAAGTGTTAGCTAGTAAGTTTGAAAACCTTGAATATGCTCAAGGCTATTTGCTTGATATTGTCGAAAGCGAAGGACTTTCTGTTGATGAAGCCCTACGCGAAACAATTAAAGCAATGGGACTACAGAGCTTTGCTAATAAGGCTGAAGTCTCTATTCAAGGAGTCTCAGACTTCGTGGCAAAAAGGCATAAATGGAGTGCTGAAAAGCTCTCCAAGCTAATTGAAAAGGTTTTTCATCTAAGAGTGAAACTAACACTTGAAGCACCAGATTCGAGCGAAGTTGCATAGGTGTATTCTCCCCCTTAGCTATGACTGAAATGAAAGATAACGATAAAAAATCTGTGCTGGAAGCAAAATTCTTCCAGCACTATTAGCTGTAAATAACTAACTTCCAATTCCAGCAGCTTTTAATCCTTCTGCGGTTGGCCCTTTGACTTGGTAACAATCAGCGAGCTTACCATTTACAACTACAGCAGGTACCCTAGCTATTCCAAGTTCTTTAACTCGTTTAGGCAGAAATTTCTACTAAGTTAATGGCATTATAAAGCTTCAACTTCCTTTGCTGCCACATGATGCCGTTTATTTTTTTTGGCAGGAAGTTCCATAAACCGTTCAAAAACCAAATATAGAATAGGAAGAACAACCAGTGTTAAAATAGTGGAAGAAAATAACCCTCCAATAACAACTGAAGCTAGTGGTCTTTGAACTTCTGCACCGACGCCTGTTGATAGCATCATTGGAACAAAGCCGAACATTGCAACAAGTGCTGTCATTAATACAGGACGTATTCTTAATACAGTTCCTTTCTTTACCAATTCTAACCCTTTTAAACCGGCAGCTCGCAAATCATTAAAGCAATTAACCAAGACAACACCATTTAATACGGAAATCCCGGATAAGGCTATAAATCCAACTCCAGCAGAAATACTAAAAGGAAGTCCGTTGAGCATAAGGCCGATAACACCACCGACCAGAGCAAAGGGAACCCCCATAAACACCAGAATAGTCTGAGCAACACTGCCAAAGGCAATATAAACCATAGCTAAAACTAACAACAGAGCTACAGGTGCAAAAATAGAAAGTCTATTTCTTGCCTGTATCAAATTTTTAAAGTTACCACCCCATTCTAAATAACTACCGGGGGGAAGTTTAACCTCTTTTTCAACTTTTGCTTGTGCTGTACGAACAAATGTCTCTGTATCAACACCTCTAGGATTTATAAGTACAGCTACTCTACGTTTTGTTTGTTCGCGATTAATTAATCCGTACCCCTCATCAAACTCTACAGTTGCTGCTTGTTTTAATGGAACTAAAGTTCTCTCACCAAGTTCAACAGGAATTGATCGGATGACACTTAGATCTGATCGATACTCCTCACTTAGTCTAACTAATACTGGAAATTTTCGAACTCCTTCATAGATATAGCCAACTTCTTCACCTCCCATAGCAATTTTCACCGCCTCAAGTATCTCTCCCTTTGGTACCCCTAATGGAGCTAAAAACTCTTGATCTGGTGTCACTGTAAGTATTGGAGAAGCGCCTTGAAGTTCAGTTTCTACATCTCCAGCACCTGGGACTGTTCTGACGACAGATGCAACTTTTTCAGAAACCTCAACTAAAGATTCAAAGTCGTCCCCAAATATCTTTACTGAAACGTCTGCTCTTGTCCCTTCAAGAAGCTCATTAAAACGCATTTGAATTGGTTGACTCACCAAAACACGCTGTCCCGGTATTTCTGCCTCTAATTGCTCGACAATTGCATGGGTAACCTCAGCCCACGTATTAGGAGAATTTGAGTTTTTAGGCCAATCTTCTCTTTTTTTGAATGTTACGAAAGTATCAGCAAGGTTTACCCCCATTGGGTCAGTGGCAACCTCAGCTGTACCAATTCGACTAAAAACGGCCTGCACTTGTGGAAATTCTTTTATTATAGACTCAGACCTTTCTTGCAATCTTATTGCTTGATTTAGAGATATATTTACGGGTCGTACAAACTGCAATGTTCTAGATGCTTCATCCATTTGCGGAAGGAATTCTCCACCTAGACGACTAAAAAGAAAGCCTCCTGCGACTATTGCGAAAACACCTATGATAATTGTAACAGCTTTAAACTTTGTTGCGAGTGAAAGAGTAGGTTTATAAATTTTTTCCGCCATTCTCATCAACCACGGATCTTTTTCTACGACCTTACCACTCATGAAAATACTTGCTAATGCAGGAACAGTTGAAAAAGAGAGTACCAACGCACAAAAAACAGCAAGGGCAAAAGTGGCCGCCATTGGTTGAAACATTTTTCCTTCAATACCTGTTAAGGCTAAAACTGGGAGAAATACAACCACAACAATTAGCTCTCCAAAGCCGGCGGCAGTCCTAATCTCAACCGTTGCCTCATAAATAACCCGCTGGACCTCTTCTCTTGTTAATCGCCTGCCGACTTCTTTTCCTACATCGTGAAGCTTGCGTACACAATGATCTAAGACAATTACAGCGCCATCTACTATTATTCCAAAATCTAAAGCACCAAGACTTAGAAGGTTTCCTGAAATATTAAATTTCCTCATAAAAATAAACGTTAATAACAAAGAAAGAGGGATTACCATAGCAGTGATAACTGCTGCTCGAACATTGCCAAGTAAAAAAAGCAAGATCAATATTACTAGGGCTGCACCTGTAAGAAGATTATGTTCAATAGTGCCAAGGGTTTTATTCACCAACTCTGATCGATCATACAATACCTCTAATTTAACATCGCTAGGAAGATTTTTTTTAATCTCTTCCACCCTTTCGGCCACTCGCAGGCTTACATCTCTACTATTTTCGCCAAGAAGCATCATTGCTGTCCCAAGAACAGCTTCTTTTCCATTAACCAGCGCTGCTCCAGTACGAAGCTCTGAAGAAAGTTTTACTTCAGCTACGTCCTTAATTAATACTGTGGTTACAGAATTAAGAGGTTTAAGAGGAGTGTTTTTGATATCATCAAGATCAGAAAGCAGCCCTTGTCCTTTTACTACAAATTGCTCTCCTGATTGCTGAACATAGCCACCACCAACATTATGATTAGTATTTTGTAAGGCTTCTACAATACTCGAAAAACCAACTCCATACCGAGTTAGTTTTTGTGGATCAGGAATGACATGAAACTGCTTCTCATATCCACCGATAGTATTTACTTCAGCGATGCCGGGAACTGTAAGTAATCTTGGTTTTATGTCCCATTCTTGAATAGACCTCAGTCGCATCAACTTTTCAAAGTCTGAAAGGTCTTGAGTATCACTGTCTTTGTATTTGAGCGCATAGAAAAAAATCTCTCCAAGACCTGTTGAAATTGGGCCCAAGTTTGGTTCTGCCCCTTGGGGTAATTCCGAAGATATACTTTGTAAACGCTCAGATACAAGCTGCCTTGCTCGGTATATATCATAACCGTCTTCAAAAACGACAGTCACAACAGAGAGACCAAAACGACTTATTGATCGTACCTGCTTGACACCAGAAATTCCGCCCATAGAGTTTTCTATTGGAAAAGTAATTGAACGCTCGGCTTCCTCTGCGGAGAGACCACCAGCTTGTGCAAAAACCTGTACCTGTGTATTTGTAATGTCTGGTACGGCATCAATTGGGAGATTTGTAAAACTAAACCATCCAAATGCAGCGAGTAATAATGTAGCAAATAACACAACTCCACGATGGTAAACTGAAAAATAAATTATTTTATTCATGATTTCTTCGTTCCTAAATTCAATCCACGCAAGCGTCAGCTTCAGGCCCAAAGACATCAAGCTCCACAACTCTTAACAATCCACTGTTTCTTACAACGATTTGATCTCCAGCTTTAAATTCCTTTGACTTAAACGTTGCATTTTTTCCCTCAAAGTATGGTTCTACTTCAACAGACCTGTACCACCCATCTCGTAGACGATAAACGGCCACAAAGTCTAAGTATCGAACTAAAGATGTTTTGGGAATCGTAACTACTGGTCCTTCCACAACCTTAACTGAAATGCCCAAGTTTCTTATTGCTTTTTCAGATAGTTTAAAGCCTTCTTTTTCATTTGATAAAGTAACTGCTTTACCTGATCCTATCCGACCTTTTTCTGTTTTTTCGTTTTCTTCTCCATAGGCTGGAAGGAGTAGTAAAAAAACAGAGAATATTAAAAAATATTTTTTCATAAAAATTCCTTTGGGACTTCGCCGGAAAAAGCATTTAGCATCCAGTACAAATTATATGCGACTAATTCTTTTTCTTGGATAGCTTCAAGTGTTTCTAGCGTCGAACGATAACTTTCAATGATTGCAGAAGGCTGAACCATCCCTCTAGATAAATAACTTAAGGATTCCGTAATAGAACCTTTTAAGCTTTCCTGAGTTGGAGAACTCTTTAGAAAGTTAGTAACATCGTTATATTGTTTTACATAGATTTTAATTTTAGAAGATTCATATAACTGAGTTTGAGATGCTATTACTTTTGCTGTTGAAAGCTTAGCTTGACTTTGTTGTCTGCCTCCACTGTTTGTATTAAAAAGGGGGATTGTAAACTCAATTCTAGCTCCCCAAGAAGTTTCGCTGCTTCCATTTCTTTCCATGGTGGGACCAATTGCTAGCTCGGGCCATGCAAGGCTTTTTTGAAGCGCAAGTTCTCCCTGAAGCTGTTCTATAGATGCTAACGCTATTCTAGTTTTAAATGTACTCTTTTTTGAAATAGAATCTAATTTGGGCCAGTCCTTTTTCTCTTTGGATTTTAGCGTTTCAGAGCTGGAAAGTTCTCGTCCGATAGATGCTTCAAGGCTTGCCTTTATTAAACTCAATTTGCGATCAAGAGCTAAAATCTGAGTATCTAGAACAGTTCTCTGCATAAGAAAAATTGAAATTGCTGTTTTCTCTTCAGGTGATTGGACAACTTTTGCTTTTAATCTCTTTGTCAAATGACTAAGAGATTTTTTCATTTCTAAAAGTAAAGTATATCTTATTTTACTTTGTCGATATTTAACTAAATCCATTGCAACACTGGAAGCAACTTCAGCTAATAAAAATTCATCGTTGATTACAGATATTTTATTTTCGGCATTAGCGATTTTAATTCTTGAAGACCTTTTCCCACCAATTTCAATGGGCTGTACAATTGAAATACTTTGCCCATCTTCTGAATTGAAATTAATTTCAGACTCGACTTCAGGGTTTAGAAACTGGGCAGCCATTTTTTTTCGCCCCTCTCTTTCATTTTTTCGAATCTTTAGAGTAGCAACTCTCTTATCCATAGAAAGTGCACAGCGATAAAACTGGGCGGCTTTTTTAAACTTAATATTACAGTCTTCCGCTAATACATTATGCGATGTTGTTAAGAGAAATAATGTTATTAATACTTGCATGTGATCTCCATAACTACGCTCTTTTTCTATGGTGAGGATTTGATCTATTCGAATTTACTGATTTATTCCGGCAACGATCTGATGTCCTCTTCTTAATTTCAGACTTAAACCTAGAAAGATCCTTTTTAAAAGATCCATCTTCATCGGGAAGTTTAGAAATAGTTAGATAGAACGTTTCTATCACTTTTTCTGGCACAAGGCGGTGATAAATCCAACGCCCTTCCTTCTCTGCTTGTAGAAGACCCGAATGGCGAAGGGCCTTAAGGTGCCTAGAAACATTTGATTCAGGCTCTTGGAGCGCCTCAGTTAATTCACATAGGCAGGCTTCTTCTCTAGGTAATGAAACCAAAATCTTCAAAATCCTTAAACGAGTTTTATCAGACAGAGCTTTAAAAATTTCAGTAGGTTCGATATTTGCTTTATACATACTTGCATACTTGCGTAAGTATGATAGTGTGTCAAGAAATAATTCGTTATTGTTTTTAACAACAAAAGGAGAAATCATGAAAAAGCTATTTATCGCATTTGGATTATTAACAGGATTATTATCAACCAACGTGCTTGCTGATGAGGCAACTAACAATCTAGTTAAGTATTGCCAGAAACACTGTAAAAAAGCGAAAACCCCAGAAAAAATCCACAAATGCGTTGAGAAGAAAGCCCGATTAAACAAATCATTTAAAAAGTCCAAATGTTGGGAGGTAAACGAAATTTTTGAAAAGAAGAATAAAGAATCTGAATAATGTTGAGTCTTCATGGATGAACTCCAGCAATTTTCTTTTGGCCCTCATCACGGATGATCAGCACCCCCATCAACAGAGCACCAATTACTATTGCACAATCAGAAATGTTAAATGCTGGGTAAGTAAAATATCGTTTAAAGTGAAAGTCCAAGAAATCTATTACAAAGCCATGCTCAAGCCGGCTCGTCCAATTTCCCAGGGCGCCGCCGGCAATGGCCGAGACTGCAATAAGTTTCATTCTTTCTTGATCTGAAATTCTTCTAACATTAAAAGTAATAAAAGTTATTACTCCTAAAGGAATAGATAGCAAAAATAGTTTTCTGACATATTCAGGTGCATTACTTAGATGCGAAAATTTTTAATTGCGTTTACATGACTCTCTCGGTCGAGCGGTTTTTGGTTTAGTGGATCGCTACTTCATTTGTCACCTCCATTTTTTTGA
>MDTC01192527.1_pt1 | contig 25771 bp, 21 predicted proteins | sample 811181 | NCBI WGS metagenome assembly MDTC01 (sample SAMN05326644, study PRJNA326480) | marine metagenome | isolation source: seawater | place: Pacific Ocean: North | collected 2011
AATACCCGGTATTTCAATTGGATACTGGAAGCCCATAAATATACCCATTGCTGCCCTATCATCAATACTAGATTCTAGGATATTATTTCCATCAAAAAAAATGTTACCCTCCTCGATAGTGTATCCAAATTTTCCAGTAATTATATTTGAAAGTGTTGATTTACCAGAACCATTTGGGCCCATGATTGCCACTTTTTTCCCTCTTGAAATCTCTAAACTTAAGTTGTCAATTATAAGCTTATTTTCTACAGATACCGACAAATTAGATATTTTCAACATTTAGCCCACAGCTCCCTCAAGGCTTAGCTCTAAAAGTTTTTTTGCCTCCACAGCAAATTCCATTGGAAGGTTGTTAAAAATCTCTCTACAAAATCCATTTACTATTAAAGCAGTGGCATCTTCCTCATTTATGCCTCGTTGCATACAAAAAAATAATTGCTCATCGCTTATCTTTGAGGTTGATGCCTCATGGGCAACATCAGATAGCTCATTTCTAACATCTACATATGGAACTGTGTGAGCTCCACAATTGTTTCCAATAAGCAAGGAGTCACATTGTGTAAAATTTTTAGAGTTAATTGCTTTAGGTAACATGCTAACTAAACCTCTATAGGTTTGTTGACCTCTTCCAGCAGATATACCTTTAGAAACTATTCTAGAGGATGTATTTTTTCCTATATGAATCATTTTTGTTCCAGTATCCGCTTGCTGACGGTTGTTAGATAAAGCAACTGAATAAAATTCTCCTACAGAATTATCTCCTTTTAGAATTACACTGGGATATTTCCAAGTAACTGCTGAGCCTGTTTCTACCTGAGTCCACGAAATCTTAGAATTAGGTTCAGAACAGATACCTCTCTTGGTTACAAAGTTATAAATGCCTCCTTTTCCATATTTATCTCCAGGATACCAATTTTGGACTGTAGAGTATTTTATTTCTGCATTTTCAAGTGCTACTAACTCAACAACGGCCGCATGAAGTTGATTCTCATCTCTCATTGGAGCAGTGCATCCTTCTAAATAAGAGACATAAGAATTTTTATCGGCAACAATGAGAGTTCTTTCAAATTGCCCAGTATTTGCCGCATTTATTCTAAAGTAAGTACTAAGCTCCATGGGACACCTCACCCCTGGAGGAATGTATACAAAAGAGCCGTCACTAAATACTGCAGAATTTAGGTTAGAAAAATAATTGTCATTAATAGGAACAACAGATCCTAGGTATTTTCTAATTATTTCAGGATGATCTGAAACCGCCTCAGAAAATGAACAAAAAATAATACCTAATTTGCTTAGTTCACTTTTAAAAGTCGTGGCGACTGAAACGCTATCAAATACCGCGTCTACAGCAACTTTATGACTATTTTTTACTCCTGCTAGAAATTCTTGTTCTTTTAATGGTATCCCTAACTTGTCATAAGCTCTTAATAACTCTGGATCAACTTCTTCCAAGGATTTTGGTTTTTCTTCATCAGACTTAGGGGCAGCATAATAATGGATATCCTGAAAATTAATTTTATCGTATTTCAGGTTAGCCCAGGAGGGTAGCTCTTCATTTCTTTTTTTTAATGACTCATATGCTTTTAATCTCCATTCTAACAACCAAGAAGGTTCATTTTTTTTCTTGGATATAAATCTTACAATGTCTTCATTTAAGCCTTTTGGAGCCAATTCTTGTTCAATATTTGTGGTGAAGCCATACTTGTAATCCGATGCTTCCTCAACTAATTTTTCTGTCTCGTTAATAGTACTCATGTTTCCTTCTCTTTATACTTGTATTAATCTATAAAAGATCTATTTTTTTCAGTAATATCGTTGATTTTTATATTTTGTAAAGTTTTCATTACCGAGTCGTTTACTTCAACCCATACATTTCTGGTAATACATGAATCAAGCAGATTACAGCTTTTGTCTTTCACCTCTGAGCACTTTGTGATAGCGACAGGCCCTTCTATAGCCTCGATAATATCTTTTATAGAAATCTCTTTTACGTTCTTGTCTGGTAAATAGCCTCCGTTAGAACCTCTAATCGGCCTCAGAATATTTGCTTTGACCAGAAGAGATAGTATTTTGTTAACAGTAGCTAAACCAAGCCCTATTTTTTTAGAAATATCTTTCGCTGTCAGTTTTTCACCTCTGAAACAGCACAATATCAATACCGAGTAATCTGCAAGTCTGGTTATCTTTAACATAAAAGATAATATATACTAATTTAGTAAAGTATCAAGGTTTCAAGACAAAAATTTGTCTATTGACTCAGCTGCCTCTCTTCCCTCACGTATTGCCCAGACTACAAGAGACTGCCCTCTTCTAGAGTCCCCTGCAGCAAAAACTTTTTTTTCCGAAGTTTTGAAGTCTTTAAAATCTGCTTTTATATTTCCTTTATCATCTAATTTTAACTTTAAATCCTCTATAGGGCCTTTTTTAATAGGATGAACGAAGCCCATAGCAAGCAGAACCAGGTCTGCTTTGATTTTAAAGCTACTATTTTTTATCTCTTTGAAATTCTCATCTATTTTAACACAATTAATTCCAATTAATTTGTTAGATTTCACCTCAAAAGATTTGGTCAAGACTGACCAGTCTCTTTTGACTCCCTCTTGTTGAGATGATGACGTTCTCAATTTAAGAGGCCAATTGGGCCAAGTTAATTGTTTATTTTCTATCTTTGGAGGCATAGGCATTATTTCTATCTGTGTTACACGCTTAGCTCCTTGCCTTATAGAAGTGCCAATACAATCTGATCCCGTATCTCCTCCTCCGATAACAACTACGTGCTTATTTTTAGCAGAGATTTTTTGTTCTCCTTTTTTAATTTCTCCTGAAACTAATCTATTTTGTATGGGAAGAAAATCCATGGCAAAATGGACCCCTGGTGTATCTCTTCCTGGAATATTCAAGTCTCTGGCCTTTTCTGATCCTGTAGTAATTAATAATGCATCATAGCTTTTTTTGAGACTAGACATTTTAAGTTTTGATCCAATTTCTGTCGATGTTTTAAATTTTACTCCTTCTTTTTTCATTTGATCAACTCTTCTGTCAATTAAATTTTTCTCCATTTTAAAATCAGGAATTCCGTATCTTAGCAATCCTCCAACTAGTTTGTGCTTTTCATATACTGTTACCTTGTAACCTTTTCTTGCCAATTGCTGTGCGGCTGCTAATCCTGCCGGGCCTGAGCCCACTATGGCTACTGACTTTAATAATCTTTTTTTAGGAATTTCTGGTTTTACCAAACCTAGGTTCCAACCTTTATCAATAATTGCGCACTCAATGGTTTTTATTGTAACTGGTTTATCGTCTATATTTAAGGTACATGCTGCTTCGCAAGGAGCGGGGCAAATCCTGCCAGTAAATTCCGGAAAATTATTTGTAGCGTGTAAAATTTTAAGCGCACTTTCAAAATCTTGGTTATAAACCATATCATTCCAGTCTGGGATAATATTGTTTACTGGACACCCAGAATGGCAGTATGGAATACCACAATCCATGCAACGTGAGGCTTGTTTTTTTAATTCTTCGCCATTAAGTGGTACCAAAAACTCTTTAAATTCTTTTATCCTGTCTTTAACAGGATAATAACTTCTATCTTTTCTATTATGTTCTAAAAATCCTGTGACTTTTCCCACACTACTCTCCTAATTTTTTTAATGTTAAGTTTTTTTGATTCATGCTCATTAAGGCTCTTCTAAAATCTTTAGGAAAAACTATTGTAAAATTTCTTTTTTCATATTTCCAATCATCTAAGAGCTTCTTTGCGATTGAGCTTTTTGTAAATTTTAAGTGTCTTTTTAATAAAAATAGAATTCTTTCTTCGTGATAATGAAGCATATTTCTTCTAAGATATTCATAATTATAGTTTTTTTCTTTAACATTCATTTTACTATTGAGTTTCGACAATTCTATTAAACTTAAGTTACACATACTATCAAAATCTTTATCTTTATCATAAATATAAGCTAGACCTCCCGACATGCCGGCCCCAAAATTTTTACCAGTTTTTCCTAAACACAATACCACTCCACCTGTCATATATTCACAACCATGATCTCCAAGCCCTTCTACCACTGCCCATGCTCCTGAATTTCTTACTGCAAACCTCTCTCCACCTATACCCCTAAAATAACACTGACCTGATATAGCACCATATAAAACAGTATTTCCTACTATTATACTTTCTTCAGGAATAACTTTAGAGTCTTCTGGAGGAAAAATATTTATCTGCCCACCACAAAGACCTTTTCCAACATAATCGTTTCCTTCTCCAGAAAGATTAAGCGTAACTCCATAAGTTGTAAATGCTCCGAATGATTGACCAGCGGTTCCATTTAAATTTATTAACACACTATTCTCATTTAAACCTTCATGCCCATAAATCTTAGCAAGATATCCTGAAAACATTGCCCCCACTGACCTATTTGTATTTAAAATTTTATAATTTATTTCCAAACTTTTACCTTCAGAAAATTTACTCTTAAAATCCTTAATAAATTTTTTATCTAATACCTTGGATAAAGCATGTTCTTGACTTTTAGAATTATAAATCTGCTTTAAGTTTTTAACTTTAGGAGAATAAAAAACGTTTTTAAAATTTAGTCCTTTTGTTTTCCAAGACGTAAGGCTCTTGTTAAAAGATAGTTTATCGGTTTTACCTATTAAATCATTAAATTTTCTTATACCCATTTTAGACATAATTAGTCTGACCTCATCAGCTACATAGAAGAAGTAATTGATAACGTGCTTTGGTTTGCCTAAAAACTTTTTCCTTAATTCTGGATTTTGTGTTGCTATGCCAACAGGACAGGTGTTGAGATGACATTTTCTCATCATTATGCATCCCATTGCAATTAACGGAGCTGTCGAAAATCCAAACTCGTCTGCACCTAATAAGGCGCCTATTACTACATCTCTACCAGTTCTTAAGCCTCCGTCTACTTGCAAAGATATTCTACTCCTCAAATCATTTAATACTAACGTTTGTTGTGTTTCTGCTAAGCCTAGTTCCCACGGGGACCCTGCATGTTTTATTGAAGTTAAAGGACTTGCACCCGTACCACCTTCAAACCCAGAAATTGTTATATGGTCTGCTTTTGCCTTCGCCACTCCTGCAGCCACAGTACCAACTCCTACTTCAGAAACAAGTTTTACAGAAATTCTAGCATTAGGGTTAACATTTTTTAAATCATAAATTAATTGAGCTAAATCCTCAATTGAGTATATGTCATGATGTGGTGGAGGAGATATTAAACCTACTCCGGGAGTTGAAAACCTGACTTCGGCAATTATTTTATCTACTTTATGTCCTGGAAGTTGTCCTCCCTCTCCTGGTTTTGCTCCTTGCGCAATTTTAATTTGGATATCTGTGCTGTTTACTAAATATTCTGTAGTAACTCCAAATCTTCCAGAGGCTACCTGCTTAATAGCACTTTTCAAGTTCAAACCATTTTTTTGTTTTTTGAATCGAAATCTTTCTTCTCCTCCTTCACCTGTGTTAGAGCGTCCGCCAATAGAATTCATTGCGGCAGCTAAGGTTGTATGAGCCTCTCTACTTATAGAACCAAACGACATTGCCCCAGTTGAAAACCTCTTAACGATTTCAGACGCACTTTCGACTAGGTTTATATCAATAGGGTTTTTAGAGTTCTTGATTTTAAATAAGGACCTAGGGTTAAGATTTCCATTACTAGTACCATTTATTTTTTCCGCATAACTCTCATATTTTTTGTTATCTTCAGACCTTACTGAGTATTGCAAATCAGAAATAGTATCGGGATCCCATACATGTTTTTCTCCACCAAGTCTAAAAGCGTATTCACCTCCAACTTTTAACCTGTATAGCTTTTTTTCTACAGAACTGATGCCCTCTAAATGTCTTTTTCTAGTCTCATTAATTACTTCTTCGAATCCAACTCCTTCAATTAAGCTTGAGGTCCCAGTAAAATATTTATTTATAAAATTAGAATTAAGTCCCACTGCATCAAATATTTGTGCTCCGTTATATGATTGATATGTTGAAATTCCCATTTTTGACATTACTTTTAGTATTCCTTTACCAATAGCTTTAATGTATCTTTCTTCCATTTCATTAACATGTTTAGAGCTATTCTTAGAAGCATCAATTTCCTTTAAACTAGCTAGAGCTAGATAAGGATGTATAGCTTCTGCTCCATACCCAGCAAGTACACAAAAATGATGAACTTCTCTGGCTTCTCCTGTTTCTACTATTATGCTACATTTCGTTCTTAGTCCTTTTTTTATAAGATACTGATGAACAGAAGAAAGTGCTAAAAGAGAGGGAAAAGCTATATCAGTTTTAGAAGTTTTCCTATCAGATAGAACAACTAAATTACAATTATTATTTTTAACTTCTTTTTCTACTGATTTACATATCCTACCTAATAATGCCTCCGCTTCATAAATATTATTGTTTACATTAAAGACTGTATCAAATCTTTTAAAGATAAAATTTTGTTTTCTTTTCTTTGCTATAATTTCTAGTTGGCTCATCTTCAAGGTTGAAAGTATAGGCTGATCTAGAATAATTCTTTTTTTGAGGTCTATGTCAAAGTTTAATAAATTTGCTCTTTCACCTAGATAACTTATAAGGCTCATTACTGTCTCTTCTCTAATTGGATCAATTGCTGGGTTTGTTACCTGTGCAAAGTTTTGCTTAAAATAATTAAACAATAATTTATTCTGTCTAGATAAAACTGCAATAGGAGTGTCAGTTCCCATTGATCCGGTTGCCTCAGCACTGTTATCTAACATGGGCTTCATTAAAAACTTAAAGTCTTCTTCAGTATAACCAAATAGATTTTGTTTTAATTTAATTAAATCAAGATTTTTTTTATTAAGTTTTGGTCTACTTACTTTTTCTTTAAGCGATAATATATTTTCTTTAACTATCTTGCTATAATTACGCTTAGAATACATTTGCTTTTTTAAGTCTTCATCTTGGATAATTTTTCCTTTTTCTAAATCTACTAAAAGCATTTTTCCTGGTCTCAATCTGTCTTTTTTAAGAATTAATCTTTCTGGAACTCTAAGAACTCCCATTTCTGAAGATAGTATAATTCTGTTATCTGAAGTTATAAAATATCTTGCTGGTCTTAACCCATTTCTATCCAAAGTAGCTCCAATTTTTTTTCCATCAGTAAAAGCTACAGCTGCTGGTCCGTCCCAGGGTTCGCTAAACTGAGAATAATATTTATAGAAGTCCCTTTTTCTGTGGTGCATATTTTTTGCATTCTGCCAGGCCTCAGGAATTAGAAGCATCATAGCGTGTTCTATTGGATAGCCACCAGCAGTTAAAAGTTCTAATGCGTTATCAAAGCATGCGGAGTCAGACTGTCCAAATGTGATCAACGGCCAAATTTTCTTTAAATCATTTCCTAGAATGGTACTTTTTAAAATAGATTTTCTAGCATTCATCCAATTCACATTACCTCTTACGGTATTTATCTCGCCATTGTGACATATCATCCTAAAAGGTTGGGCTAAATCCCAGGAAGGAAAGGTATTAGTAGAAAACCTTTGGTGTATTAAAGCAAAGTTACTAGAATATAGTTTATTGTTAAGGTCAAGAAAATACTTTCTAACTAAATCTGATAATAACATACCTTTATAAGTAATTACCCTATTAGAAAATGAACTGATGTAAAAAGACTCAAAAACTCTATCTTTTTTTGATAATTTTATAATCTCATTAGAAATTTGCTTACCCACAATAAAAAGCTTTTTTTCCAGAAATGCTATGCTGCCTTTAGTTTTCATGCACACAAAGAACTGCTTTATTGTTGGCTCACTTTTTTGCATATTTTTCGATAGCGCAGATTTCTTTACTGGCACATTTCTAATGTGAAATAACTCCAGTTTGTTTTCTTTAATAATCTTTTTAATAACGAGTTCACACCTGTCTAGTGCTTTTTTTTCAGAAGGAAGAAACATCATTCCTACCCCATAGCTATTTTCCTCTGGCAGACTCCTAGATAACTTTTTAAATTCTTCCCTAAAAAGTTGATCTGGTATATTGGTGAGCATACCTGCTCCATCTCCCATAGTTTTGTCAGCACCTACAGCACCCCTATGCTCCAAATTTTCCAGCATTTCTAAGCCATTTTGGACTATAATATGGCTCTTATCTCCAAGAATATTTGCAACAAATCCAATACCACAAGCATCGTGCTCTTTATTAGGATTGTATAATCCTTGTTTTTTTGGTCTAAGACTGTTTTTAATAATCATATTTTGTGCTTAACTATAGTAATAAATTAGTGCTAAATTATAATAAAACCATATTTACAAGAAATCAGATTATAAGTTTTGATAGGAAAAAAATCAATTTTAAACAGACTTTATATTGATTAAAATATAGACAATTATGTTTATATTTTATAATAATGGTGAAATTTTAACCAAATTTTAAGCTTATAATCTGTTATCTGCACGGCCATCTTTGGCTTAAAATTAACGCTAACAATTCTTGCGCATTATAATTTTGCAGGCTATCAAAGCTTGGCGCACGCATGACATATTCTTTTACTAATGATATGGTTCTTATTCCATCTAGATTAGCAGATAAATTTTTATTTATGTTAACATTTCTTTGTCTTTCTTTACAAAGTGTTAACATAATTTTTCCTGTAGTTTCCATAATTCCTTGACATTTCCCCATATTAAACAAAACTTGTGAATTTATAGGTTCTTCAAAATTACTTTCTATCCAATCTTTATAGTTCTTACAATTTTTGTAAAGATCCAATGCAGAAAATTCTTGTGAGGATATGTTACATGCTAATAAGTACGAAGAAAAAAATAAAATAATGATTCTGATATTCATGTTTTCTCCTTTATAAAAAGATCTCTTATTCCCCCAGCTATTAGAAACCAGTATAGTCTAATTTTTGAAATAAAGCCTGTATTTTCTTCCAATTTTTTTTTCTTTTCTAATCCGCACCTAGTTTTAATTTTTAACATCTTTGTCTTCCACCATATCTATACCACTTCCTCCCCATGGATTACATTTTAAAATTCTGAAAAATGCCATTTTTGAGCCTTTCAAGGCTCCAAATTTTTCAATAGCTTCTATAGCATAATTCGAGCAAGACGGATAAAACCTACAATTATTTCCTAAATATGGGGAAACAACTAGTTGATAGACCCTGATAAGTTTTTTCAATACAAATTTAATATTTATTTTTTTCATTTTTTATAAAATTAAGTATTTTTTTTATAGAGTAGTTTTCTATTTCTTTACCACCCAATCTTCTTAGGGATATAGTCTTATTTTCAACTTCACTTTCTCCAATTACAAATATAAATGGGATTTTAGTCTTACTGTGTTCTCTAATTTTATAACCAATTTTTTCATTTCTTAAATCTATCTTGCAGGAAATATCTTCTTCTAGCAGTATCTTTTTAAGAAATTTCGCATAGTCATCACATTTATTATTAATTGTAGCTATTACTACGTTTGTAGGTGTTAACCAAAGAGGAAGTTTTCCTGAATAATGTTCTATTAAAATTCCTATAAATCTCTCCAACGATCCAAAAAGAGCTCTGTGTATCAATACTGGGTTTTTCTTAACTCCTTTATTATCAATATAGCTACAGCCTAATCTTTCTGGTAAATTTAAATCAATTTGTACAGTCCCACACTGCCAGTCTCTACCTATAGCGTCTCTTAAAACAAATTCTAATTTGGGACCATAAAATGCTCCTTCACCGGGATTAATTTTGTAAGGTACGCCAAGCTGCTCTATAGTCGATAATAATGCGTTTTCTGATTTATCCCAAACTTCATCATTTCCTACTCTCTTTACCGGTCTATCTGAATATTTTATAGTAATGTCATTAAACCCAAAATCTTTATAAATATCAGTTATTAAATTACAAACAATCTTACATTCTGTATCAAGTTGTTCCTCTGAACAAAATATGTGAGCATCGTCCTGAGTAAATGCTCTCACTCTCATCAAACCATGTAGTGCTCCAGAAGGCTCATATCTGTGTACTTTTCCAAATTCTGAAATTTTTAATGGTAAGTCTCGGTAACTTTTAATACCTTGGTTATAAACTTGAATGCCTCCTGGGCAGTTCATTGGTTTTATTGCATAGGTTTTTTCTTCTTTTGTAGTGGTAGTAAACATGTTATCACCAAATTTTTCCCAATGCCCGGATTTTTCCCAAAGCGATCTATCCATTACATCTGGTGTGTTAATCTCTAAATAACCAGCATTATTTTGCTTTTTCCTCATGTAATTTATTAATTTCTGAAATATCTTCCATCCCTCTGGATGCCAAAAAACTGATCCTGGAGCCTCTTCTTGAAAATGAAAAAGGTTCATTTGTTTTCCAAGAAATCTGTGATCTCTTTTTTCTGCTTCAGCCAAAAGGTTTAAATAATTATCCAAATCTTTTTGATTTTTCCATGCTGTTCCATAAATCCTTTGTAACATCTCATTATTAGAGTCTCCTTTCCAATATGCCCCTGCTACCTTAGTTAGTTTAAAAGCTCCTGCTGATTTCAAACTAGGTAAATGTGGACCATAGCAGAGATCTATAAAGTCTGTATTATCTTGGCAATAAATTTGAAAGTTATCTTCCTGCTCAGATGTTTTTATTATGTTTATTTTGTAGATTTCATCTCTAGCAGAAAACATTTTAATTGCTTCTTTTTTACTAACAATATTTTTTTTAATATCACTTCCTCTAGAAATAATTTTAAGCATTTCCTTTTCAATTTCCGGTAGATCTTCGGCAGAAATTGGTTTGGGAAATAAAACGTCATAATAAAAACCATTTTCTATTGTAGGACCAATTGCAAGCTTTGATTGAGGGTAAAGGTTCTTCACGGCTTTGGCTAATACCTGGGCTGCTATTGTATGTCGCATTATTTCCAATCCTGCATTTGAATCAGTAGTAATAATTTCCACTAGCGAATTATCAACTATTTCATCTACTAAATCTTGATACTTACCATCGACCTTAATTGCAATAGCCTTTTTCTCTAAAGACTTTGATATACTCTTGGCTATCTCTTTGCCATTAATTCCTTTTAAAAAGTGTTTTTTATTGCCATCTGGAAATGTAATTGTAATATTTTTTTTTAAATCTTTTTTACTCATTGCTTTTTAATCCAATCCCATTCAACTCCATCTGGGGTATCTTTTATTTCTACTCCAAGGTCATGAATTTTCATTCTTATTTCGTCCGCTAGAATATATTTTTTTTCAATCCTAGCTAAATTTCTCTCATTTATTAAACTTTCTATAATTTTAATATCTATATTTTTAGTATTAATTTCTTTCTTAAACCAATCATTTGGATCACATCTAAATATTCCTAATATTTTTCCTACTGAAAGCAAAGTAGTTTTTATTTCCTTTTTATCAAAACTATTATTTTTATTTTTAATTATCAAATTTAAATACGCAAAAACTTTGGCTAAGTTAAAATCATCAAAAAAGTATTTCTCAATTTCATCTGGCAATTTATTTTTCTCTTCATCTAAATTCACATTCTCTAATTCTAGTAATACTTTGTAGAATTTATTCAAGGTTTTTATTGATTGCAAGATAAGTCTTTCAGTCCAAATAAGAGGACTTCTGTAATGTGAACTTAATAAAGAAAACCTTATAATTTCCCCATTGTATTTTTTTAAGTAATCCTTTAATAAAATTATATTACCTAATGATTTTGACATTTTTTTGTCTTTAAATGTAACAAATCCATTATGCATCCAATATTTAGCATAGCTACTTTCATCATTTTTTTTTTGTTGAAAACAGCAACCTTGTGCAATCTCATTGTCGTGATGCGGAAATTTTAAGTCTAAACCGCCGCCATGAATATCGAATGGTGTTTTAAGCAAATCTGAAGCCATTGCAAAACACTCAGTATGCCAGCCGGGTCTTCCAATGCCCCAGGGAGAGTCCCAACCTGGCTCATTTTTATTGGAAGGTTTCCATAAAACAAAATCCTCTGGATTTTTTTTATAAGAAGCTATTTCAATTCTACTGCCTGCAATCTGTTGCTCCTTATTTCTTTTAGAAAGGATGCCATATTTTGGGAAATCCTTTACAGAAAATAATAAATGCTTTTGGCTTAAGTAGGCGTTTCCCTGATCTTCCAAGGATTTTATTTTACTTATCATACTATCAACATATTCAGTTGCCTTGGGTTGAAAGTCAGGTTTATCAACATTCAACTGTCGCATCTCATTATTATAAATATTTAAATAAAATTTACTTATCTGCTCACAACTTTTGTTTTCCTCAAAACTTCTTTTTATTATCTTATCATCAATATCTGTTATGTTAGATACATATGTAACTTTTGGAAATAAATATCTTAGAAATTTTACTACCGTATCAAATACTACTGCCATTCTTGCATTTCCTATATGAGCATAATTATATACTGTAGGACCACAGGCATAAATTCTTACATTGCTTTTATCAATTGGAATAAAAGGCTCTTTTTTATTAGTTAAAGAGTTAAATATTTTTAAATTACTCATATTCTATAATTTTTTTTTTAAATAAGTAACTAAGCAATGTAAATATAGGCAGTCCCTGTATAGTGTATTGATCACCAATTACATTTGAGAATAAAAGATATCCCTTGGACTCGAATCTATATGCTCCGCAAGATTTTAAAGGCATGTCATGCGCTATATAGTCTTGTATTTCTTTTTTTGACAAATTCCTCATTTTTAATACAGCTATATTGTAAAAAGAGTGTAATAATTTTCCATTATAGCATATACTACATCCACAAATTTGCTTATGTTCTTTACCTGATAGCATTTTTAACTGATTTCTTGCTCTCTCTTCGGTTTTTGGTTTAGCTAAAATTTTTTTTTCTAGTGCACATATTTGATCTGCCCCTATAACATAGGAATTATTATATTTTTGACTAATTTTAATAGCCTTCAGTTCAGCCAGTTTTTTACATATGAAATTCAAAGTCTTTCCTTTAAATTTTTTTTTGAATAATTCTTCATCAACATTGGATGACATTACATTAAATCTTAATCCTGTATTTTTTAAAATTTTTTTTCTTATTAAAGATCCGCTAGCTAAAATTATAGGTTGATTGGTTTTAAATGAAAATTTATTTTTATTGGATAACAAAACTAGATCTTATTTAGTTATAAAATTTAGAAACTCTGCCCTTGTCCTCGCATCTGTCCTAAATACTCCTAACATTCTGCTTGTTACTGTTGCAGACTCAGTTTTTTTTATACCTCTAGTTGTCATACACTGATGCTGTGCATCAATCACAACAGCAACACCTCTTGGTAAAAGAACTCTTTGTATACAAGAAGCTATTTGTGCTGTCATTGTTTCTTGAGTCTGTAACCTTTTACCAAAGACATCAACTACTCTGGCTAATTTACTAATACCAACAACTCTTTTATTTGGTATATATGCAACATGTGCTATTCCTAAAATTGGTACCATGTGATGTTCGCAATGAGACTCAACTTTTATATCTTTCACTATTACCATTTCATCATAACCCGCAACTTCTTCGAAAGTTTTTGATAAAATTTCATCAGGATCTTCGAAGTAACCAGCGTAAAACTCTTTGTATGCATTAATAACTCTTTTTGGTGTGTCTAACAAACCCTCTCTATTAGGATCATCACCGGCCCAGGAGATTAAGGTTTTTACTGCTTCTTTAGCTTCCTCTTCAGAAGGTTGCTTTTTGATATTTTCTTTTTTTTTAAGTATGTTAGTTTGTTTCATATTAATTTTTTAACATTTTTTATAAACATATACAAATTTTCTAATATTTAAAGTGCATTAATGAAAAATAACAAGAAAAAAATTTTATTCAAAAAGAGAACTTCTGTAGAGCAAATTGAAGAAAGTTTAGATTTATGTCCAAAATTTAATGATCAAAAATTACTGCCATGTATTACAGTGGAAGAAAAAACAGGAGAAATTTTAATGTTCTCTTTCATAAATAGAACTGCTTTTAGAAAATCTATTGAAACCAAGATGGCTCATTACTTTTCTAGGACAAGAAAATCAATTTGGTTAAAAGGAGAGTCATCTGGAATGTTTCACCATATAAAAAATATGTTAATTGATGATGATCAGGATTGCGTAATTTTTGAAGTAAGACTAACTAAACCAACAAAGGGAGGGAAAAAAGCATCTTGCCATGTAGGTTACAAGAGTTGCTTTTACAGAAAAATAGTAAAAGGTAAAGATGGAGGAGTAATTTTAAAGTTTACAGAAAACAAGAAATCTTTTGACCCAGAAAAAGTTTATCAAGGCCACCCAAATCCAACAAAAATATAATTTACAAAAATTATTGACATAAACTAAAGAATGTTCTAGCTATAGGAATATTAAATACTACTTATAGGAAAATACTATATTGCATAAAATTCTAATATTACTATCATATTTACTTCACTTCCTTTCTAGTGCAAAAGAAGACTTAGGAACAATTCAGGTTATTGGTATATCTCCTTTACCCGGAATATCCATAGAAAAGCAGAAATATCCTGGAACCTCTCAATCAATTACTGAGGCCACAATTAAAAAAAATCTATCTAAAACTCTTGTAGATCTTATGAATGAAGAACTTACTGGACTTACTATTAAAGACGTACAAAATGGTAATTTTCAAAAAAATGTTGATTACAGAGGCTTTACAGCCTCACCTTTACTAGGAGAGTCTCAAGGAATTACGGTTTATTTAGATGGAGTTAGAGTAAATGAGAGTTTTGGAGATACTGTTCAATGGGAACTTATTCCCGAATATGCAATCAAGAAAGTTGACTTGATGAGCTCTAATCCTGCATTTGGATTAAATGCATTAGGAGGCTCATTGGTACTCAGTACTAAAAAAGGATTAGATTATAAGAATAAAGAATTATATTTTGATAATACTCTAAAATTTGGTTCTTTTGCTTATCATTCTGAAACCTTTGAATTTGGAAAAGGCAATAACGATACAGGAATTTATACATCTTTAGAAAAAGCAAGCGATGGAGGTTGGAGAGATCACAGTGAAGGAAAAATTGCTAGGTTTTATACTAACTTAGGACATGAAAAAGATAATTATGATATTAACTTATCTGTACTAGGAGCTGATACTGATTTGAATGGAAATGGGGTTACTCCAATTGAACTATTGAAAGTAGATAGAGCCTCTGTTTTTACTTGGCCAGATAATACGACTAATAAAGTTTTGATGATCACGGGAACAGGAAATTACTTTACTGAAAACGACTCGGTATTATCAGCAAACTTTTACATGAGAAAATTATTTAGGAATACTTTTAATGCTGACGAAGTTGATGCAGAGGAATGTGCAGAAGACTCTGCGGCTGATGCCACTGAGATAAAAAATGATTATGGCTTTGATGATGCTCCACTTTGTGGAGAAGATAACTCTACTGGAGATTATGGTATAATTTTAGATCAAAATGGAAACGCAATAGAGTCTGATGATAATATTAGAAAGTATGGTTTACTAAATAAAACTTTTACTACTACAACTACCTTTGGAGGTGCTTTGCAATATGATACCTTCACAAATATTTTTAATAGAGAGCATCAACTTACTACAGGATTATCTTATGACCAAGCAAAATCATTTTATAGATCAGGAGGTTTTCTTGGAATTTTGACCAATGAGAGAACCGTAACTGCACTTAATAACAGCTTTGATCAACCAATAGAGCTAGTAGCGGAACAAGAGCATACGGGAAACGGTGGAAATCCCGGAGATAAAGAAAGAGGTGATGTAGGCCCTGCTGAGGTTACAGGAAAATTGAATTTATATGGTGCATATATTGGAGATACATTTAAGTATGACGAAAAAACTACCATCTCTGCTGCTGCCAGAGCTAATATTGCATTTGTAGAACTCATTGATAATTTTGAAACGAATATTTATACTAGGACAGCTTTTGTGAATGGTGACCACAGATATTTTAGAGTTAATCCTGCAATGGGATTTGTTAGAGAGTTATCCGACAGCTCTTCTTTGCTTTTTAATTACAGAGAAGCTAACAGAGCACCATCTCCAGTTGAATTATCTTGTGCTGATCCTGCCGCACCTTGCAGACTTCCTAATGCATTTGTTGCTGATCCACCATTAGAACAGGTCATTACAAGAGCAGTAGAAACTGGATTAAGAGGTTCTGCTAACTCAAATCAATTTAATATTAATTGGAGTACAATAGGATATTATACAAAAAACTATGAGGATATAATATTTGTAAGCTCTGGAACAGGTCTTTCTTCGGGGTTCTTCAAAAATTTTGGTGAAACACAAAGATTTGGATTTGATTTAAGTTTAAATGCTTACAATAGTAAAGAAGTATCTAATATCAAAAGTTTTTCATTAAATTATTCGTTTATGGAGGCAAGTTTTCAATCATCACATACTTTGCCAGCAGCTAACCACCCAAATTCTTCCAATGATGTTGAAGCAGGTGATATCATACCCGGAATGCCAAAGCATAAAATAAATGCTAATATTACTTACAGTTTTTTAAATGACTTAAATATAACTGCGGGATTAGTGGGAGCTACTGGTGTTTTTTTAAGAGGAGATGAGTCTAATCAATTAAAGAAGACCTCTTCATACGCAGTTTTTAATCTTCAGTCGGACTACTCTCCTAAAAAAAATATTAATTTTTTTGCAAGAATTGAAAATATTCTTAATAGTGATTATGAGACAATGGGAGTTTTAGGAGAAGCAGAGTCTGATGAAGTTAATGTACCTATTGCAGAATTAGGAGATACAGGAAAAGGAGATACTGCAGTAGGCCCTTTAGATCCAAATTTTTTGTCTCCTGGCCAACCTAGAAGTTTTTTTATAGGTTTAAATTTAAAATGGTAATTGTAAAATTACATTACTCCATTTAAAAAATGTTATTATTTTTTTCACAACAACAAAAAAAACTATTAAAAGATATTATTTTAATTTTTATCAATAAAAATGTTCTCATCTAGTATTATTTTAAAAAATAAAAGTTTTACGCTTTCGGCTTTAATTCACTTCTTTTTGATCACACTGATAATTATAGGCTTTAAAAATAGAAATATTACTATTGAAAGAAGCGAAGCAATTTCAGTGGGACTTTCATTTTTACAAGAAAAGGAAATGGATATTGATAAATACAATCAAAAGAGACAATTAGACGAAAATGATAATTTAGTGAATCCACCTCAACTTAAAGAAAATTCAATTCAAAAAGAACCTACCTTAAAAAATATACCTGAACCCAAAATCGAAGAAGCAGAAAAATTAAATGAAAAAATTCTTGACGATAAAGAAAAAAAAAAATCTTACAATCAAAATCATTTATTAAATAAGCAGGTAGAAGATGTTTATAAAAAAGAATTTGATAAAAGAGCTTTAGAGGATTTCCAGAAAAATAAAATTGAAAAATTCAGCAATAGTGGTCAAGATGGCAAACCAATACAAAAAGGCGTAGACGTAGAATCACTAAATAGTTATAAAAATTATCTTAAAAGAAAAATTCAGTTAGAAGCTTCTAGAAATTATCCTAGAGCATCATTTAGAAAGAGGGAAGAAGGTAATGTAGAAATTATTTTTTCATTGACCTCAGAGGGGGATGTAAAGGAGATAAAAGTTGGTCTTAATACTACAGCTTCTAAGAGGATAACGGATTCTTTGATAAGAGTTATGAGGAATAAAATAGGAAAATTTAAAAAAGATAAAATTTTAAAAAAAATTAATACTTTTTCTTTAATTATCGTATATAAATTAGAATAATGTTAAATGATATTAAATATCACGCCGATAACCTTGCTCAAATTTTAGAAATTGAGGGAGAGGAAGGACAATTTGAATATTTAATAGATATAGGAAAAAAAGGGAGCTGTTTTCAGGATACAGATAGAAGTGAAGACAATAAAATGTCTGGATGTCTAGCTCAGGTTTGGCTAAAAACATATAAAAAAAATGATAAAAACTATTTTCAGGGCGACAGTGATGCATTAATAGTAAAGGGGCTAGTAAAAATTATAGCCGAAGCTTTTTCCGGACTAACTACTGATGAAATAAAAAATGCGAGACATGATGTTGTGAATCGATTAGGTCTAGGTCCTAGCTTGTCAGCAAGAAGACAAGTGGGCATGATGGCTATGATTGATCATATTAAGATAATTTCTAAGGCAAAATAGTCATTGTTGTTGTTCTTAAAAAAAATTTTTAAAACTGAGTCTACTCATCAACTTGTAGTAGTTTTTATAGTTTTTGGAATTAGTGGAAGTTTATCTGTGTATTTATCGGAACCAGTTTTAAAATTATTAAATTATCAAGAATTAATATCTAACAGCATTTTACAAGTTTTGATCAGACTTATTATAATATTTCCCATTTATCAAGTTATTCTGCTAGCAGTTGCTCTTGTGTTTGGAGAATTTAAGTACTTTTGGAATTTTGGAAAAAAGTTTTGGCAAAAATTTAAACGATAAAAAGCTTTTAATCTTTTTTTTTTAATATATATTATTCTCATTAGGTGTTCTGTAAAAAGAAGTAATAGGGAATCTAGTTAGAATCTAGAACTGTCTCCGCAACTGTAGATGGTGTAAGTTTTTTTGAAGTCCACTGGATATCATTTCTGGGAAGGAAAAAATAACTAGTCATAAGTCAGGAAACCTGCCTAATGTGGTCTAGCTTGCGTCGGAGGGTGCGTTCTAAGCGCGATAACTCGTTCATGACCAACTTTTTAACTTTAAGAAAGGGATGTTATGAACTTTAACATTTTATTAATTTTAATATTTTTATTTATTAACGGTGCTTTATTCGCAGTTGAAGATTTAGGAGAAGTTGCAGTAACCCCAAATCGCAAGATTTTGGGACTTAACAAAGTAGGCTCTTCTGTATTATTAATAAAAGAGCAACAAATTGAAAACTCATCCTCTACTACTACAAGTGGGATTTTACAAGAATTTGGAGGTTTTTCTGTTGCAACTAAAGGAAACAAAGGCTCAGACCCTAGTTACTTTAATAGAGGTCTTGCTAGAAAATATATAAGAGTATTAATTGATGGAATTGACTTATCAGATGTAGCAGCAGCAGGTGAGGAGCCAACCTTTATCGATTATATAAATATAAATAATATTGAAAACATAGAAATTTTAAATGGCTCTCAAGGAACCCTTTACGGTAGCAACGCTATTGGAGGTGTGATATCAATTAACTCTAGCTCACCAAATAAGAATGGTATTTCAAATGAAATATTTTCAGAATTAGGAAGTCATAATTCTTTCAAAGGATCAAATGTGATAAATTATTTGGACAACAGTAAAAGTATATCCTTTCATCTAGATGGTGAACAAAGCGCAGGTTACAATTCTTTTATATATGATGACGAACCATTAGAAAAGGACGGTTATTATTTATATGGATCTTCTTTATTATCAAAGTTTGATTTAACAGAAAATTTGGAAATAAATTTCAATGGTAGATATATAAATCAGCATAATGAATATGATAATGCTTATGCTTATCCCGGTGATAGCACTGTTCATTACAGGTATGATAAGCAATATGGAGCACTTCTAAGTGTAAATTTTTCAAGTAATGATTTTAATCACAAAATTTCTTATCAGCCTTCTTATACTAATAGGATAAATGTAATAGGCGGTAGATATGAGTATGACGGAAACAGAAAAAAACTAGAGTATTTGTTATCATATAATTTATCAACCAAGCTAGACATCATGGCCGGAATTGAGAATATGAAAATAAAAACTAATATAGAGGGCTTGCCTTCTAACAAAGAAGTAAACTCTGTTTTCTCGGAATTACTAATTAGTCCTTTTCAAAACACCAACTTAAATCTTTCAGCAAGACGAGAATATGATAGCTACTATGACAACTTTGACACCGGTCGTTTGCAATTAAACCACAGATTGAATAAAATGATAATCTTTAGATCAAGTATAGGTTCAGGCTACAGAGCACCGACTGCATCTCAACTATTTAATAAAACATATGGAAATAAAAAATTGAAGCCAGAAAAATCTTTGTCTACTGATGTTAGTACAGAAATTAATATACCAAGCCTGTCTTCTAATTTGTATATTGAATTATTTGAAAATGTTGTTGAAGACATAATTACTGCACCAGCACCAACTTATGTTAATCAACAATCTATAGAGTCATTGAAAACTAAAGGTGTAGAAAGTAGAATAAAAACTGTTTTAGGAAGCACAACTTCTTTAAATTTATCTCACTCAAGAATCTTAGGCAAACAAGACGACGGCGATAGTATTACACTAGTTCCCAAAGATAAAATAATAGTTTCAGCTTATTCTAAGCTAACAGAAAAATTATCCTCTAATGTTTACTATCATTATCAAAATAAAAGTAAAGATCTAAAATATAATTTTTTACCAGTTTACAAGACATTAAATCTTAATCTTAGCTACTCAATAGCCGACTCAAATAAAATTTTTTTAAAAATTGAAAATTTACTTGATAGAAATAATGTAGTGAATAGAGGGGGGACTTCCTCAAATGATCTTGGCTATCAGAGTCCTGGCAGATCATTTTACTTTGGAGTAAATATTAAAAATTAATGTATTATAGAATTTTAAATTATATATGATAACATTTTTGTATGAGTAGAAATTTTATTACTAAATTTATATTTATTAGTTTTATATCAGTAATAATTACTAGAATTATTCCACATCCTCCTAACTTTACTTCTGCAGTGGCAGTAATGTTTTATTTACCAGCGTTGTTTGGATTAAAGTTTTTATTTGTACCTTTTTCTGCTTTCTTAATAAGTGATTTATTTATAGGCTTTCATCATCTTATACTTTTTACATGGGGAAGCTTTTTATTAATAGGATTAATATCTAAATATTTTAAAAACTTTTATTTTAGATTTTTAGGGATAAGCTTAAGTTGTTTGCTATTTTTTATATTATCAAATTTTGGAGTATGGATTTTTACAAATACCTACAATCATAATTTCTCAGGACTTGTAAAATGTTATATCATGGGATTACCTTTTCTTCAAAATAGTATTTTTAGTTCTATAGCTTTTGCTGCTATAATAGAGTTCCTAATTTCAATGAATTCTGTTAAATCTTATATTGCAAGAATTAACGCTTCTCTCTCATATTAAGAGGATTTAATCCATTCTGGAATGTTCATTAAATCATATTGAAATCCATAATTTAGAATTAATAAAGTTACTACAGTTACTACAAAAACTGAAATTATATTTAGTATAAATCCTGCTTTTATCATGTCGTTGATATTTACTTTGCCGCTTCCAAACACGACGGCATTGGGAGGAGTTGCTATAGGCAGCATAAAAGCGCAACTTGCTGCTATAGTTGTGGGTATTACAAAAAACAGAGGATTTACCTCCAAACCAATTGCAAAAATTATAAGAATAGGAGAGAAAGTTGCTACCGTTGCTGTATTTGAGTTAAGCTCTGTTAAAAGAATAATTAATGCTACAGAAATAAGAATTAAAACATAAATATCCAACCCGTAAAAATAATTTGAAAAAGAACCAATCCACTCAGCCAAACCTGACTCTTTAATTGCTTTTGACAGCGCTATTCCGCCACCTACTAAGAATAGGACTCCCCAAGGAATTTGATTCGCAGTTTTCCAGTTACAAGCCCTTTCATTTGATCCAGATGGTATAATAAATAACAGTATAGCACCTAATATACCTATCGAGGTATCATTAAGAGATAAGTTAAAATAATTATTTAATGTTTTTCTAAAAATCCATAGTATAGCTGTAAATAAAAAAACTGTTGCTACAATCTTTTCTTTCAAAGTAGCAGCCCCCATTTCTTTTTTCATTTTAAAAAGAGTGGTTTCTAGAGCTCTGGAATTATCAGACGGAACCTTAAAAATTATTTTATTTAAAAAAAACCAAACCAAAGGAATTAGTACTAATGTTACCGGCAAACCAACTATTAACCAATCAATAAAACTTATTTCATAATTGTAAGTGTCACTCAAAATACTTGCTAACATAATATTAGTAGGTGTTCCTATCAAAGTAGCTGCGCCTCCAATAGAAGCTGAATATGCTATAGATAATAGTAGAGGTTTAGAAAATCTATTATTTTCAATATTTTTTTGTCTAGAAAAAAAAGCTATTACAGAAGTAGCTATAGGAAGCATCATAATTGTCGAGGCAGTGTTGCTAACCCACATACTTAGAAGAGCAGTTGTAAACATAAATCCTGCTATAATTTTACTTGGGCTAGTACCAGCCAAACTTAATATCTTTAAGGCTATTCTTTTATGTAAACCACATCCTTCCATCGCAGAAGCTATTATAAACCCCCCTAAAAATAATAGTACTAGAGGGTGTGCGTAGGAGGAGGCGACAATTTTTAATTCAAATAATCCTAATAGAGGAAAAAGAATTATTGGAATAAATCCCGTCGCATAAATTGGTATTGCTTCTGATATCCACCATATAGTCATTAATATAGTAATGCCAGCAGTTAGCCAGGCTAACTTACTTAATCCTTCTGGAGGCGAAGAAACTAGAAAAAATAGAAATACTGATATTCCAAATACAAGACCTACAAAAGAAATATTTTTTTTTAACAATATTAATTATTTTTTAATTATCTAAATAACCTAAAGATTTCCATACCTCTATTTCTTTTCTAAATGTACTAAGTGACTCCCAGGATCTCTTAAAATCAGCGTCGTTATTACTTTCTTCGGTTACTACATCAATCCATGCTTGCTCTAATGCATTCAAAATTTCGTCATTCCACTTGTGTATATTTACCCCTTTTTCTTTTAGAGTTTTAAGTGCATCTACTTGTATGGCCTCTCCTTCTGCAATCCCATTTCGCATGTTATCGCCACAGGTAACCTCTATTTGAGATTTTTGAGTTTCAGATAAACTGTTCCACTTATCCATATTAATCATTAACTCTTGCAAGGTAGATTGTTGATGCCAGCCAGGAAAGTAGTAATGTTTTGCGACCTGGTAAAAACCTAGATCTAAATCAACTGCTGGCATTGAAAACTCTGTCGCATCAATTGTGCCTAATTCTAGTGCAGGAAAAATATCCCCTCCAGCAATAAGTTGCGTGGAAACCCCAATTTTTTCCATTACCTTAGCACCTAGTCCAAAAAATCTCATTTTCATTCCTTTCATATCTTCAATGGAATTTATTTCTTTTCTAAACCAACCTGATGCCTCTGGTGGAATCACCCCGCAAAAAATTCCCTTTATATTATGTTTTGCGTAAATTTCTTCAAATAACTCCTTTCCACCTCCATAATATATCCAGGCCATATATTCTTGTGCAGAAGGTCCAAATGGTACTGCTGCAAATAAAGGTAATGCTGGTACTTTCCCAGCCCAGTAGCCTGGTGTTGACCATCCTGCATCAACTGACCCAGAAGAAACTGCATCAAAAACTTCTAAGGCTGGCACTAAAGATCCTGGTTCAAAGAATTTAATTTGAATATTTTTTCCTGAAACTTTAGATATTTGATTTTGAAATCTGACACCTGCGGTACCTAATTGAGTTAGTGAACCAGGAAAAGTGCTAGCCATTTTCCATTTAATTTTTTTAATAGAACCTTCAAACTGATTACCAAGATTGGAATTTTCATCTTTGTCTGAACAAGATAATAATATAAATGAAAATATGATTATTAATATTTTTGATAAATTTTTCACTAGCCCTCCCTAAAATAAATATAATCTTATAATATCTTAAAGGTTGGCGCCACTAAAATTTAATTTTTTCCAAGCTTCATATGCAATGATAGCTACAGCATTACTTAAATTCAAACTTCTACTTCCTTTTAGCATAGGAATTTTGTACGCCCTGCTTTTATTAGACTTTAAAAAATTTTTCGGCAAACCGGTTACTTCTGAACCAAACATGATGATGGAATCATTTTTAAAATTTGCTTTAGTGTAATTCATTTTTGCAAACTTGGTAATGATAAATAAATTATTAATATTTATTTCTTTGCAATAAGTTTCAAGATCATCGTAAATAATCGGATCTGTATCTGTCAAGTAGTCTAACTTTGCTCTTTTTAAGCTTTTCTCGTCCATATTAAATCCCAGTGGTTTAATTAAATGTAGTTTAAATCCTGTATTTGAACAAAGGCGCATTATATTTCCAGTATTGGGAGGAATTTGGGGTTGAAAAAGAACTAAAGTAGGCATAATTTATAATATCGTAAATTAATTGCTTTTAATAAATTTTTTTTTAAGTAAAATTTAAATATGCCTATTATTAAAGACAATAAAAACTTATTTACTTTAGAAAAAAATAAAGCCGGTGCGCAGAGAAAAATGGCAGCTATATTTGCTGCCGACGTTGTAGGTTACAGTAAGTTAATGGCTCAAAATGAAAAATTAACTCTATTTAGATTAAAAGAGACAAGAAAAACAACTGATACTATTATACAAAATCTAAGTGGTAGAATTTTTTCAACTGCTGGTGACTCTATAATGGCCGAATTTGCTAGTCCAGTTGATGCTGTAGAAGCTGCTATTGAAATACAAAGAAAATTGAAAAATACAATTGCCGATATAACCGATAATATAATTATTGAATTTAGAATGGGAATAAATCTTGGAGACATAATGGTTCAAGATAATAATCTTTATGGAGATAATGTTAATATAGCCGCCAGGCTAGAGTCTGTATCTAAGCCTGGTGAAATATGTATTTCCGAAAAAGTTTATCAGGAAATAAAAAATAAAGTCGATATAAAATTTAAACTTATAGGGACAAAAAAACTAAAAAATATTAGTGAAAAGATAAATATTTACATGTCCTCACTTTCTGTAGATGACAAAGAGACACTTAAAGTTAAATTTAATTCAAAAAAAATTATATTTGCTTCTGCTGTACTTGTTTCAGTTTGTTTTTCTGTAGCTTTAATTTACAAATATTTTTATTCTGAGAGAATTAATTATAATCAAAATGCCAAAAGTGTTATTGAGTCTCTAAATAATTCTGAAAGTGAGCTACAATCTCTTTCAACACCTGGAAATGAAAATATATTAAAAATTTCAGTCATGGATTTTCAAATACAATCCTCAAATTTTAATAAAGAAAAGCTTAACATTCTTATGGATAAAATAGCTTCTTCACTTTCTGAAAAAGATTTAGTCTCAACAGTAAGATCTCCTGAAGGATCTGAAAATTTAAATCCACCTGAGGTTATGCTTATTGCCACTGAAGCAAACTCTTCTTTCGTAGTAAACGGAATACTTTTATCGGAAGGTTTAAATGATTATCTCAATTTAAAAATTTATGAGGCTAAAAGAGGTTCTTTAATAATAAGCAAAAAACTAAGTTTAAAAGATAATAATGATTTTACGGAAGTAGGTAAATTTCTAAATTTATTTAAAGAAGATATAATCAAGTAATTTAAAAGTGGAGGTTGGAGAGAGAATCTCCTCACTATTTCATTATAATCACCTACTCATTCAAGATAATATAGCATTATAATTTTTCAGTATACAATTTAGATTTTATTTCCTTCTCTAGCTGTCTTTAAAACTTCATTTAATTTATTAAGTTGTAATTGCTTTCCTTGTTTAGTAATTACATTTTTGAATAGCAAAATAATCTTTATCTATGTAGGTAATTGCATGATTGCAAATAGCGTTTAAAAAATATTCATATTTCTTTGAGGTCTCTATTATTTTTGCATTACCAATGCCAGAATCTTGAAAACCTCTATCTCTTTTAAATTTCATAATAAAATATTCATTATC